>Ga0136846_1227437_pt1 | contig 11308 bp, 11 predicted proteins | sample HopSoiMetagenom2_FD_96841 | JGI IMG/M metagenome (GOLD analysis project Ga0136846, IMG submission 96841) | Grasslands soil microbial communities from Hopland, California, USA - 2 Assembly 2016 (version 4) | ecosystem: Environmental > Terrestrial > Soil > Grasslands | place: USA: Hopland... | reverse complement strand
GGTGATCTCCGCGAGCACGGCACGACCGTCGTCGGGGTGTCGGCGGCGCGCGACGAGCCCTGCCGCCTCCAGCCGGTCGACGATCGAGGTCACCGAGGTCGGGTGCACCTGCAGCCGCTCGCCCATCTTCCCCAACGGCAACGATCCGCGCCGCGAGAACGTCAGCAGCACCAACGCCTCGAACCGCGCGAACGTCAGCCCGTGCTTGCGCAGGATGTCGTCCAGTTCCCCGATCACGATCTGCTGCGCCCGCATCAGCGACGTCACGGCCCGCATCTGCTCGACCGCACCCCACCGTCGCCCCCACTGCCGCGACGCCTCGTCGATCGGATCGAACGGCAGCTCCCGCTTCCTCGCCATGGGCCGAAGATTAGCCCGACACTAGGCAGACCATGTCGAAACTCAGAGATTCGGACTTCCCGGCACTCGGCACCGACACACCCGCCGAAGAACTCATCAACGTCCGCTTCCACTGGTACCACCGGCAGGCCAACCGTGCCCGGATCGCCTACCGTGCACTCGGCACCGTCCAACTCGTCGCAGCCCTCGTCATCGCGGTCTCCGTCGCGATCAACGTACCGACCTGGCTGGCGCCCGCGCTCGGCGGCGTGATCGCGCTCGCCGAGGGAGTGCGGACCCTCTTCGGCTTCAAGGATTCCTACCCCACTTACCGACGTACCGCTGAGGACCTGCGCAACGAAGCCTGGCTCTACGCCCAGCGCGCCGGCCGGTACGAGACCGCCGAGGATCCCGAGAAGATCCTGGCCGAACGAGTCGTCGAGATCAGCCACACCGAGACCGAGGACTGGGAGGCCGCGTTGAAACAGCGGAGCATCTGAAACTGTCCATGGGATCTGGAAAGGTACGCGCATGAGATATCTGGAGCACTTGCGGGCCGAGAGCGCGCGACTCGCTGAGGTGGCGCGGATGGGGCTCGACGCGGCCGTGCCCAGCTGTCCGGGGTGGACGGTGGAGTCGGTCGTGCGCCACGTGGCTCAGGTGTATGAGCACAAGCTCGAGGTGCTCCGGCTCGGCGCGCTGCCCGATCCGTGGCCGCCGGACTTTTCCGGGCGAGAGACTTTGCGGTGGTACGACGAAGCGCGCGAAGCGATCGTCGACGCGCTGGAGAAGGCCGGGACCGGGCTCACGACCTGGACGTTCAACCCGCGCGACACCACTTCGGCGTTCTGGTACCGGCGCATGACGCTCGAGACAGTCGTGCACCGGATCGATGTCGAGCAGGCGCACAACGTGGTCACGCCGATCGATCCCGACCTGGCACTCGACGGGATCGACGAGTTGCTCTATCCGAATCTCGGCGGCCCGTGGTGGGAGGAAGGCGACACCGCCTACCCGATCGACGCCACGGTCCGGATCACGACGGCGGGGCGGTCCTGGACCATCCGCGCCGACGCGACGAGTGTCGACGTACTGCAAGGGGCCGAAGGGGACGCAACCGCCGAGGTCTTCGGAGACCCCACATTGGTCTACCTCTGGCTGTGGGGGCGGGCGGGCGAGGACGTCATCGAAACCGTCGGCGACCCGAACGTCGTCCGCGCCTTCCGCGGACGAATCTCGGAGGCGACGCAGTGACGGAGGCGGCGCGACCACGGAGCAGATCTGGGGAGCTTGGACGTGATGTCCTGTTGGCGTCCGGCTGTTCGTTCCTTTCCCGAGAGACCACAGTGGTCTTAGTGAGAGGGAGGAACTTCCATGCCGCAGTACCTTGCACTGACCTACACCGCTGACGTCGACTGGTGGGCGCCGGAGCAGGCCGAGGAGCTCGCCGAGTACCGGAAGTTCGGCGTTGAGTACGCCGAGAAGGTCAAGGCGAGCGCCGTGCTGCATCCGACCGCGACCGCGACCGTCGTGCGGGTCGAGGGCGCGCGGGGCGGGCCGATCGTCACGACCGACGGTCCGTACGCCGAGACCAAGGAAGCGCTCACCGGCTACTACCTGATCGAGGCCGAGGACCTCGAGGAGGCGATCAAGATCGCGGCCGAGATCCCCGCGGCCTGGGGCGGCGCCGTCGAGGTCCGCCCGGTCATCCTGGCCAAGTGATGGACCAGTAGCAGACGAGTAGCGGACCAGTCGTGGACCAGCAGTACGACGCGGTCGCCGAGACGATCCGGATCGAGGGGACGCGGATCCTCGCCACCCTGATCCGGACCGTTGGCGACGTCCAACTGGCCGAGGACGCAGTTCAGGAAGCCACCCTGGCGGCCCTCGGCGCCTGGCCCGTCACCGGCGTACCACCAGAGCCGCGTGCCTGGCTCACCGTGACCGCCCGCCGCAAAGCCATCGACATCATCCGCCGCGAACGAGCCCGCGCCGCCAAGGAACGCGACGGCTCCGAACTCATCGAACTCAACCGCCGGGACCTGGACCCGGCCGGCGCGTTCGACCTGGACCGCGCGTTCGACCTGGAGCGCGCGTTCGACCTGGAGCGCGCGTTCGACGCCCACCGCGCGCTCGTCGCGGAGGGTGCGCGCGCGCCGGAGTGCTCCCTTTCGGCGGGGGCCGCGCTCGACTCCGACGCGATGCAGCAGGACGACCTCTTGCGGCTGATCTTCACCTGCTGCCACCCGTCGCTCTCACCGCCGACCCGCGTGGCGCTCGCACTCCGTACGTTGTGTGGCCTCTCCCCCGCTCAGATCGCCGGCGTCCTGCTCACCACCGAGGTCGCCACCACGAAGCGCCTGGTCCGTGCCCGGCAGAAGATCGCCGCCGCTCGCATCCCGTACCGGGTCCCGTCCGAGCCCGAGCTCCCCGACCGTCTCCCGGCCGTCTGTGCGGTCATCCACAGCCTTTACACGGCGGGGCATGCACCGCTTGAAGGCGAAACAGCGTACGACGTGGATCTCTGCGCTGAAGCGATCCGCCTGGCTGAGCTCTTGCACACGCTGCTCTCCGACCAGCCCATGCCTACAGCGGTCCTGGCCCTGCTCCTGCTCACCGAGTCCCGTCGACCGGCGCGGGTCGACACCAGCGGCGAGGTCGTCACCCTCGACCAACAGGATCGAACGCTCTGGGACCGCGACCTCATCACCCGTGGCGTTGCCCTGCTCAACGATTCCCTCAACCGCTCTGACCGCCAGGCCGACGCGTACCAACTCCAGGCGGCCATCGCCGCCGAGCACGCCCGCGTCCCGAGCTACTCCGCCACAGACTGGCGCGAGATCGTCCGCCTCTACGAACTCCTCAACCAGGTCTCCCCCAGCCCTGCGGCGCAACTCGGTCACGTCGTCGCGATCGCCGAAACGGGCGAGGTCGACACCGCTCTGAACCTCCTGGACGCGATCCCGCAAACCGCCCGCTGGCACGCCATCCGCGCCGAACTACTCGCCCGCCAGTCCCACTACGCCGAAGCCGTCACCGAACTCACCAAAGCCCTCGAATGCACCCCCGCCAACCACCCAGAACAATCCCACCGAAAACGCCGCCAAGCCCTCTTCACCCACCACGCCAACAACCCCACCCCTCACCCCGCACCGCCGAGTGACCACACCCAGCCCGAAGCGGCGCCATCGGCCACCAGGTTGGGGCTATGAACAGGCCATGACCTGTTCATCGCTCCCAGATGTTGTCCAGACGTCCCAGCACCCCGGACGCCGGCCTAGACGTGTCACCTGTCGCCGACAACACGCCCTGCCCGTGGGCGCCGCACAAACAATCCCCTGGCCCGGGCGCCGCACAAACAATCCATCAGCACCACCCACCTGCTCGAGCACCGTGGCGATCCCAGCGAGCCCGCAACCGGGGCCGCGAACATCGACTGGAGTCTGTGAACAAGCCATGACCTGTTCAAGGACCCCACGGACTGGTCCACGCCCTTCCGGCAATGCCCGGGCCGAGCAGACTTGAGGAGCTGATCTTCACCTGGCCCGCTCGCCGCGGCAGGCTCGCGGAGCTGGTCTTCGCCGGGTGCGCTCGCCGCGGGCAGGCTCACGAAGCTGGGCCTCGTCGGTCTGGCTGCCGTGGCCGGTGGGAGTTAGTCCTCGTCGGTCCAGTTGCCGCGTTCGGAGTTGAAGATGGATTTGGGGCGGGAGGACGGGGGTGGCGGTGGGGAGGAGTGGCGCGGTTCGCGGGTTGTGGTGGTGATTGGGGCGTACGTGCCGACTTCCGTGGCGGAGTCCATGCCGATCGGGCCGGTGCCGTCGTCGTCGGAGTCGTCGTCGCTCTGGATGACGTCGACACTCGCCGACGCGCGCAGTCCAGTGCGCTGGATGACGCGCTGGATGGTCAGGTCCCGGTCGTCCGGGCGGCTGACCCAGCGGATCTCCCGGAAGCCCTGGTCCTGCGCCGCGGACTCGAAGATGAAATGGCCGTAGCCGAAGATCCGCCCCGGGATCGTCTTCTTCAAGGTGATGTCGAGGACTCGCGCGATCGGGGTCGTCGCAACCGTCTGGGAGATGACGCCGCGGATCCGCATGACGCGCATGTTGGTGACCACGAAGCGGTCCCGGTGATGGATGAGGAATTGCCACCAGGCATGCAGCAGCAACAGCAGCACGATCGCCAGCACCACCTTGGTGGCGCCGATCGAGTTGGTCACCAGGGCGAGCAGCAGGGCGGCCGCCACCGCGACCTCGAGCATCGGGAGCGTGAACACGATCCAGTGCTGCCGGACCTCGTCGATGACGACTTCGCCCTCGTCCGAGATCAGATGGCGCCGGACCTTCGGGTCGAAGATCCGGAACAGGCCTATTCCGGCCATCCACTCACTCCCCTGTCACGCCCCTGTACCGCGTCTGTGTGACCCGTACAGCCAAGTGTCCCGCACGATCGCTCGCAACGGGACACTCGAACCCGGATCAGCTGAACAGCGCAGTCAGGAACGTGATCACGCTGTCGAACGCACGGCCGACGGCGGAGAACGCGCCTCCCACCGCGTCGGCGGCATTCGCCGGCTGAGTGAACAGGTAGAAAAGGGCAAAGGCGATGAGCGACCAGATCAACAGCTTCTTCGGCATGTCGCCACTCCTCGTTCGCAACCACTCGGTCGACTGTGTCTTGAGTTTGTATCACGGACCGTCACCAATTGTCACTGACTGAACACAGCCCACCGCACAATGCTCACCAGCTACAAGTCCCATTCTGTAACGGATCCGGGGGCATGGCAGCACTCGGCGCGCCGCCGTGAGACGTCGGTCGCCCCACGGGCCGCCATTCTCCGGCATTTGCCCGAATCCGCAACACCCACCGATGCCGGAAACAGTGACACTATGTGACAATCGTGCTCGAGTGTTCCATCGCGAGCTCGAAGTCACAAGGCCGCGATCAGCTCGTCCGCCGCCGAATACGGGTCCGTGGCTCCGTCCGCCACCTTGGCCGCAAGTACGTCGAGCCGCGCGTCCCCGTGCAGATGTGCGAACCGGGCCCGCAAGGCGGTCGTCGCGATCGCCTCGATCTCGTCCCGCGCCCGGCTCTGCCGGCGTTCGGTGAGTACGCCGTTCCCGCGCATCCACTCCAGCCGGTCGTCGATCGCCTGCACCACCTCGTCGACGCCCTCGTTGCGAGAGGCAACCGTCTTGAGGATCGGCGGTGTCCAGGCACCCTCGACCCGCTCGGCCAGCGCCAGCATCGCGCGCAGGTCCCGGGTGACCGTCTGCACGCCGTCCCGATCCGCCTTGTTGACGACATAGATGTCGCCGACCTCGAGGATCCCGGCCTTGGCCGCTTGGATCCCGTCACCCATCCCCGGCGCGAGCAACACGAGCGTGGTGTCCGCCATCCCGGCGATCTCCACCTCGGACTGCCCGACCCCGACGGTCTCCACCAGCACCACGTCGAACCCCGCCGCGTCGAGCACCCGCAGCGCCTGCGGCGTCGACCAGGCGAGCCCGCCGAGGTGCCCGCGCGACGCCATCGACCGGATGAACACGCCGGTGTCCGTCGCGTGATCCTGCATCCGCACCCGGTCCCCCAGCAGCGCCCCACCGGAGAACGGCGACGACGGGTCCACCGCGAGTACGCCGACACGCTTCCCCGTCGCCCGGTACGCTGACACCAGGGCCGAGGTCGACGTGGACTTCCCGACACCAGGCGAGCCGGTGATGCCGACGATATGCGCCTGACCGGCGTACGGCGCCAAGGCTGCCATCACGTCGCGCAGCAGCGGCGACGCGTCCTCGACGAGCGAGATCAGCCGAGCGACCGAGCGGGAATCACCCGCCCGGGCCCGCTCGACCAGCTCAGCTACCGGTGGGGTACGGCGTGGCATCAGCTCTGCGGCACGCGAACGATCAGCGCGTCGCCCTGACCGCCACCTCCACACAGGGCCGCAGCGCCGACGCCACCACCTCGCCGCTTGAGCTCCAGCGCGAGATGCAGCACCAGGCGCGCGCCGGACATCCCGATCGGGTGGCCGACCGCGATCGCGCCGCCATTCACGTTGACCTTGTCCTCGCTGACCTTCAGCTCGCGCGCGGACGCGATGCCAACCGCCGCGAACGCCTCGTTGATCTCGATCAGGTCGAGCTCGCCGGGCTCGATGCCTTCCTTCGAGCAGGCCTTGGCGATCGCGTTGGCCGGCTGGCTCTGCAGCGTCGAATCCGGTCCGGCGACCGAACCGTGTGCGCCGATCTCGGCGATCCAGCTCAGCCCGAGCTCCTCGGCCTTGGCCTTGCTCATCACGACGACGGCGCAACCACCGTCGGAGATCTGTGACGCCGAGCCCGCGGTGATCGTGCCGTCCTTGCCGAACGCCGGACGCAGCTTGGCCAGCGCCTCCACCGAGGTGTCGCCGCGCACGCCCTCGTCACTGTCGACCACGATCGGGTCGCCCTTCCGCTGCGGCACCTCGACCGGAATGACCTCGTCGGCGAATACGCCGTTCTTCCAGGCCTCCGCGGCGCGCTGGTGCGAACGAGCGCTGAACTCGTCCTGCTCCGCGCGGGTCAGCTCGAGGCCCTCGTTGTTGGCCTGGTCGGTGAGCGCACCCATCGCCTGGTCGGTGAACGCGTCCCACAGCCCGTCGAATGCCATCGAGTCCACCAGCGGCACGTCGCCGTACTTGAAACCCTCGCGGGACTTCGGCAGCAGGTGCGGCGCGTTCGTCATCGACTCCATGCCGCCGGCCACGACGATCTCGTACTCACCGGCGCGGATCAGCTGGTCGGCGAGCGCGATCGCGTTCAGCCCGGACAGGCAGACCTTGTTGATGGTGATCGCCGGCACGTCCATCGGAATGCCGCCCTTGACCGCGGCCTGGCGGGCGGTGATCTGGCCGCCGCCGGCCTGCAGCACCTGGCCCATGATCACGTACTCGACCTGGTCCGGCGCGACGCCGGCCTTCTCCAGCGCGCCCTTGATCGCGAACCCACCGAGCTCGGCGCCGGTGAAGCCCTTGAGGCCACCCAGCAGCCGCCCGATCGGGGTCCGCGCACCGGCGACTATGACACTGTGGTTCTGCGTGCTGCGGGTGGTGTCAGACATGTTGTCACGATACCTGCGACATCACTGGTACGCCGCTGGTGGAAGACGTCAGACGGGTCACACAGTTCGTGTCAGGTCGGCCACTTTCGATGGCCCCGCCCGGCGGGCTGCGCCACGCTGGCGCCATGGACCAGCTGTTCGACGCGATCGACCACGTCGGCATTGCCGTCGCCGACTTCGACGAGGCCGTCCGGTACTACGCCGACACGTTCGGCATGACCGTCGCGCACGAGGAGATCAACGAGGAGCAGGGCGTCCGCGAGGCGATGCTGTCGGTCGGCGACTCGGGTTCGTCGATCCAGCTGCTCGCCCCGCTGTCGGACGCGTCGCCGATCGCGAAGTTCCTCGACCAGCGCGGTCCGGGCATCCAGCAGCTCGCCTACCGGGTCCGCGACCTCGACGCGGTCTGCGAGGTGCTGCGCGAGCGCGGCGCCCGGCTGCTGTACGACGAGCCACGGCGTGGCACCGCCGGATCGAGAGTGAACTTCATCCACCCGCGCTCGGCCGGCGGTGTCCTGGTCGAGCTCGTCGAGCCTGCCTGACTGGTGTCGAGATCCGCACCGTGACCCGCGTTCCACGCGCTGTGACGACGCGATCCCGGGATCCGCTGTGTTGGGTTCGGCGGTCTACGCTGTTCGGGTGCTGAGGGACAGCGCCGCCAACTCGTTGTACGGCGCGCGGGCTGGGTTCCGGCACGACGCCTTCGTCCATGACTCGGACGAGGACTTCGTGCAGAGCGCGGTTGCGTTCGTACAGGAAGGTCTGGCGGCGGGGGAAAGGATCGCGGCCGCACTGTCACCGGGGCGGATCGCGCTGCTGCGCGACGCCCTCGGCCCGGACCAGGGCAAGGTCTCGTTCATCGACATGACAGTTGCCGGCGGCAACCCGGCGCGACTGATCCCGGTCTGGCGGGAGATCCTCGAGCGGCATCCCGAGCAACCGGTGCGCGGCCTCAGCGAGGCGGCGTACCCCGGCCGGGAGTGCGGCCGAGTACGACGAGGTGCTGCTGCACGAGGCGCTGAGCGACATCGCCTTCGCGGCGGACGAGTCGTTCCAGCTGCAGTGTGCGTACGAGGCCTCGGTCGGTCTCGACCCGACGGCGACCCATTCCGACGCGGAAAGCCTTGCAGAGAAGACATTCCGGACCGCGCTGACCGACGTACCCGATCGCGCCGAGCGATGGGCGTTCGGGCCGGCCGAGCTCGGCCAGGTCAGGCAGTGGGTGGCTGGGCATGCCTCGTCACACGGGGTGTCACTGGACCGGCTGGAGGACCTCTGCCTGGCGCTGCACGAGATCTGCACGAACACCATCCGGTTCGGCGGCGGCCACGGGACGTTGACGCTATGGATCGCCGACGGCGCGCTGATCTGCGACATTTCCGATCAGGGCCGGATCGACAACCTGCTCGTCGGCCGCGTGCTGCCGCCGCTCGACGGCCTGGGTGGACGCGGGGTCTGGCTGGCGAACCAACTGTGTGATCTGGTCCAGCTGCGATCGGGCGACGGCTTCACGCAGGTTCGGGTGCACACCCGCTTGCGGTGATAAGACCACTGACAACGGTGGACTGGAAAAGTGACGGTCGTCTCAACCGTCCTTCGCTGTGTCACACGGCACAGCCACGCGTGCATACTCAGCGGTAAGTTCCGCTCACCCAGACCGCCGCTGCAGGAGGTACGACGTGAAGCAGATCCTCGAAGCGATCCTCTCCGGTGACACGGCCGCCGTCGGCGGACTCGACGTACCGGACCACTACCGCGGTATCACCGTGCATGCCGACGAGGCGGGCATGTTCGAGGGTCTGGACAGCAAGGACAAGGACCCGCGCAAGAGCCTGCACCTGGACGACGTACCGACGCCTGAACTCGGGCCGGGTGAGGCGCTGGTCGCGGTGATGGCGAGCGCGATCAACTACAACACGGTCTGGACGTCGATCTTCGAACCGGTGTCGACGTTCTCGTTCCTGAAGCGGTACGGGAAGCTGTCGCCGCTGACGGCCCGCCATGATCTGCCGTACCACGTGGTCGGGTCCGACCTGGCCGGCGTCGTCCTGCGGACCGGGCCCGGAGTGAACGCGTGGAAGCCCGGCGACGAGGTGGTCGCACACTGTCTGTCGGTCGAGCTCGAGTCGCCGGACGGGCACAACGACACGATGCTGGACTCCGAGCAGCGGATCTGGGGTTTCGAGACGAACTTCGGCGGGCTTGCCGAGCTGGCGCTGGTGAAGTCGAACCAGCTGATGCCGAAGCCGGCGCACCTCACCTGGGAGGAGGCTGCGTCACCGGGGTTGGTGAACAGTACGGCGTACCGGCAACTGGTGTCCGCCAACGGCGCCAACATGAAGCAGGGCGATGTCGTGCTGATCTGGGGCGCGTCGGGCGGGCTCGGCTCGTACGCGACGCAGTTCGCGCTGAACGGCGGCGCGATCCCGGTGTGCGTCGTGTCGTCGCCGGAGAAGGCCGAGATCTGCCGGGCGATGGGCGCGTCGTTGATCATCGACCGGTCGGCGGAGGGGTACAGGTTCTGGAAGGACCCGGTGACCCAGGATCAGCGGGAATGGAAGCGGTTCGGGGCCCGGATCCGTGAGCTGACCGGCGGCGACGATCCGGACATCGTGTTCGAGCACCCGGGGCGGGAGACTTTCGGGGCGTCGGTGTACGTGGCCCGGCGCGGCGGCACGATTGTGACGTGCGCGTCGACGTCGGGGTACATGCACGAGTACGACAACCGTTACCTGTGGATGAACCTCAAGCGGATCATCGGCTCCCATTTCGCCAATTACCGCGAGGCCTGGGAGGCCAACCGGCTGATTGCCAAGGGCATGGTGCACCCGACGGTGAGCAAGGTCTATCCGCTCGAGGACACGGCGCAGGCGGCGTACGACGTCCACCGCAACCTGCACCAGGGGAAGGTCGGCGTCCTCACGCTCGCACCGGCCGAAGGGCTCGGCGTCCGCGACACCGAGCTGCGTGAACGGCACCTCGACGGGATCAATCGCTTCCGTAACAGGTAAGCCCCTCGATTTCCACAGGCTCGATTGGCTGGTTACGCCCGAGTTCTGACAGGCTTAAGGTGGGGGATTCACCAAAAGCCGCCAGAAGGGAATCTCGGGACAATGCCTGACGAGTCGAGCCTGCCGTTCTTCGACCGTACGGCGACCGCGGCCGGGGGCTTCCCGGTCAGTCGCCGTGGGTACGACAAGCAGGCGGTGGACGACTACGTCCGCGCCCTGGAGATGCAGCTCGTCGAGGCGCGCAACCGCGCCGACGAGCTCCAGCAGAGCGTCGCCCCGCTGCAGCGCCAGCTCGAGGAGACCCGGCGTCAGCTCGAGGCCAGCGCGAACCCGTCGTACGCCGGGCTCGGCGACCGGGCCGCGCAGATCCTCCGGCTCGCCCAGGACCAGGCGTCCGAGGCGCTCGAGGAGGCCAGGCGCGAGGCCGAGGAGCTGCGCGCAAACGCGGCCAAGGAGGCGGCGGCGGCACGGGCCACCGGTGAGCGCGAGGCCGAGGACATCCGGACCGTCGCGCTGAACGAGTCGGACAGCATGCGCCGGACGGCCGAGGGCGACGCCGCCGAGTTGCGGCGTACCGCCGAGACCGAGGCGGCCGAGGTGCTGCAGGCGGCCCAGCGCAAGGCGGAGCAGCTGCAGCTGACGGCCGAGTCGCAGGCCAGCACGCTCAAGAACGGCGCGCTGCACGAGGCGGAGAAGATCCGTACGGCGATTCAGCGGGAGTCGGCGGCGCTGCGTGCCCGGCTGGCTGACGAGCGCGAACAGCAGGCGAAGGATCTGGCCGACAAGCACCAGCAGATCGCCGCCGACACCGAGAGCCTGACCGCCCAGATGCAGGAGGCCGCCGAGGCGTCCGAGCGCCG
>Ga0136846_1220682_pt1 | contig 11308 bp, 9 predicted proteins | sample HopSoiMetagenom2_FD_96841 | JGI IMG/M metagenome (GOLD analysis project Ga0136846, IMG submission 96841) | Grasslands soil microbial communities from Hopland, California, USA - 2 Assembly 2016 (version 4) | ecosystem: Environmental > Terrestrial > Soil > Grasslands | place: USA: Hopland... | reverse complement strand
GCAATGTCTTCTTCCAGGGTATGATGCGGCACGATAACGTTCACACCTGTATGAAAATCGTCTATTGTTTTGACGGTGCAACCGGTTTTAATTTCCACTCCCTTTAATACAGCTGTATCGATCAGCGCCCGCATCAATTTGCCGGTATGCAGTTCACCCTCAAAATTATTGCGGATAAGTGCTTTTACATACGCTGAGGCAAAACCGAAAGCAGGAAGACGGTCGTTTGCCAGCGTGAATGCGGATTCTCCGTTGAAGAGCTCACCCAGGATGTGATTTACTTCCGGGAGCTGGTGCAGGGCCCATTCTTCGCGGGGGCCAATCAGTTCATGGCTGCCGTTTTCCTGGTAGCCGATAGTGGTGTCGCCGAGGCGGCTGCGCAGCAGGCGTAAGCCTTGCAGCCGCAGCCGGACCAGGTCTCTCACCGCTTCCGTGGGCATTGTTTGCAGATCGGTCAGTATTTCGGTAAGGCTTCCGATGCAGGCGAAGCCGGCGTTTTTGGTACTGGCGCCGGTGGGCAAAATGTCCCGTTCCAGCACCAGTACCCGGCAGCCGGGCGCTCTTTCTTTCAGGCTGATGGCAGCCGACAGACCAACGATACCGCTGCCGATGATGATATAGTCGTATTGCAGCAGGCTTTCCTTCTCCCAGAAACTTAACATACTTGATATTTATACAGTGCCTACAGATCCACCGTCTACCCGGAATACCGCACCTGTGATGAAGGAGGCGTGATCAGAAGCCAGGAAGGCCACTATGCTGCCGGTTTCTTCCGGGGTGCCGGGGCGGCCCAACACCTGGTAGGGACGGTTTTGTTTCAGGAATTCTTTGGCCGCTTCGGCGATAGAAATATTTTTTTCTTTTGAGATGCCTTCCAGCATTTCATCTACCAGTGGTGTTTTGATAAAGGCCGGCGAAACGGTGTTTACCAGGATATTATCTTTTCCGTAATTCTGCGACAGCGTTTTTGAATAGTTATTCAATGCGGCCTTTGTAGCATTGTAATGGCCCATGTTGGGGTCCGGCTGTTCCGCATTTTCGGAAGAGATGTTGATGATTCTACCGCCACCCTGCTTTTTCATGTGGGGAATTACCAGCTGGGTGAGCGCTACCAAACCGAAGAAATTGACTTCAAATACCTGCCGCCACTGCGGCATGCTGATGGTGTCCAAGGGACCGAATGCGTCTATACCGCCTGCGTTATTTACGAGGATATCGATGTGACCAAGCTGCTGCACCGTGGTGGTGACCAGTTGCTGCAGGTCCGCTTCTTTGGCCATATCTGCTACTACCGCCAGCACGTCGAGTCCCTGCAGGCGGAACATAGCGGCTGTATCTTCCAGTTCATCGGCATTACGGGCGGTGATCACTACGGTAGCGCCTTCCTGCAGCAAAGACGCTGCGATCCCTTTGCCTATACCTTTACTGCCACCGGTAACGATGGCTACCTTTCCTTTTAAATTAAGCTCCATGATCTTATATTTTAGACCAAAAATAAAAACCGGGTATCTGTTTATTACTGTATAAGTTATTGAAAAAACAGTAAAAGCAGCTGTTTAAACCCCGCAGGATTCCGGATAGTACAAATTATGTAGCTTCGGGGGACTAAAATTATACACCATGATTGCAACAAAAGCTTATGCTGTGCAGGATGCTGCATCACCGTTGGGTCCCTGGAATTTTGAACGCAGAGAGCCGGGGCCGCATGATGTACAGATTGAAATCCTTTATTGCGGGGTATGCCATTCCGATATTCACCAGGTGCGGAATGAGTGGGGCAATTCCATTTACCCGATGGTTCCCGGCCATGAAATAGTGGGGCGGATCACCAAAGTGGGTGATCATGTCACCAAATTCAAGGTGGGCGATCTGGCGGGGATAGGTTGTTTTGTGGATTCATGCCGGGTGTGCGATCCCTGCAAATCCGGGGAGGAGCAATATTGCATCACCGGTGGCGCCAGTACGTACAACGGTTACGAAATGGATAGAAAAACGCATACTTATGGCGGATATTCCACCCATATTGTAACAGACGAAAAATATACGTTGAAGGTGTCTGATAAGCTGCCGCTTGAGGGAGTAGCGCCGCTGTTATGCGCCGGCATCACCACTTATTCCCCGCTTCGGCACTGGAAAGTAGGCAAAGGTCATAAAGTAGCGGTAGTGGGTTTGGGCGGACTGGGCCACATGGCAGTAAAGCTTGCAGCGTCTATGGGGGCTGAAGTAACGATGCTGAGCACCTCTCCTTCCAAGGAAGCGGATGCCCGCCGGCTGGGCGCCCATCATTTTGCGCTGATGACAGATAAAGCGCAGGTAAAGCAGCTCTACAGTCAATTCGATTTTATCATCAATACTATTTCCGCTCCCCACGATTACACGACTTACCTGAACCTCCTGAACCTGGATGGTGTGATGATTTGCCTGGGAGTACCTCCGGAACCTTCCGTGGTACCGGCCTTCAACCTGATCATGGGACGCAGGAGCATTGCCGGATCATTGATCGGCGGCATCCGCGAAACGCAGGAAATGCTGGACTACTGTGCGGAGCATAATATTACCAGTGATGTAGAAGTAATTAATATTAAAGATATCAATACCGCTTATGAGCGGATGCTGAAGGGTGATGTGAAGTACCGGTTTGTAATTGACATTGCAAGTTTGAAATAAGTGTAGCCGGAGTGGCCACTTTATTTATACCCGTTCCGGTAAACCGGAACGGGTATTTTTTTGTTATGCAGTTGTTAAGCAGAAATTGTCCTTTGATTTTGTTGGTATATTAGTCACTATCCCTAAATTTCCCGTTATGTCGAGTACTACCTCAAAGAACCACGACAGGTACCGGCACCTGCATTTAGCTATAATCAGCATGGTTGTTATAGCAATTGCTGGCGCTTTACTGTACTTTTTTGTTAAGCGGCATACGCCTGCTTTACCGGATATCGCCGCCAACCTGCACCAGGCGGTAATGCCGGAAGAAGATACCAGTGTAGGAAAATGCGCGCAGTACCCCATCACTGCATTAGAGCTTCAAAAGCTATACCTGGCGAATGATCCGGTAGCCGCGGAAAAGTATACAAATGAAACGGTGTATATTAATGGTATTTTCATTGGTACCGGTATTAACCCGATGGGTACTGCCTACATGATCCTTAAAAGTGGCGACAGGTCCCATTCCATTAAGTGTTTTCTACAGAACAAAGAAGATATTAATCTAACAAAGGGGAGTTCCGTTTTCCTGAAAGGCTATTGCCGGGGGCAGATATGGGATCTCAAAATTGAGGAGTGTGAATTACTGGATCTTCCGGTTGTAACATCGCAAAAAAAATAGCGCGCCCTTTTGCGGGCGCGCCTCATCTCTATACAAGATATCCGAACAGGCTGTCGTCTTTATTCAGTTCGGTGATCTGGAAATTATATTTCTGACAATTGGCAATCAGTTTATCATAGTCCTCGCGGTTTCTCAGTTCCACTCCTACCAGCGCGGGACCTATCTCCTTATTATGTTTCTGGATATATTCAAACCGGGTGATGTCATCATCAGGCCCGAGTATATCGTTCACAAATTGTTTCAGGGCTCCCGGGCGTTGTGCAAAACGTACAATAAAATAGTGTTTCAATCCTTCATACAGGAGTGAACGTTCCTTTATTTCCTGCATGCGGTCGATGTCGTTGTTACTGCCGCTGATCACACATACTACTTTTTTCCCTTTGATTTCCGCGGCATGGTCGTCTAATGCCGCGATGGACAAGGCGCCCGCGGGTTCTACCACAATTGCATCTTCGTTATATAACCGGAGGATGGTGGAGCACACTTTTCCTTCCGGCACGAGGTGCATTTTATCCAGCACATCTTTACAGATTTCGTAGTTGAGGGTACCTACTCTTTTAACAGCAGCGCCATCTACAAAGCGTTCTATTTCATCGAGGGTAACAGGGCCGCCGTTTTCCAGTGCGCGGAGCATAGAGGGTGCGCCTTCCGGTTCCACCCCGATGATACGGGTATTGGGACTGTATGTTTTGAAATAAGTGCCGAGGCCGGCAGCAAGACCTCCGCCGCCAACGGGTACAAAAAGAAAATCGATAGCGGACTGGTCTTCCAGGATTTCAACGGCTACGGTTCCTTGTCCTTCAATTATTTTCGGATTGTCGAACGGAGGGATAAAGGTCATGCTGTTGGCTTTTGTGAAAGCCTGGGCTTCCACAGAGCAATCGTCGAAGGTATCCCCTACCAGGCGGATTTCTATATGATCGCCGCCAAACATATTTACCTGGTTAACTTTTTGCTTTGGTGTGATCACGGGCATAAACACCACGCCTTTAATATTCATGGCTTTACATGCATAAGCAAAGCCCTGGGCGTGGTTACCGGCGCTGGCGCAGGTAACGCCTTTGGCCAATAGTTCAGCAGGCAGGCTGCTGATCAGGTTATAGGCGCCGCGCAGTTTATAAGAGCGTACAATCTGCATATCCTCTCTTTTCAGATATACGTCGCAGTTATAACGCCGGGAAAGATTGGCGCTATACATCAGCGGAGTGCGGGTAACGATTGGTTTCAGTTTCACAGCCGCATCCAGGATATTCAGGGAATTGACACTACTCATTACTTCAGACATAAAATGTAATTAATACAAATGGCAAAGCATTTTCGGGATTATCGAAATCATGGAACCTGTATTCAGTATCAGAAAGATGTATTCTTCCGTACTAAATACGAGCGCCAATAATTTCAATAATTCGAAAATGCTTTGCCATTGTAATGTATAATATTTGCTATTACGCGTTGTTAGGGCGCAGCTTACGTACAGCAGCACCTGCCTGCCACATTTCGCTTTCGCGGAGTTCTTTCAGTTCTTCGTTCAGTTTCTCACGGTAATCCGGAGTGCTGTTGGAAGCGATAGAACGGGCAGCTTCTTTACCTGCAGCAACGCTGGCATACAGTTCATCAAATACAGGCTGGGTAGCAGTTTTGAACTTCTTCCACCAGTCGAGCGCACCGCGCTGAGCAGTAGTAGAGCAGTTGGCATACATCCAGTCCATACCGTTTTCTGCTACCAGTGGCATCAGCGACTGTGTGAGTTCTTCTACCGTTTCATTGAAAGCTTCAGAAGGTGAGTGACCATTCTTACGCAGTGTTTCGTATTGAGCAGCGAAGATACCCTGGATACAACCCATGAGAGAGCCGCGTTCGCCGGTAAGATCGGAGAAAACTTCTTTTTTGAAATCTGTTTCGAACAGGTAACCGGAACCAACACCGATACCCAGTGCTACTACGCGTTCTTTAGCGCGGCCGGTAGCGTCCTGGAAAATAGCGTAGCTGGAGTTCAGACCCTGACCAGCCAGGAACAGGCGGCGCAGTGAAGTACCGGAACCTTTTGGAGCCACCAGGATTACATCTACATCAGCAGGAGGAATGATACCGGTTTGTTCTTTATAGGTGATACCGAAACCGTGGGAGAAGTACAGTGCTTTACCAGGAGTCAGGTGTTGCTTTAAAGTAGGCCACAGGGTGATCTGTCCGGCATCAGACAGCAGGAACTGAAGAATAGTACCTTTCTGAGCTGCTTCTTCGATATCGAATAAAGTTTCACCAGGAACCCAGCCATCAGCAACTGCTTTGTCCCAGGTTTTGGAATTTTTACGTTGACCTACAATAACATTAAAGCCATTGTCTTTCAGGTTCAGTGCCTGGCCAGGACCTTGTACGCCATAACCAATAACTGCAATCACTTCGTTCTTCAGCACTTCCCTTGCTTTTTCCATAGGGAATTCTTCTCTGGTTACTACTTGTTCGAGTACCCCTCCAAAATTGATGGTTGCCATGTGTTGTTTTTTTAGCTTTTAGCTACTAGCTGTTAGCTGTTAGCTGAGGTGTGATTTGAATGAATAATGATTAAGATGTCAGCTGCCGGCGGCTGGCCGGCAGCCAGTTATTTGCTGAAAGCACACGGCTAAATGCCGGGAGCTTCCTGTGTGTGTAATTCTTTCAGGTGCTCGTGGAAACGGCGGCTCCATTTTACAATGGCAACCCTTCCGCTCTTGGTGTACTCTATCAGGCCATATGGCTCCAGTTTCTTGATAAAGTCGGTCAGCTCCTGCTGGTGACCTGTTTTCTCGATCACAAAATAATCCGCGGTGATCGTCAGGATACGTGCATTATTTTCACGTATCAGTCTTTCAATATCACCTGTATGTAACGACCGGGTAGAAATTTTGTACAGCGCCAGCTCCTGGTATACCACTTCATCTTCTTCATGCACAAAAGCGCGGTGAATTTCAATCAGTCTTTCTATCTGTCCAACTACTTTATCCAGCTTCTCACGTGTAGACATCACCGTTATTACAAACTTATACACACCGGGAATTTCTGTTTCAGCGGTGGTTAAGCTGGTGATATTGATACCCCTGCGGGTAAATATTATGGTGATACGGTTGGTTATACCTATACGGTCTTCCGTATATACCGTTACTGTATACTCTTTTTGCATATACCTGTTGTGAATTACAAATGATCAATGTGAATCCTCCGGGATGCTGCTACTCCAGCCTGATGCTGGAAACAGGAGCACCTGCGGGCACCATAGGGAATACGTTATCTTCTTTTTCCACTACTACTTCCAGCAGATAAGCACCCTTGTGCGCCAGCATTTCATCAATAGCGGCGGATATATCTTCCCTTGCTGTTACTTTTTTGCCGGGGATATAAAATCCTTTGGCAACCTGTACAAAGTCGGGATTGACCATTTCAGTGGAGGAATAGCGCCTGTCGAAAAACAGTTGCTGCCATTGTCTTACCATTCCCAGGAAGTTGTTATTCAGGATCACTATTTTCACACCAATCTGTGACTGGTGAATAGTGGCCAGTTCCTGTAAGGTCATCTGGAAACAACCATCGCCGATTATAGCAACTACTTCTTTTTCGGGCGTACCGGTTTTAGCGCCCATTGCTGCCGGTAACGAAAAGCCCATCGTACCCATTCCACCTGAGGTGACATTGGTATTGGGATTTTTGAAGCGGTAATAGCGGGAGGCTACCATCTGGTGCTGACCAACATCTGTTACCAGCACTGCTTCGCCTTTGGTTTTTTCTGAGATCAGGCGGATTACTTCTGCCATTTTCAGTTCACCTTCCTGTGGATACAGTTCAGCATGCTGTACTTTATCATATTCTTTTTTATCAGCGGCGCGGAATTCTTCCAGCCAGGCGGCATGCTCAGCAGGGTTTACCTGTTTGATCAATGCTGCCAGGGCTGGCTTTGCATCTGCATGAACGGCTACATCAGCTTTAATGATCTTATTGATCTCTGCTGCATCGATTTCGATGTGTATAACTTTGGCGTTAGGAACATAGGTGCCTACGTCGCCCGTTACACGGTCATCGAAGCGCATTCCCACTGCGATCACCACATCGGCTTCGCCGGTGAGCATGTTAGGACCATAGTTACCATGCATTCCCAGCATACCTACATACAGCGGGTGATCTACCGGTACGGCAGAGAGACCCAGTAAGGTAGATCCGATAGGAATGGCGGCTTTTTCCGCCAGTGCGATCAGTTCTTTTTCCGCACCTGATAACAGTACGCCATGGCCACAGAGGATGAATGGCTTCTTTGCACCGTTGATCAGCGCTGCTGCTGCTGTTACCGCATCCTGGTTTAATTCAGGAATAGGACGGTAACTGCGGATATATTCACATTTCTTGTACTCGTATTCAAATTCCCCGAACTGTGCGTTTTTGGTGATATCCACCAGTACAGGGCCGGGACGGCCGCTGCGGGCAATGTAAAATGCTTTGGCCATTGCGCCCGGAATATCTTCCGGACGCGTCACCTGTATATTCCACTTGGTAATAGGCATAGTAATGCCGATCACGTCTGTTTCCTGAAATGCATCGGTTCCTAACAGGGCGGCAGCTACCTGGCCGGTTACGCATACCATTGGGGTACTGTCCATATAAGCGTCGGCCAAACCTGTAACCAGGTTGGTGGCGCCCGGACCGGAAGTAGCAAAAGCTACACCTACCTTACCGGAGCTGCGTGCATAACCTTGTGCAGCATGAGTGGCACCCTGTTCGTGCCGGACGAGTATGTGATGGACCTGATCCTGGAAATCGTAAAGGGCATCATAAATAGGCATGATCGCCCCGCCGGGATATCCGAAAATGGTGTCCACCCCTTCTTCGATCAGGGAGCGGATCACTGCTTCGGAACCTGTAATCACAGGCTTTGCAGCTAACTGTTTATCTGCTATCTCAGGCTTCATCGGTAACACATCCTTCTGTTGCATTTTTTACAAGTTTTGCGTACTTAAATAAGATTCCATTGGTCACTCTCAATGCGGGTTGTATCCATGCTGCCCGGCGTGCGGCCAGCTCTTCGTCACTGATTTCCACATTGATAAAGTTCTTCGTTGCGTCTATTTCGATGATATCGTTGTCTTGTACAAGTGCGATATTTCCCCCTTCAAAAGCTTCCGGGGTGATATGTCCAACCACAAATCCGTGGGTACCACCGGAGAAGCGGCCATCGGTAATGAGGGCTACGCTTTTGCCTAATCCCACGCCCATGATGGCGCTGGTAGGTTTCAGCATTTCCGGCATACCTGGTGCGCCTTTCGGGCCTACCTGGCGGATTACCACCACATCTCCTTCTTTTACTTTACCGGAGGTGATACCTGCAATCAGTTCAAATTCGCCGTCGAATACACGGGCAGGGCCTCTGAAGCGTTCGCCTTCCTTACCGGTGATCTTTGCTACGGAGCCTTCTGTGGCGAGGTTGCCGTAAAGGATCTGGATGTGGGCCGTTGGTTTCAGTGGTTTTTCCAGCGGCACAATGATATCCTGTGTGCTGAAGTCTATGTCTGCCACGTCTTCCAGGTTTTCGGCAATTGTTTTACCGGTAACGGTCAGGCAATGGCCGTGGATATACCCTTTTTTCAGGAGGTATTTCATTACCAAAGGAACGCCGCCGATGTTGTGGAGGTCTTCCATGAGGTATTTACCACTTGGTTTCAGGTCGGCGATCAGCGGTGTTTTGTCGCTGATGCGCTGAAAATCTTCCAGCCTGATGGAAATGCCTACTGACTTCGCGATGGCGATAAAGTGCAGTACAGCGTTGGTGCTGCCACCCAGGGCCATGATGATGGTGAGAGCATTTTCAAATGCCTCTTTGGTCATGATGTCCTTAGGTTTAATATCTCTTTCAAGGAGCAGGCGGATGTATTTACCGGCAGCGATACATTCATCTTTTTTGTCCTGGCTCAATGCGGGGTTGGATGAGCTGTACGGGAGGCTCATACCGAGTGCTTCAATAGCGGAAGACATGGTATTAGCGGTGTACATACCGCCACAGGCGCCTGCGCCGGGGCAGGAATTCTGTACAATGCCTTTGAAATCGCCTTCATCCAGTTTACCGGCCATTTTCTGACCTAATGCTTCAAATGCTGAGATGATGTTGAGATCCTGGCCTTTATATTTTCCGGGTGCGATAGTACCGCCATAAACCATGATAGAGGGGCGGTTGAGGCGACCCATCGCCATCAGGGAGCCGGGCATGTTCTTATCGCAGCCTGGTACGGTGATTAGGGCGTCGTAATACTGTGCTCCTGCAACGGTTTCAATAGAATCTGCAATCAGATCACGGCTAACGAGGGAATAACGCATCCCCGGTGTACCATTGCTCATACCATCACTGACGCCAATGGTATGGAAAATGAGTCCGACCAGATCATTTGCCCAGACGCCTTTTTTGACATCTTTAGCCAGATCATTCAGGTGCATATTGCAGGTGTTGCCATCGTAGCCCATGCTAACGATACCCACCTGTGCTTTTTTCAGATCTTCTTCTGTTAAACCAATTCCATACAATTGTGCCTGCGCAGCTGGTTGCGTAGGGTCTTGCGTGATCGTCTTGCTGTATTTATTTAATTCCATTGCTTTTTGTTATTACCCCGATTACAGGTGTTTATAGGTACCCTATTTTAAAAACTCTCCACAAATTACCCGGTGGCGTCGTCAAATTCAAACCAACTTATTCCAATTTACCGGTCTTCAAATCTGCCTTTTAAGCTCTAAAACCCTTTACTGTAAAGGATTATAAGTTTTTCGATTTACAACCTTCAAAGGATTTTAACTGTTAGCTGTTAGCATTTAGCGAATGCTAACAGCTAACAGCCAACGGTTATGCCAGTTGAGCTTCGCGTTGGAATGCTTTTTCCAGCACTTTAGCTTTGTAGGCCTGTTGGAGTATTTTTCCGAGCGACTGTGCCCAGGGCTTGCTGAAAGACTGACCGTCCAGGGAGTCGATACCGATGATTTCTGCTGCAGTACCGCAGAAGAAGGCTGCTTCGGCTTCTTTTAATTCCGGGATTGTAAATAATTTTTGTTCCAGTGGGATATTCAGTTCCTGGCAAAGTTCGATAACAGTGGCGCGGGTGATGCCTGGGAGGATGTTACCGGCGGGAGGAGTGTATATTTTGCCGTCTTTTTCAAAGAAGATGTTAGCACCGGGGCCTTCTGCAACGTAACCATTCATATCCAGCAGCAGCGCTTCATCGTAACCTTTTTCTTTTGCTTCCTGTGAGGCCAGTATTGAGTTTACATAAAGGCCGGCCGACTTGGATTCTATTTTAAAGGCTTTGGGATTTGGTCGTTCGTAGGAGGAAGTCATTACGCGCAACAGCTTTTCTCCCAGGTAAGCTCCCCATTCCCATGCGCAGATCAGGATGTGCGACTCTGCGGCGGCTTTCAGCGTCATATTCGGCGGACAGAACACCAGCGGCCTGATATAAGCTTCTTCCATGTTGTTCATCTCCAGTACTTTATAACAAGCGGCGATCAGCTCTTCGTTATCAAATTTGTAGGGGATGTGGATCAGTTCGCAGGAGCGCTTCAGGCGGTCGAAGTGTTCTTTTGCTTTAAAGATCTTCACTTCGCCGTTTGCCGTTTTGTAGGCGCGGATGCCTTCAAAAACAGCATAACCGTAGTGGAGTGACTGGCCATACAGGTCAGTTGTAGCAGCATTTGCTTTGGTGTACTCACCGTTGATGTAAAGAAAAGTGTTGTCGTTGTAATAGCTATACATAAAATTGAAATTATACCAGGAATATACAGTCCAAAAAAAAGCCTCCCTCTTTGCGGAGGAAGGCGTTATATTTTGTGATTATATGCACGTTTACCTATCCTCCATACTGGTGGCTAATAATGACAACGACGATAATCACGACCTTCGTGATAGCCCAGTTGAGCTGAGGCACGATGTGATTAAGTTTTATATTGTCTTTATTTACCCACATGGAGGTGCTTATTTTCTTT
>Ga0136846_1240088_pt1 | contig 11309 bp, 6 predicted proteins | sample HopSoiMetagenom2_FD_96841 | JGI IMG/M metagenome (GOLD analysis project Ga0136846, IMG submission 96841) | Grasslands soil microbial communities from Hopland, California, USA - 2 Assembly 2016 (version 4) | ecosystem: Environmental > Terrestrial > Soil > Grasslands | place: USA: Hopland... | reverse complement strand
TACACGTCCGCGATCAACCACGATCACTTCTTCTGCTTCCGTCTCGATCTGGACGTCGATGGTCCGCAGAACAGCTTCCGGATCGATCGACTGAAGACCACACGGCTCGATCCGGGCAGCCCGCGGCAGAGCGTGTGGATCGTCGAGGGACACACGGCCGCGCGAGAGCAGGACGCACGGCTCCGGGTGGAGATGGAACGCCCCGCGCTCTGGCGCGTGATCAATCCCGGCGTCCTCGGGCCGCTCGGCTATCCCGTCAGCTATGAACTCCGGCCGGGCATGAACGCAGTGTCGCTGCTCGCCCCCGGAGACTCGCTGCGCCGCCGCGCGGGCTTCACGAACTTCCATCTCTGGGTCACGCCCTATCGAGCGGACGAGCGGTACGCGGCCGGCACGTATCCGTTCCGGCGGGCGCGCGACGAGGGACTGCCGGCGTGGACCAGTGCGAACCGCAGCCTCGAACGCACGGATCTGGTGCTCTGGTACACGATGGGGTTCCACCACGTGGCAAGGGCGGAAGACTGGCCCGTCGTGCCGGTCATGCGGCAGGAATTCGAGCTCCGGCCGTTCGACTTCTTCGAGCGCAATCCGACCGCGGGTCCGGCGCGATAAGGACGCGATCTCGTTAAGGATCGGGGTTCAGCCGGACGCCCGCCATCGCCTGCCCTCGCGCGACGATCTCGTGGACGATGTCGTGCAGTAGTCTTCCAGGCGGCACTCAGCGGCCGCGCGGGATTTCCATGGCAGCGCCGCCTCGCCAGTGTGCGCCGGCGGCCTGTTTGACTCTTGAGGTATAAACCTGTAGAGATATACCGCCATGGCCGAGACGCTCCCGCCGCATTGGTTCCAGATTCTGCTCTCGCTCGCCGACGAGGATCGGCACGGTCTGGGCATCATGAACGACGTCCTCGAGCGCACCGGCGGCCAGATGAAGCTGTGGCCGGGCATGCTGTACCGCAACCTGGCGAAGCTCGCGGAGACGGGACTGCTGATCGAGGTGGAGGCGCCGGCCGGCGCGGAGAGCGGCGGCGGCCGTCCGCGGTTCTACCGCATCACGGCAGCGGGCAAGCGCGCCTGCGCCGCCGAAGCGGCACGGCTGGCGTCGTTCGTCGAGACCGCGCGCCGCAAGAAGCTGCTCAAGGCCTGAGCCATGCGTCACCCCTGGTGGATCGCGGCGCTCGTCCGGCTTTACCCCCGGCCGTACCGCGAGCGCTACGGCGACGAGATCGTGGCCGCGATGATCGCGTGCGCCGACCGCGAGCGCCGCCGCGGCGCAGGCGCAACGGCAACGGCAGTCCGCATCGCAATCGACGCCGTATCGGCGGCGACGCTGGTGCGGCGCGATGCCAATCCTCAAACCCCTCCAGGAGATCCGCCGATGCAGTCGATCCTGTACGACGTCCGCCATGCCGCGCGTCTGCTCAGGCGCGCTCCACTCTTCGCCGCGCTGGTGGTCGCCACGCTGGCGCTAGCGATCGGCGCCAACACCGCGATCTTCAGCGTCGTCAACGCGCTGGTGCTGCGGCCGCTGCCCTACCCGCAGGCCGATCGCCTGATGGTGCTCTACGAGGGTATCGCGTCGCTGCCGACGCCGTTCGGCTTCTCACCGCCCGACATCGCCGCATTCGCCGAGCGCGCCCACGACTACGAAAAGCTCGGCGCGTTCAGGACGGCGGAGTTCGAGCTGTCAGGGGTTCAGCAGCCGGAGCGAATCCCGGCGACACGAATCTCGGCGTCGCTGCTCGACGTGCTGGGAGTCGCGCCGGCGCTCGGACGCAACTTCACCGCCGCCGAGGACACGGGACGCCAACCCGTCGCGCTGCTCTCCGATGGTTTGTGGCGCCGCGCGTTCGGCGCTGATCCGGGCATCCTCGGCCGCGCGGTGTCGCTCGACCGCCGTCCGTACACCATCGTCGGGGTGATGCCGGCGGCTTTCACGTTCCCCCACCGCGGTCCCCACATCAACAATGTCCCGGCAGAGATCTACGTGCCGATCTCCTTCACGCGCGACGAGCTCGGCGCCTTCGGCTCGATGTACAACAACACGGTCGTCGGGCGGCTCAAGCCGGACGCGACGCCGCAGCAGGCAGCGACCGAGGCGGTGGCGGTGACGAAGCAGCTGATCGCGGAGCTCTACCCGGCGGATCTGCACGAGATCCCCATCACCACCAGGGCTGCGCCGATGCGTGACGACGTGGTGCACGGGGTGCGGCGGATGCTGGTCGTGCTGCTCGCGGCCGTTGGCGTGCTGCTGCTCATCGCCTGCGCCAACATCGCGTGCCTGATGCTGACGCGCACGGCGGCGCGGACGCGCGAGATCGCGGTCCGCACCGCGCTCGGCGCGGGACGTGCACGTGTGATCCGCCTGGTGCTCGTCGAAAGCGGCCTTCTCGCAGGGGCGGGCGCTCTGTGCGGCCTGGCGCTGGCCTGGGGCGCCCAGCGCTTGGCCGTCACGTCCATCGCTCACGAATTGCCGCGGGCCGGCGAGGTCGCGCTCGACGGCCGCGTGCTCGCGTTCACCGCGTTCGCGGCGGTGGCCGCGACGCTCGTGTGCGGTCTGCTCCCTGCGCTCGAGACGGCGCGTCACGACACGGCGGGGACGCTGAAGGAGGGAGCCCGCAACGCCAGCGCCGGCGTGCGGCAGCGGCGTACGCTGGCCACGCTGGTCACGCTGCAGTTCGCGTGCGCGGTGATTCTGCTCGCGGCGGGACTGCTGCTCGTGCGCAGCTTCGTCAAGGTGATCTCGGTCGATCCCGGGTTCCGCGGCGATCGCGTCGTCTCACTGGCGACCAGTCTGCCGTTGAGCGGGTATCCAGACGGGCCCAGCGTGCGCCGGTTCTACGACACGCTGCTCGATCGGGTGGCGGCGCTGCCCGGCGTCGCCGCCGTCGGCGGCTCCACCGATCTGCCGTTGACGGTGCGCGAACGGCGCGTGTTCACAATCGAAAATCCATCACCGGCGACCGCGTCGCTGCCGCACACAGTCGCGAACGACTGTGTGATGGGGCGCTATTTCGAGGCGCTTGGCGTGCGCATCGTCCGCGGCCGTCCGGTGGGACCGGCCGACACGGCACGGTCGGAGCCGGTCGTCGTCATCAACGAGACGATGGCGGCGCGCTACTGGCCGGGCGACGATCCGGTCGGCCGGCGCATTGCGTGGGGCAACGCGCGTACGCACGGGCCGTGGATGCGCGTCGTCGGCGTCGTCGGCGATCTGAAGCAGTCCGGACTGGCCGCGCAAACCGACCCGCAGACCTGGCAGGCATGGACGCAGCTTGCCGACTCGCTGCTCGCGAGCAGCGTCCTCGGCTTCTTCCGCGGAATCAAGTTGATGGTGCGGACGGAAGTCGCGCCGCTGTCGGTCGTCGGCGCGGTTCGCGAGGAGGTCCGCCGTCTCGACCCGGCGCTGCCCGTCACCGGCGTGCAGACGCTCGACGAGATCGTCGGCGCCTCGGCGGCGCCGCAGCGTCTGAACGCGGCGCTGCTCGGCGCGTTTGCCGGAGCGGCGCTGTTGCTCGCGGCGGTCGGCATCGGCGGCGTGCTGGCGATTTCCGTGTCGCGGCGCACGCCCGAAATTGGCATCCGCCTCGCGGTCGGTGCGTCGCGCGGCAACGTCCTGCGGATGGTCGTCCGCCAGGGCATGACACTCGTCGCGGCGGGGCTGGTCATCGGCGTGCCGGCCGCGTTGGTGACGACGCGGCTGCTCGGCAGCCTGCTGTTCGACGTCACCGCGCACGACATAACGTCGTTCGCGGCCGCCACCGTGCTGCTGTGCACGGTGGCGCTGGCAGCCTGCGCCGTGCCGGCGTTGCGCGCCAGCCGAATCAACCCGATCGCTGCGCTCCGGATCGAGTAATTAGTGGCACGCCCCGCCCGGGCAAGATCACCTGGGCGGCCGGATATTCATTTGAACGTGTCACATTTGGCAGACGTGCGCACGAAACGTGCGGCACTGCCACCGCAGGGCCGCTCGTACGCGCCGAATCTTCTCACGGTACTGGCGGCCAACTCGCGCCCCACGATCATCGACATCGCCGTGCTGGTCTGACCAGCAGTCAGACGCCGGAACTGATCGTGGGTGACGGCCGACGGGCGTCATGCGGAACGATCACCGCGATCGCCGCGGTTCCACGATTCCCGGCCTTGTCATTCACGATGACGCGAATCGTGTAGTGCCGTCCGTTGAGGTCGCTGCCCAGGCGCCTCGCTGGAAGCAGGATTGTGAGCGAATAGTGCCCTGCTGCATCCAGCGGTATGCGGCCGCGAGGCTCCACAATGTCGTAATCGTCCATCACCCTGTAAGTGGCCGTGCCCGCGTCCACGCCAGAACCGCTGTCGGACATCGTGCCCGAGACCGTCACCCGCACCCATTTTCCATTGGGCGGCCATAGTCGCCGCGGGCTGGCAGCAATCGAAATGACCGGGAGAGTCTCATCCGCATCGGCCGCGTGCAGCAGTACACCCACAGAGGATTGATTGCAGGCGCCGCTGTCCGTGCATTGGTTGGCGATGACGAGATCCGGTCCACCGTCGCCATCCAAATCCGCGACGGCGACCGAATTGGTGAGAAACCCCTGGGAACCAAAGATCAACGGGATCTGGAACGTGCCGTCGCCGTTGCCGAGCAGCACGTCGACGGCGCCTTGATTGAAGCAGCTGAACGCGCGGCACTGTTCCGTTGTGACGAGATCGGGCGCGCCGTCGTCGTTAACGTCCGCGACGGCGACCGAGGTGCCTACGCCGCCCGTACCGGATTTGTAGGTGACGCCTGTTTTGAACGTTCCGTCGCCGTTGCCGAGGAAGACACCGGTGCCGCCGTTCGGCCGAGAGCAACATTGGGTGTGCTCCACCGCGAGGTCGGTCCTGCCATCGCCGTTCAGGTCCGCTGTTACGACTCCGGTCGGCAGTCCTCCACCGATCGCAAACCAGACGGGTGTCCGGAACGTGCCGTCGCGATTGCCAAGAAGGACGCTCAGTCTCCCGAAGCAGCTGCCCGGAGCGCAGCCCGCGACAACGATGTCCGGCGTCCCGTCGCCATTCACATCGGCGAGCGTCACCGCAAAGGCATCGACGCCGCCGGTACGGTAGGTCACGGCTGGTTGGAAGGTGCCGTCGCCACGGCCCAGGAGCACACCCACTGATGCGTTGCAATCGGAGTCCGCGCAATCGTTCGCGACCACGATATCGGGGTCGCCATCGCCATTGAGATCGGCGACATCGACGGTCGTCGCAAACACTCCGCCCGACCCGTAGGTCAGCGCCGATTCGAACGTGCCATCGCCTTTGCCCAGCAGCACGCTCACGAGTGCACCCTTGAGGCACCCTCTGTTTCCACAGCGGTTCGCGACGACGAGGTCGGGATTGTCGTCATGGTTGACGTCGGCAATCGTCACGAAGAGCGGGGTGACTCCACCGGAGGGATAAGTGGCCGCCGGTTGCAACGTGCCGTCGCCGTTACCCAGCATCACGCCGATCGACTCCCCTGGCCTGACCACATAGCAGCTCCCGCAGTTGACGACCACCACATCCTGTCGGCCATCGGCATTCAGGTCTGCGGTCGCGACCTTGGTTGCCTGGGAGCCGCCCGGATCGTAGGTCACAACCGGTTCGAACAGCGGTGACTCGGCACGCTGCGCGCCGGGCGAAAGGCCATTCGGCTTCCACTCGCCCGTGTGCGCTACGAGGGTTGGGCCCGCGCCCGATGCCGGGACGAGGAGGACGCAGAAGCATAGGGCCGGAGCACTGAAGCGTGCCAGCTTGCGCATGGCAATCATCGGAACCTCTTTCTACCGCGTGGTGCCGCGGGCGGTATGAATCCAAAGCTGTTCGAAAGAAGGAGGAGATCGTCTCAGGGGGTGTTGCATTTCCGATGGCGGGAATTGCTCTTCGGAGATGGCGATCTGGTGGGGATGATGCGCCGATCGAATGGAGGCGTCAAGCGCGAACGCACAGCCCGCACGCACGGGAAATGCTGAAGTCTGAATGTGCCACCGACGTTCACGGGGCAGACTCTTCCGCGGAATAACCGAGAGGGTCCATGCCATCAATGCAGCCGACGCGCGCTGGCTTGAGTTCGCACACGGCTCATACGCAACATTAGTCGCGATAAACGCGCACTGTAGACGGGCCGCTGTTGGGTTCGTGGAGGTGCCACGTTCGTCGATCCAGCGCCAGGTGAGCTCGCTGTTTGAGAGTCTCGCCCACGAGCGTGACTACTGCCCCACGCCGTCACCCTCCGTCGGATCAACAATGCACGAAATTCGTTGTACCGGCTCGTAGCTTTGAAAACGGGCGGCCTGCAGACGGCGTTGAACGTCGCCAAATGCCGCTTCGCGTCGTTTGTCGTCACGGTCGTCGCGTACAACCGAACGGATACTCGCAGAGGCAATGACAACGATCAGAATTCTGAACGTCCAACCTCGAAACCCTGTCTCGCTACGTTTCTCGACTCACGCAATTAACGCCAGCAGCGGAAGGGTCACGACCTGAATTACCATACCGGCACAGACCTCTCTATCGTCGCGACCAGAACCACATCAGCACGACTCGGCGGATTTGGACGAGGAAATTGCCCGTGGCATGTGGCAGTCACGCTGGCCTCGGAGCGTGTGAGGCCTGCGCGATTCTTTTCTTGAGCCGCACGATCTCCGGCCGACCGCCGTCCGGATCAGTCCGGTGCGGCATGCCGGAGCGTGTCGCGATGAAACTGACCGGCCACAAAAGGCGGGGCGTGCTCGAGCGGTACAACATCGTCAGTGACGGCGATCTTGACGGCGCTGCGATCCGCATGAACGGCCTTATGGGATCAAACACGGGATCAGTTAACGGATCGCCTGCCGATTCGGTCGTCGCACCGAACCACGCAACCCGCCAGATATCTGCCCGATAGGATTGGAGGCGCCGCCCGGATTTGAACCGGGGATGGAGGTTTTGCAGACCTCTGCCTTACCACTTGGCGACGGCGCCCTGTTGGGAGATGGTGGCTCCGAAAGAACCGACCGACCCTACATCTTACTTGGAATGGTGGTCGTGTCTAGAAGCGGCGACAACAGCGTACGATCAGGAAGGCGTTAGCGTTCACAGCAGTTCCCCGCGCATCCAAGCATGAGCGGCCGTAACGGAACTGGCGGCGAAGCGCCAGTGTAGTGGAGGCCGCCAGGCGGGGGGCAGGGGTCCCCGCCGATTCAAAATTGGAGCGGGAAACGGGATTCGAACCCGCGACTTCGACCTTGGCAAGGTCGCACTCTACCACTGAGTTATTCCCGCTCGCGTGAACCCTCATCATACCATCCGACCGCCGGGCCAATCAACGACGCGGCACGAACTCGATCGCCACGACTGTCCCGTCGAGCTCTCCCGGACGGAACGTCACATACACCGGATCCGGCGGCGTGCGCGTGCCGCACGCGATGCTCCCCTGCAGGTCCGTCCGATAGGTGATGAACTCCACCTGCCCCATCTTCGCGGCCTGGAAGTGCGCCAGGCGATCGCCCGCGCGAACGAGGAACTCGATCCGTTTCGGGGAACACTGAATGCGCTCCAGCATCCCCTCGAGCCGCTGCTCGCCCGCAGCGGCCTTCCGGAATAGCGGCTGAGGATCCGCTGATTCGCCAGCCGTCGATGACGGCGCGTCGGCCAGATCGGACGTGGCCGCCGCGGCCGCGCGTGTTGCGGCGGCTCCCTCCGCCGAGGCGACCTGCGCCATAGCCTTGACCGCCAGGTCGCGTGCGCCGGCCATGTGAGGGTGCGCGAGGACGCCGCCGAGCACGGATCGCGCACCGGCGAAATCGCCGGTGCGTATGAGCGCATACGCCAGCGTCAGCGTGTAGTCGTCCCGCGCCGGCACCGCCACGTGCGCTCTCGTCAATGCCTCGACTGCACTCCCGGGCTCCGCATCGACCCTGTCCCCCGCCATCGCAAAGAGCACGTAGGCATTCGGCAGCTCCGGCTTGGCGACGACGACCCGACCGAGCGCGGCACGCGCGGCATCGAGCGACGCGCGATCGATCGCGTCGGAATGCTCCAGCAGCGTTGCGCCGATCATGTAGTCGCCGAGCCAGTCGGCGGGCGCACCGGACGCTGCCGACAGCCGCGGCAGTTCCTGCTTTGCGTGCGCTCTCCCGACGATCGCGCGCGGCGAGCCGGGCTGCAGCGCGAGCGCGCGATCGAACCGTTCCGCAGCCAGATCCGGTCGCTGTTCCGCGCTCAGGACCTCCCCGATGGTCGCCTCCAGATCGTGCGGGGTCAACGGAACGGCAACGGCGGGCACCCGCACAATCTGATCCGGGAGGGTGTACTGGCGGGCCGTCATGACGCGGCGGCCGGCATAGAAACGCGCCGCCTTGTAGATGTCGTCGCTGCCGAACTGATGCTGCCAGGCGACGTCCGGTGCGGCACCCGTCGAGAGCTCCCGCATGTAAGCAGAAAACGCGGGCCGGCGATCCGGCTGGCCGTTCAGCAGCATGTGCACGAGCAGCCAGCTCTCGGCGTAGAACACACCTCGACGAGACTCTTCGTTGTAATGCGGAGAGTCCGGCCTCGTCGCGAGCAACTCGTTCAACGGTATCCACGGCTGCTCCGCGAGCTCGCGGAAGTGGCTCTCGATCAGGCGTCCGAAGGTGACGGTGCGGCCGTCGGTGCCAAGCTCGAACGTGCTGTAGTACTCGGCGAGCCCTTCATTCAGCCAGGGCGGCAAGCCGGGAGCCACGTTGTTCACGATCAGATGCGTGTACTCGTGAAAGACGGGGCGCAGCGTCTCGGAGGTGGCATCCGGTCCCAGCAGAATGTAGTTCACGTCGCGGCGCGGCAGGAACAAACCGCCGACATCGACGGCCTTTCCCTGGTAGATGGGCTTGAACGGCTGAAACGACTTCTCATCGGGAAACGTGATGACGACGATGGGCACCGCGGTGCTGGTCACGTTGCTCGACATCATGCGCGTCAAGACGTCCCGAAACCCTTCGAACTGCGCGGCCATCACGCGTAGCCGCGGCTCGCCCGCGGCGCCGATCACGACGAAGTTCGCGCTGTCGACCCGCGACCATCTTGCGTCGGCGGCGACGCCCGGCATCATCGCAAGAGCAAGGACGCAGGCCGAGAAACGGCAGGTGAAGGCGCGCACTGGTATCCTCCCGCGGTGATGTAACAGGAGAGACCCGATGAAGCGCAACAGAAAAAACGCGACTCAGGACGTCGCTTCGAACGCATGCGTGTAGACAGTGATCGTCTGCCGCGGCGTGCCGGCAAAGTCGATTGCCACCACATCGAACCGGCACGCCCGATCGGTGACGTGCTTTCGCGCCAGGTACTCGACGGCACGCGACGCGACCTTCCGCTGCTTCTCCGGCGTGACGGCATCGGCCGCGGTGCCGAACCTCAGGTCCTCCCGCGCCTTCACCTCGACGAAGACGAGGACTCCCGCGTCCTCGGTGACGATGTCGATTTCGCCGTACCGGGTTCGGTAGCGACGCTCGAGAATTGCGTACCCCCGTCGCGTAAGCTCCTCGACCGCGAGGTTTTCCCCCAGAATTCCAAGTTCCTGTCGGCTCATTGTCATTGCACCCGCGCGTATCGCAATCGGGATGCCGCTAACCATCTTCTCGGGTGGGCCGTCCAACAGGAGTTCTGAGCCGTGAGTCCCGAGTCGTGGGTCCTGAGTCGTGAGTTCTGAGCCGTGAGTCCTGAGTCGTGAGTCCTGAGTCGTACATGCGAGGACAGGAGGGCACCATGCACGGGATATGGCAGGACGTCCGGGTCGCCATCAGATCGTTCCGTTTGCAGCCGGGCTTCGTGGTCGTCACGCTCGCGACCCTCGCGCTCGGCATTGGCGCAACAACGGCCATGTTCACCGTGGTGAACGGCGTCTTGCTGCGTCCGCTGCCATTTCGGAATCCCGAGGCGCTCGCGTTCGTCCGCATCGCGGGAAGCCAGGGGGGAATCTTTCCCTTACCTGACGCCGACTTCCTCGCATGGCGCGCCAACCATCCGGCCTTCGATCGCCTCGCGGTCTTCAGCGTCACGTCGTTCAACCTCACCGGATCCGGCAATCCCGAGGTCGTCCGCGCGGCGCGCGTCTCGGCGGACTTCTTTACGACGCTGGGTGTGGCGCCATACTCGGGACGGCTGTTGACGACGGGTGACGATGCGGCCGGTGCCGGGCAGGTCGTGGTGCTGGCTCACTCGTACTGGACGTCGCGATTCGGCGCGGACCCGAATGTGATCGGTCGCACACTGCGCCTGAACGACGAGACGTGTACCGTTGTCGGCGTCGCGCCGCCCCGCTTTGCGTTTCCCCAGCGCGACATCGCTCTGTGGCGCAACCTCACGATTGGCGCGCCGCCGCGCCGCGGCCCGTTCTACCTCATTGGCATCGCCCGGCTGAAGACCGACATCGCGGCGGGGCGTGCGAATCTCGACGCGGTGTCGCGCGACATCGTGCGGCAGTACGGCGGTCCGCGCGACTGGACCTTCCAGATCCTGCCGATGACCGACGCGCTCGTCGGCGACGCGCGAACGCCGCTCCTGGTCCTGCTGACGGCGGTTGGCGTTCTCCTGCTGATTGCGCTGACCAACGTCGCAAACCTGCTGCTGTCGCGTTCGACCGCACGGCAACGCGAGATGGCCGTTCGCGCGGCGCTTGGGGCCGGACGCGCGCGGCTCGTCCGTCAACTGCTCACGGAAGCTGCTCTCCTGAGCGTCGCGGGTGGCGCGCTCGGCCTACTGCTCGCCATCTGGTTGACGCACGCGCTGCTGACGCTTGGCGCGACGACGATCCCGCGCCTGGCCGACATCCGGCTGGATTCGCGTGTCTTCGCCTTCACCGCGGTCGTCTCCATCGTCGCCGGCCTGTTGTTTGGCGCCGCGCCAGCGCTGCACGCCTCCGCCGGCGATCTCGCGCAGCCGCTGCGCGACGGACAGCGCGCCGGGATCAGCCGGAGACATCGCCGCGCACAACAGACGCTCGTCATCGTTGAAATGGCGATGGCACTGGTTCTCTCTATTGGAGCGGGTCTCCTCATGCGAAGCCTTGTGCGGCTGGAGCACGTGGACTCCGGATTCAATCCACAGCGGCTGCTGACGTTCGCGCTCGATTTGCCGGAGGCGCGTTATCCAGATCCTGCGTCGGCGCGAAGCTTTTACGAGCGCCTGCTCGACCGTCTGCAGGCGCTGCCCGGGATCGAATCAGCCGCGTTGGCAGTCAGCCTCCCTCCCGACCAGCTGACCGTGACGGATAACTTCACCGCGGAAGGACACACGTATCTGCCGGGAGAGTCGGCGCCGGTCGGAACGATGGTCGTGGCGAGCGAGTC
>Ga0136846_1240743_pt1 | contig 11310 bp, 4 predicted proteins | sample HopSoiMetagenom2_FD_96841 | JGI IMG/M metagenome (GOLD analysis project Ga0136846, IMG submission 96841) | Grasslands soil microbial communities from Hopland, California, USA - 2 Assembly 2016 (version 4) | ecosystem: Environmental > Terrestrial > Soil > Grasslands | place: USA: Hopland... | reverse complement strand
GCTGATCTTGCCCTTGCTGACGTAGAACGCGATGCGGTTCTTCAGGTTGTCCAGCGCCTGGCACGGGCTGTTGCCGTGGATCACGTCGTTGCGGATCGCAGCGATCGTGTTCTGCAGCTCGCTCGTCGGCCCGGCGGCGAGGTGCATCCCGGAGACCGTGGACGAGAGGGCCGACAGGTCGTTCTCGACCTGGGCGTCCGTCTTGCGGCCGAGGACCTGCACCTCCTCGGTGGTCACGTTGGTCGCCGAGTCCTCGTCGTTGACGACGGTGACCTGGCAGCTCAGCTTGTGGCCTGCGTCCTCCGGCTGGATGACGTAGTAGATGTTGCTGAGGTTGGTGACGGTGCAGCCCGGCTTCGTGCTGATCTCCGCGCCGTTGTAGAGCGGAGCGGGGGCCCCGTCGCGCAGCCACTGGTACGAGAACGTGTCGGCACGGTTCGTGTGCCTCGCCCACGTGCCCTTGAAGTCGACCCGGATCTTGTGACCGACCCGGTTCTCGCCGTTCGTCTCCGGCGGGCACTCGGGCCCGGGAGCTCCCTTGCCGGCCGGCGGCCGTGCGTTCGAGTACAGCGGGTGAGCCGGGTCGACCCCGGTCGTGTAGGGCAGCCACGAGTGCGCCGCGTCCTGCCAGAGCGCCGATCCATCCGACGTGGCGGGGATCTTGTACGGCTTGCGGACGATGGTCGGGCTCCGGTCGAGCACGAGCTTGTCCATCATGTCCAGCGCCTGCACGTAGCACTTCTTGTAGTACGCGCCCGACGTGACGGTGTTGCTCATGCCGTCGCGCTCGAACAGGTACTCGTGGGCCTCCGGATGGCGGAACCGCTCGTAGATCTTCTGGAACTGAACGGTGTCCTGCGATCCGTCGGTCGCCCACGGCACCGCGCCGTACGGGAACGTCGCCGAACCGGGGTTGTTCTCGTCGCCCACGTTGCGGACCTGTGTGCCCTGGTCGTTCGGGCCGAGGTCCTTGATGTGGAACTGGCCGATCCGGTCCTGGTAGCGCTCGACGATGTCGGGCTGCACCAGGCGGTTCCTGCCCTGGCCCGGGTTCGGGTCGCTCGGGCCCTGGATGCCGACGCTCGGCGCCGAGCCGCCCGCCATCCACAGGCCGTCCAGCAGCCAGCACTGGTCGGACTCGGCGAACGCGACGTTGAGGTCGGTCTCCGTGTAGATGACCTCGGAGATGTAGTGGTTGTCGTACTTGGTGCCCGTGTTCTGGATCCACTTGCCCTGCTCGGAGTGGAAGTGGCGGTAGTAGCGGGCGCACGAGCGGCCCGAGGTCAGCGCGGTGCCGCCGAACACGCCTGCGCCGTACGGCGTCGAGCCGATCACGCCGGCGCCGCTGTTCGTCTGGTAGGCCTGCCCCCAGCTGTTCATCGTGTGGGCGCTCTCCTGCCACGCGGTGATCGCCGTCGGGTTCGTGATCGCCGTGCCCGCGCCCGGCAGGTTGACGGAGCCGCTCGGGTAGCCGCTGCCGGCGCCGAGGTGGTTGCAGCCCCACGCGTTCATCTTCGTGAGCGCGCTGCCGAGGTTCGCCGCGCTGGTCGGGGCTGGGCCGTCGTGCGTGCCGACGATCCGGAAGCCGTACGTCTTCGCGTAGCTGCCCATGGCCGTCCAGCCCTCGAGCACCAGCGCCGCCGTGTTGACGCCGGTGCCGGTGCCGCGTCCGTCGATGCCGTTGGGCAGGCCCGCACGCGGCGGGACGACGGTCGGGTAGTTCCCGGCGAACTCCCACGCGTTGCAGTTGATCTGCTTCATCAACGGGAGAAAGTCGGTCTCGAACAGGGGCACGGTGTTCCACGCCGCGGCGCCGAAGCTGAAGTGGATCGCTCCGCGGCGCGCCTTCGGCACGCTGCCGGGAACCTCGGCGCAACTGCTGTCCTTCGCCGCCGTCTTGCCCGCCCACGCCATCGGGGACGCTGCCGCGCCCGCCGCGGCTACCCCGGCGGCAGCACCTAGGAAGCCACGCCGGTCGAGTCGGCGGGCCTCTCGGGTCTCTTCGCTCATCCTTCCTCCTCTTTGCGACCCCATCGCCGCACTAGCTGAAAGACCCCCCGCGTGGGGTATACCGCGAAACCAAGAGATAAGTCAACCGAGAAACGAACATCGCCGCCGGGGCGCTAACTTCTGCCGCTGAGCGACCGAAGCCAGAAATGCGCAGGCTCGCGCGTTCACGCTCATCCTGGTCGCGATGTGGCCCGAGGGGAAGGCCGCGTGGGGAAACCTCGACACCCCGCAGAACGAGAGAGGGCGGGCCTCGCGGCCCGCCCTCTCCGAGGCTGGTTGAGCTACCTGCCTAGCAGGGGTACTCGGCCTTGATGCCGTCGATCTGGCTGTTCAGCTGCGACTGCTGAGACGGCGTGATCTTGCCCCTGCTCGTGTAGTACGCGATGCGGTTCTTCAGGTTGTCGAGATCCTGGCACGGGCTGTTGCCCTTCTCGACCGACCGCTTGATCGCGTCGATGGTGTTCGTGAGCTCGCTCGTCGGGCCGGCGGCGAGGTGCATGTTCTCGACCGTCTGCTTCAGGTTGTCGAGATCCTTCTCGACCTGAGCGTCGTTGATGTGGCCCGGGACCGTGACCTGCTCGGTCTCGACCGACGAGCTCGCGCCTTCGTCGTTCCAGTTCGTGACGAGGGCGCTGATCTTGTGGCCGGCGTCCTCGGGCTGGATGACGTAGTAGATGTTGCTGTTCACGTCGCAGGTGCACCCCGGCTTCGTGCCGATCGGGGCCGACTGGTAGACGGGGTAGTAGTTCCCGTCGCGCAGCCACTGGTAGGTGAACGTGTCGGCGCGGTTCGTCGAGCGGGCCCAGGTGCCCTTGAAGTCGACGCGCGCCTTGTAGTTGACCCGGTTCTCGCCGTTGAGCTCCGGCGGGCACTCCGGCCCCGGGGCGCCCTTGCCCGACGGCGGGCGGGAGCCGATCGAGTTGTCGACGGCGGCCCACTCCGCGTTCGTCGACGGGATCTTGAACGGCTTGCGCACCGTGTTCGGGTCGCGGCTGAGCACGAGCTTCTGGAACATGTCGTGCGACTGGATGTAGATCTTGCGCCAGTACGAGTTCGAGGTGACGGTGTTGCTCATCCCGTCGCGCTCGAACAGGTACTCGTGGCACTCCGGGTTGCGGAACCGCTCGAAGATCTGCTGGAACGGGACCACATCCTGGCTCTGATCCCACGGCACCGCCCCGTACGGGTACACGGTGTCGCCGGGGCCCGCGTTGTCGCCGACGTTCGCGACCGACGTGCCCTGGTCGTTCATCACGGAGCCGTTCGACCCGGAGCCGAGATCCTTCATGTGGAACGTGAAGATCCGGTCCTGCCACTTCTCGACGACGTCCGGCTGCACCAGGCGGTTCTTGCCCTGGCCGTTGGGCTGCAGGCCGACGCTCGGCGCGTTGCCGCCCGCCATCCAGAGGCCCTCGAGGAGCCAGCACTGGTCGGACTGCGCGTACGCCACCGCGGGATCGGTCTCCGTGTAGATGACCGCCGAGATGTAGTTGTTGTCGTACTTGGTGCCCGTGTTCTGGATCCACTTGCCCTGCTCGGAGTGGAAGTGGCGGTAGTAGCGGGCGCAGGAGCGGCCGGAGGTCAGCGCCGTCCCGGCGAAGACGCCAGGGCCGTACGGCGTCGAGCCGATGACGCCGGCGCCGCTGTTCGTCTGGTAGGCCTGCCCCCAGCTGTTCATCGTGTGGGCGCTCTCCTGCCACGCGGTGATCGCCGACGGGTTCGTGATCGGCGTGCCCGCGCCCGGCAGGTTCACCGGGCCGCTCGGGTAGCCGCCGCCGGCGCCGAGCTGGTTGCAGTTCCACGCGTTCATCTTCGTGATCGCGCTGCCGAGGTTGGCCGCCGAGGTCGGCGCAGGCCCGTCATGCGTGCCCACGAGCCGGAAGCCGTTCGCCTTCGCGTGGCTGCCGAGCGCGACCCAGCCGGCGAGGATGTTCGCCGCCGTGCTGCCGTTGCCCGTCCCGGTGCCGCCGTTGATGCCGGGGAGGACCGTCGGGTAGCCGCCCGCGAACTCCCAGGCGTTGCAGTTGATCGACTTCATGAACGTCATGAAGTCCTGGAACAGCGCCGTCGTGTTCCACGCCTGCGCCGGGGTGGTGTAGTGGATCGCACCGCGCCGGGCCTTCGTCAGCCCCTGGAGCGGGACCTCGGCACAGTCGGTCGCCGAGGCCTTGGACTTGCCTGCCCAGGCCATGGGCGACGCCGCAGCGCCCGCGGCGGCGACCCCTGCCGCTGCGCCCAGGAAGCCGCGTCGGTCAAGCCGGCGCGCTTCCCGCGTCTCTTCGCTCATCTACTCCCCCTCCTCTGTGCGACCCCAACGCCGCAACTTCGGGAACTCCAACGAACCGTTGTATAGCGCTTCTTAGTGAGATATGTCAATGCGGAAACGAACAACGGCGCCGGGACACGAACTTCCGCGTACCGTAGACGAAAGTAATTCGACGCGAGGGTGCCGTGCCGGTCCAGCCGACCGGCGTCCCGCGTCCCTTCGCTCATGGTGTTCCCCTCCTGTTGCGACCCCGTAGCCGCAGGTAGCCGGAGACGACTTCGTTCACGTTTCCTTAACCGGAATCGGGGCCGCCCAATCGCGAAAAACATAAAAATCTCTCGGCCGGACCTTGAGTCACGGTGCGGCCAAAGAGCCTATGTATAGGGCAGTTCCGCGGAGATCGCCCGCGGCCCGGAGATGATGCACTCGGCCGTCAGGACGTTCTTCGCGATTGATGCCGCGTGCTCCAGCGCCGCGCGCGTGACCATCGTCGGGTCGATCACGCCCGCCTCGAGAAGGTCGCAGTACGTCCCCGCCGCCGCGTCCCAGCCCTCGCCCGCGCGCATGGCGCGCACGCGCGAGACCACTACCGACGGCTCCGCCCCCGCGTTCGTCGCGATCTGGCGGAGCGGCTCCTCGAGCGCGCGGCGCACGATCCCCGCGCCTGTGGCCTCGTCCGGCTCGAGCCCCGTCGGGTCGATCGCCGCCTGCGCGTTCAGGAGCGCGACGCCGCCGCCGGGGAGGATCCCCTCGGTCCGCGCGGCGCGGGTCGCCTGCACCGCGTCCTCGACCCGGTGCCGCCGCTCGCGCGCCTCGATCTCCGTCGCGCCGCCGACCTTGATCACGGCGATCCCGCCGATCAGGTTCGCGAGCCGCTCCCGGAGCTTGCCGAGATCGAAGTGCGACTGGCCCCGGACGTCCATCTCGGCGCGGATCTGACGGATCCGTTGCTCGATCGCCTCCTCGCTGCCGGCGCCGCCGGTGATCGTCGTGTTCAGCGCGGTCACGACGACCTTCTTCGCGCGCCCGAGCTGCGAGACGTCGATCCGCTCCAGCGTATGCCCGAGGTCTTCCTGGACGGGGACGCCGCCCGTGAGCACCGCGATGTCCTCCAGGAAGCGCCGCCGCAGCTCGCCGAAGACCGGCGCGACGACGCCGACGGCCGTCATCAGGCCGCGCGCCTTGTTCATGACGAGTATCTCGAGCGCCTCGCCCTCGATCATCTCGGCGACGATCAGCAAGGGCCGCCCGGTCTGGCGGACCTTGTCGAGGATCGGCGCGAGCCGTGCCGCCGACGAGACCTTCTCGTCGACCAGGAGGACGTACGCATCGTCGAGCACGGCCTCCTTGTGCAGCTCGTCCGTCGTCAGGTCCTCGCGCAGCCAGCCGCGGTCGAAGCGCATCCCGTCGCCGACCTCGAGCTCGAGGCCGAGCGTCTGGCCGTCCTGCACGCTGAGGGCGCCGTCGTTGCCGACGCGCTCGATCGCGTCCGCGATCACCTCGCCGATCTCCTCGTCGCCGGAGGAGATCGTCGCGACGCGGGCGATCTCCTGCCGCCCGGCGACGTCTCTCGACTGCCGCTTCAGGTCGTCCGACACCTGGTCGACCGCACGCTCGATGCCGCGACGCAGGGCCATCGGGTCGGCGCCGGCGGCGACGTTCGTCAGCCCGTGACGGACGATCGCCTGCGCGAGCACGGTCGCGGTCGTCGTCCCGTCGCCGGCGATCTTGTTCGTGTCCGCCGACACGTGCCTGACGAAGAGCGCGCCCTGGTTCGTGAACGACTCGGCGAGGGCGATCTCGCCCGCGATCGTCACGCCGTCGTTCGTGATCGTCTGCCCGCCGCCGGCGTGGCCGAGCAGGACGTTCCGCCCCGCAGGACCGAGCGTGACCTTGACCGCCTCCGCGACAGCGTCGATCCCGGTGATCAGGTCGCTGCGCGCGTCCTCGGCGAACTTCAGCTGGCGCGGCGGCCGCTGGATCACCTGGTGCGCGTAGTCGTTGACGCCGCGGGCCTCGCGCTCGAGGTCGTCGTGCGCGGGCGCGCGTGTGATCACGGCCTCGGTCAGGAGGACGGTCTTCGCGATCGACGCCGCGTGTTCGAGCACGGTGCGGGTGACCAGCGTCGGGTCCATGATCCCCGCCTCGACCATGTCGCCGTACTCGCCCGTCGCGGCGTCGAGGCCGTGCCCGGCGGCGAGCCCGCGTACCCTGGCGGCGACGACCGACGGCTCGTAGCCGGCGTTCCACGCTATCTGGCGGATCGGCTCCTCGAGCGCCTTGCGGATGATCTCCGCGCCGAGCTGCTCCTCGCGCGAGAGCCCGGAAGCGTCGATCGCGGCCTGCGCATTCAGGAGCGCGACGCCCCCCCCGGGGAGGATCCCCTCGTGCAGCGCCACGCGCGTGGCCTGCACCGCGTCCTCGACCCGGTGCATGCGCTCGCCCAGCTCGTTCTCCGTCGCCGCGCCGACGCGGATCGTCGCGATCCGCCCGGAGAGGCGTGCGATCCGCTCGCGCAGCTTGTTGCGCTCGTACTCATTCAGGTGCGGGTCCTCGCGGAGCTCCGTCCGGATCTTCTCGACGCGCTCGCGGATGTCGTCCGGGTCGCCCCAGCCGCGCACGATCGTCGTGTACTCGCCGTCGACGACCACCTTGTCCGCGCGGCCGAGCTCGCCCAGCTCGACATCGGCCAGCGTGAGGCCGTACTCGCCGGAGATCGAGGTTCCCGCGGTCATGATCGCGAGGTCGTCGTGCATCACGTCCCGCTGGTGGCGGATCTCGGGCGTCTTGATCCCGACCGACGTGAGCAGCCCGCTCTGCTTGTTGACGACCAGCGTCGCGAGCGCCTCGCCGGCGATCTCCTCGGCGATGATCAGGAGCGGCTTCCCGGTCGGGATGACCTTGTCGAGCAGCGGCAGGAGGTCGTCGGCGGACTCGGGCCGGTCGCCGGAGATGGCGATGTACGGCTCCTCGAGCACCGCCTGCATCGTCTCCTCGTCGGTCGCCATGTGCGGCGACGCGTAGGGCGCGCGGAAGCTCATCCCGTCCGTGAACTCGAGCTCGACCCCGTGCCGGTCGTTGGCGACGGTGTGGACGAGCCCGTCCTGGCCGACCTCGGCGAAGGCCTCGCCGATCACCGCGCCGACCTCCTCCTCGTTCGCCGCGATCGTTGCGACGCGGGCGATCTGCTCGGGCCCGTCGAGGTCGCGCGACTGTACGTCCTTCAGGTGCGCGACGACCTGCTTCACCGCGTGCTCGATCCCGCGCCGCAGCGCGTTCGGGTCGGCGCCGGCCGTGACCACGCTCATCCCGTGGCGGAGGATCGCCTGCGTCAGGAGCGTGGCCGTCGTCGTCCCGTCGCCGGACTTGCCGGTCGTCGAGACGGCGACCTCGCGGGCGAGTCGGGCGCCCTGCCGCTCGAAGACGTCCGTCAGCTCGATCTCGCCGGCGACCGTGACCCCGTCCTTCGAGAGCAGCGGGCCGGCGTCGCCGATGTCGAGCACGACGTTGCGCCCCTTCGGGCCCAGCGTCACCTTGACCGCGTTCGCGACGGCGTCGATGCCCGCCAGCAGCGAGAGGCGCGCGTCCTCGCCGTAGAGCAGCGCCTTGGGTTCGGCCTGAAGCTCGCTCAAGGTGGAAGCCTCAGCGGGAGAGGGCCGCGTCCGCGTCGACGACGGCGTCCGAGAACTCGCCGGTCGTCTCGTCTTTCAGGATCAGCTTCAGGCGCCCGTCCGGCATCGTCTCCTCCTTGAGCACCGTCTTGCCCTCGTACTCGCGGCGCCCGCGCGAGATGCGCTCGGCCGTGCCGCCGCGCCAGTCGTCGATCTGCACCGGCTCCCAGCGCCCGGAGCGGGCAGCCGCGTAGCAGGCGTCCATCACCGCGTTGACGACATAGCCGTCGTAGAAGGTCTCGAGCGGCTCGCGCCCGTCGTCGATCGAGTCGAGCATGTCGGAGAACATGTCGTTGTAGCCGTACTCGACGAGCTCGTCGGCGACCGGGAAGAGCCAGCCCGACGAGGAGTCGGCCTTCTCGGTCACGTAGGCGGCCTCGCCCGCGCCGCTCGTGAACATCTCGAAGCCGGTGCGGAGCGAGTGGTTCGACCAGATCGTCCCCTCCGTTCCGGTGACCTCGTCGCGCACGTCCATGCCGCCCCGGAACGTCCACGAGACCTCGATCTGGCCGATCGCGCCCGACTCGAACTTGATCAGCGCGACGGCGTTGTCCTCGGCCTCGATCGGGTGGACGAGCGTGTCCATCCAGCAGGAGACCTCGAGCGGGCGGTTGCCCTTGCCGACGAAGCTGCGGACGATCTCGATGCAGTGGCAGCCGAGGTCGATGATCGCGCCGCCGCCGGCCAGCGACGAGTCCATGAACCAGGCGCTGTGCGGGCCGGAGTGGGTCTCGCGCGCACGCGCCCACGTGACCTTCCCGACCTGCCCGGCCTGCACGGCCTCGATCGTCTTCAGCGTCTTCGGCGAGTAGACGAGGTCCTCGAGGTAGCCCCCGAAGATGCCGGCGCTCTCGACGATGTCGAGGATCCGCTTCGCCTCGGCCGTGTCGCGCCCGAGCGGCTTGGTGCAGAGCACGGCCTTGCCGTGCTGCGCGCACAGCGCAACCGCCTCCTCGTGCCGGTGGTTCGGCAGGCCGACGACGACCACGTCCGTCTCGGGATGCGCGATCGCCTCCTCGAGCCCGGTCGTCGCGACCGGGATGCCGTACTTCCCGGCGAAGGCGTCGGCGCGCTCCTGCGAGCGCGAGTAGGCGACGTGCACCCGGTCGCGGCTGCGCCCCGCATGGAGCGCCTCCGTGTAGAAGAGCCCGATCAGGCCCGTCCCGAGCATCGTCACGTTGTGGCCCCTCACCTACTCCTCCTCTGTCGTTCGTTTTGCGCGTTACGCAGGCTCCATGACCTTATAGCGTTCGGACGATCTTTTGTCGTTATCCGCGCGAAGTTTGTGTCTGGACGACCGATGGTCTAAGGTCCGCGCCACGAAGTGTCTTCGAGCTTCGAGCGAATGCAGATTCCAAGCGGCTACCACACCGAGTCTCCGAAGCGGCCCGCGACCCAGGACGACGGGATCGCCGGGCTGGTGACGATCCTCGACTACGTCCGGGCCAACGGCCCGACGACGCGGCCGAGGCTCGTCGAGGCGACCGGGCTGAGCCGCGCGGTCGTGACGCAGCGGGTGACCGAGCTGCTCGACCACGGCCTGCTCGAGAACGGGGAGCTCGGCCCGTCGACCGGCGGCCGCGCGCCGCGCATCGTCCACTTCCGGGCCGGCGCGGGCCACCTGCTCGCCGCCGACCTCGGCGCGACCAGCACGTCGGTGGCCGTCGTCGACCTGAGCGGGAAGATCCTCTGCCACGTCGAGGAGCCGTCGGACATCTCGTCGGGGCCCGAGGCGAGCCTCGGTCGCGTCGAGGAGCTCTTCCAGCAGTGCCTGGCCGACGTCGACGCGCCAGGCTCGCTCTGGGGCATCGGCATCGGCGTCCCGGGCCCCGTCGAGTTCGAGCAGGGCCGCCCGGTCTCGCCGCCGATCATGCCCGGCTGGGACGGCTTCGACGTCCGCGGGCGCTTCGCGGACTACGAGGTCCCGGTCTTCGTCGACAACGACGTGAACGTGATGGCCCTCGCGGAGCTGCGCGCTGGCGTCGCGCGCGGGAGCGAGAACGTCGTCTTCGTGAAGATCGGCACCGGCATCGGCGCCGGGATCATCGTCCGGGGCCAGCTCCACCGCGGCACCCAGGGGTGCGCGGGGGACATCGGCCACATCCAGGCGACGAACGACCAGAGCATCATCTGCCGCTGCGGGAACGTCGGCTGCCTCGAGGCTCTCGCCGGAGGCGCCGCGCTCAGCCGCGACGCGGCGGGGCTCGCCCAGGACGGCCGCAGCCCGCTGCTCGCCAAGCTGCTCGAGGAGAAGGGCTCCCTCGAGGCGGCCGACGTCGCGTTCGCGGCCTCGCACGGCGACGCCCCCGCGACCGAGCTGATCGTGAACGCGGGCCGGCTCGTCGGCTCCACGCTCGCGGGCATCGTCAACTTCTTCAACCCGTCCCTCGTCGTGATCGGAGGCGGCGTTGCAGGCAGCGGCGACCTGCTGCTCGCCACGATCCGGCAGGGCGTCTACCAGCGGTCGCTGCCGCTGGCGACACGGGACCTGCTGGTCAAGCGCTCGACGCCCGGTGGGCTGGCGGGCGTCGTGGGCGCGGCAACCATGGTCACCGACGAGCTGTTCGCGCCGCAGCGGCTCGGTCAGTGGCTGGCGGCCGGCACGCCCGGCGGCAGTTAGGAAAGGAGGCAGCCCGACGACGAGACATAGTGGTGAGCGGGTTTCCCTCCCGGGGCAACCTTTCCGCTGAAAATTCGTCTCTGACGGAGAGGGGCAGCGGGGGGTTCATCTAGCAGGAAAGGAAGGGCAGCCACCAGGGCTCCGCCCGTTATGCCACGCACGAGTACGACCCGGTCAGCATCACAGTTTTCAGGAGGAGGGTTCATGAAGGTTCGTCCCAAGGCAGTGCGCTGGGCCATTGCGGTAATGGCCATCGCGGCAATCGCCATCACCAGCGCCGTCACCGCCTCGGCGAAGTCGGGTGCGGCGCAGAAGAAGACGTTCGTGATCGGCGTCTCCAACACGCTCGTCGGCAACGGCTGGCGCGAGGAGATGATCTGCGCGATCAAGGCGCAGGCGAAGTCGAGCGGCGTCGTCAGCAAGGTCATCGTCGCCAACCGCAACGGCGGCCCGGCGGAGCAGATCGCCGACATCCGCAACCTGATCTCGGCGGGCGCCAACGCCATCGTGATCAACCCGTCGAGCGCCAACGCGCTCAACTCGGTGATCGCGCAGGCCAACGCGCGCGGCGTCAAGGTCGTCTCCGTCGACCAGCGCGTCACGGCTCCGTCGGCTCACAACGTCACGAACGACCAGGTGGCGTACGGCCGGATCGGCGCCGAGTGGCTGTTCAAGAAGATCGGTGGGAAGGGCAACGTCGTCGAGATGCGCGGCATCGCCGGCGTCCCGGCCGACACGGACCG
>Ga0136846_1240224_pt1 | contig 11311 bp, 14 predicted proteins | sample HopSoiMetagenom2_FD_96841 | JGI IMG/M metagenome (GOLD analysis project Ga0136846, IMG submission 96841) | Grasslands soil microbial communities from Hopland, California, USA - 2 Assembly 2016 (version 4) | ecosystem: Environmental > Terrestrial > Soil > Grasslands | place: USA: Hopland... | reverse complement strand
GGCGACGCGCGCGGCGGCGCCGCGCTGTCGGTGGTCTCGGTCGTCGGCGTGCCCATCGCGTTTGTCGGCAGCGGCGAGCGGCTCCAGGATCTCGAACCGTTTCACGCCGACCGTGTCGTGTCGCGTGTGCTGGGCATGGGCGACGTGCTGTCGCTCATCGAGCGGGCCGAAGAAGCGGTCACGCAGGAAGACGCGGAGAAGCTCGAGAAGAAGCTCCGGCTCGACGACTTCACGCTGGAAGACTTTCGCGATCAGCTGCGCACGATCCGGAAGATGGGTCCGCTCGAGCAGATCATCGGCATGCTCCCCGGCATGGGGGCGCTGAAGGAAATGAAGCAGGCGCGCGAGCAGGTCGACGACAAACAACTGCTGCGCGTCGAGGCGATCATCAACTCGATGACGCCGAAGGAACGCCGCAATCACCAGGTGATCAACGGACAGCGCCGCAAGCGGATCGCGAAGGGCTCGGGGACGACCGTCGAGGAAGTCAATCGCCTGCTGAAGCAGTTCATTCAGATGAAGAAGATGCTCAAGGCGATGGGCGGAATGGCCGGACTCGGGAAAGGCAAGCGTCCGAATCTGTCGGCCCTGAAGGGACTGATGCGCTAGGAAGGCAGCAGCCAGCGGCCAGCAGCAAGCTGGTAGCTGGAAGCTGGTAGCTGGTAGGTGAGAGGATACATGGTAGTCATTCGTTTGAGGCGTGCAGGTTCCAAGAAGCGTCCGTTCTTCCGCGTGGTCGTGACCGACTCGCGGGCGGCGCGCGACAGCAGCTTCGTCGAGGTGCTCGGGCACTACAACCCGCGCACCAATCCGGAGACGCTGAAGCTCAATCGCGAGCGGCTCGATCACTGGCTCAAGGCTGGCGCACTGCCGTCCGACACGGTACGGACGCTCGTGGATCGCGCGCCCGTTGAAGCGCCGGCCGTGGAGGCGACGCCCGCGTCGTGAGCCGCGCGCGCGACGTCGTCGAGGTGGTTGCCAGGGCGCTCGCCGACAAACCGGATGCGGTCACGGTCACCGAGCATGAAGGTCGGGGCCAGACCGTCGTCGAGTTGACGATGGCACCGGGTGACCTCGGACGCGTGATCGGCCGGCAGGGACGCACGGCACAGGCCGTGCGAACGCTCGCCAGCGCGGCCGCGGAGCTCGAGGGCACCAAGGCGACGGTCGATTTTCGCGACTAGCGTGGACGATTTCCTGCTGGTCGGGCGGATCGCCCGCGCACATGGGAATCGCGGCCAGGTGATCGTGAATCTCGACACCGACTTTCCCGAGGCGCGATTCGCAGTCGGTCAGGTGGTCCACGTCGAGCTCGCCGGGACCTCGCAGGTGCGCAAAATCGAATCGGTCCGTTTCCACCAGGGCCGCCCGGTGATTGCGCTCGAAGGCATTGGTTCGATGAACGCGGCGGAAGCGCTCGCTGGCGCGGAGTTGAAGGTTCCAGCCGCCGACGTGGCGCCGCTGCCGGCGGGGACATTTTATCACCACGATCTCGTGGGCTGCGAGGTGCGTGACCGTGCCGAGCACGTCATCGGACGCGTCACGGGCGTGGAGGGGACGATGGAGCGGAGCCGCCTCGTCGTCGAGGGTCCCAGCGGGAGGGACGTGCTGATCCCGATGGTCGCGGAGATTTGCGTGAAGGTCGACCCGGCATCGCGCGTGATCGTGGTCGACCCGCCCGAAGGCCTGCTGGATCTGAATTGAAGATCGATGTCGTGACCATCTTTCCAAAGATGGTCGAGGCGCCGCTCGCGGAAGGCATTGTCGCGCGGGCGATCGCGCGCGGGATCGTCGATGTCCGCGTCCACGATTTGCGCGATTTCACGGCCGATCGTCACCGCGTGGTCGACGACATGCCGTTTGGCGGCGGACCCGGGATGGTGTTGAAGCCGGAGCCGTTGTTCGTGGCCGTGGATCGGATCGGTGAACAGCGGGGCACGCCGTCAGCCGTGATCCTGACGTCACCCGACGGCGAGCGGCTGACGCATGCGGTTGCCGAAAGGCTGAGCAACCTGGAGCACCTGGTGATCCTCTGTGGGCGTTACGAAGGCGTCGACGAGCGGGTCCGGGAGCATCTCGCGACGGACGTGATTTCAATCGGCGATTACGTGCTGTCGGGGGGCGAACTCCCCGCGCTGGTGATTCTCGATGCGGTCGCGCGACTGATTCCCGGGGTGGTGGGTGACCAGTCGTCGGTCACGGGCGACACGTTCGCGAGCGGGTTATTGGATTTTCCGCAGTACACGCGTCCCGCTGAGTTCCGCGGCCATGTCGTGCCCCCCGTGCTGCTGTCGGGGCACCACAAAGAGATTGAAAAGTGGCGGCGGGAGCAGGCGCTCGAGCGCACACGCACCCACCGTCCGGATTTGTTGCAAAAGGAAAGGGAGTAACGTCATGACAGCCGTTGAGACCGTCGAGCGCGGACAGCTCACCCAGCGCCCGGCGATCAAGCCTGGCGACACCGTGCGCGTGCACGTGAAAGTGCGCGAAGGGGACAAGGAGCGCATCCAGGTGTTCGAGGGCATGGTGATCGGGATGCACCGCGGCGGCGCGCGCGCGACGTTCACGGTGCGCAAAGTGTCGTTCGGCCAGGGCGTCGAACGCATTTTTCCGCTGCACTCGCCGATCATCGACAAGATCGACGTGCTCCGCACGGCGAAGGTCCGACGCGCGAAGCTGTACTTCCTCCGCGAACTGAAGGGCAAGGCCGCGCGGATGAAAGAGACCGGCAAGAAGCAGCAGGTCACGTAGCCGACGCCAGCAGCCACCAGCTGCCAGCTCCGGGCTGGACGCTGAAAGCTTCTTTCATGGTGAAAGTCCGCGCCTTCCGAACCCTGGAGAATGCGCTCCGGCGCATGGGGTTCGTGTATGTCGCGGGGGTCGACGAAGTGGGGCGCGGCTGCCTGGCCGGCCCCGTCATCGCCGGGGCGGTCGTGCTCGACCCGGAGCGGTACATCCCTCGCGTGTGTGATTCCAAAACCGTGACCGCGCTCGAGCGCGAACGGCTGTACGACCGGATCGCCCGCGAGGCGATTGCGTGGTCCGTGATCAGCGTCGAGCCGGACGAGATCGATCGCATCAACATCCACCAGGCGTCGCTCCGCGCGATGCAGCGCGCGGTGCTCTCGCTGGCGCCCCTCCCCGACATGGTCCTGGTTGACGCCTTCCGTATTCCCGACATTCCGATGGCCCAGCGCGGGGTGGTTCACGGCGACGCCCGCTGCACCGCGATTGCGGCGGCGTCGATCCTTGCCAAGGTGACGCGGGATCGCCTGATGCTCCGGTTACACGATCGGGATCCGCGTTACGGTTTTGACCGCCACAAGGGCTACGCGACGCGCGATCACCTCGACGCGGTCTCACGCTTTGGTTATTCAGAGATTCATCGTCGATCGTTCCGGCCTCCCTCGCTCTTTGATAAAATTTAAGCCTCCCTTGGCTTTCGACCGCGAAGACACGCTGAAAAAAGCGGAGAAGCTGCTCCGTCAGGGCCGGCTCGACGCCGCCATCGCGGAGTACGCACGCGTGGTCGAGGACCAGCCGCGCGATTGGGCCACGCTCAACACGGTCGGCGACCTCTACGCGCGGGCGGGACAGACCGACAAGGCGGCGGCGATGTATGTGCGCATCGCGGACCACTTGTACCATGAGGGCTTCTATCCGCGCGCCGCCGCGCTCTACAAGAAGATCCTCAAGATTAAACCGGACGACGAACCGTGCCAGCTCAATCTTGGTGAAATCTCTGCCAAGCTGGGGCTGCTGCTCGACGCCAAGGCGTACTTCTCGGGTATTGCCGAGCGCCGTCGGGCGCGCGGCGATCGGTCGGGGGCGGATGAAATGGTCGTCCGGCTCGGGAGCCTCGACCCCACCGACGTCGACGCGCGGATCGCCGCCGCACGGATTCTCGAGCAGCAGGGAGACCCGGTGGTGGCGGCGGTCCGCTACCGCGAACTGCACGCCGACCTGCTCGAAAAGGGACGCAAGGCCGAAGCCCTCGGCGCGCTCCGTGAAGCGGTGCGCCTCAATCCCGACGATAAGGAGGGCCGCATCGAACTCGGGCGCGAAGCGGTCGCGTCGGGCGACCTCGATTCGGCGCGTACATACGTCGACCGCGAGATCGCGGGACAGGATCTCTCGCTGCTGCTCGCGCTGGCGACGATCGAGCTGAAATCAGGCGGGCTCGAGGCGGGGCGTGAGCTGCTGGGACAGCTGCTCGCGGTGGATCGCGAGCTCCGGCACCAGATCGTCGAGCTCGCGTGGACGCTGGCCCCTTCGCTGGCCGATGCTGCATTCGTGTGCATCGACCATGCGGTCGACGCCTCGATGGCCGCCAACGACTACGCCAGCGCCGCGGGGATCCTGCAGGAATTCGTCGCGCGCGTGCCCACGCAGATCCCGGCGCTGCTGAAGCTGGTCGAGGTCTGTGTCGATGGCGGGCTCGAGGCAACGATGTACGAGACGCAGGCGCAGCTGGCGGATGCGTATCTCGCGGCAGGGCAGGCGGGAGAAGCGCGCGTCATTGCCGAGGACCTGGTCGCGCGCGAACCGTGGGAGCGCGCCCATATCGATCGGTTCCGCAAGGCGCTCGTGCTCCTGAACGTTCCAGACCCCGATTCGCACATTGCCGAGCGGCTGAGCGGCCAGGCGCCGTTCATGGCAAAGGATCCATTCGCGGATCTCGGGTCGGAGCCTCCGGAGCCGACGACCGAGCCGCCGTCCGCGATCGCCCCTGAAGCGCCGCTGGAGGCCCCACCGAGGCCAGCCGTCACCCACGTTGTGGAGCCGGCGCCCGGCGTACCCGCAGCCGCCGCTGCACCACCAACCGACAAGCCGAAGAAACCTGCCGGGGCGGACGAGATCGACCTGACGATCCTCCTCGGTGATTTGCAGGGAACCCAGACCATGCCCTCATCCGATCCGCCGCCCGAGCGAGAAAACCTCGATGAAGTGTTCCAGGACTTCCGCGATGAAGTGTCGCGGCAGACAGGCGCCGAAGAGGCGGCGCAGCACTTGAAGCTCGCACACACCTACCTCGAGATGGGAATGGCGGACGAGGCGGTTGGGTCGCTGGAGACGGCTGCACGTTCGCCGCGGCACCGCTTCGAGGCGGCATCAACCCTCGGCCGGCTTTATCGGGATCAACAGGATCTGCCGCACGCGATCGAATGGCTCGAACGCGCGGCGGAAGCGCCTGCACCCGGAGTCGAAGACGGTCGCGCCCTGCTGTACGATCTGGGCCTGACGCTCGAAACCGCGGGCGAAACCGCTCGCGCGCTTGCCGTCCTGATGGAGCTGCAGTCCGATGCCGGCGACTATCGCGACGTGGCGGCGCGCGTCAACCGCCTCTCGAAAGTGCAGACGGGGAGCTGATCATCCGGATCCTCAGCCGGCTGCTGTTCGCCGCGTACTTTCTCGAGGCCGGGATCATCCTGATCGTCGCGCCGTGGTCCGCGTTCTGGGAACGCAACCGCTTTGCTGAAGCGCGCCCGGCGTTCGGGATGGTGATCGACAGCCCCTACGTGCGTGGTGCGGTCACCGGCGTCGGAGTCATCACCGCGGTTGCCGGCCTCGCCGAAATCGCGGCCATCGTCACGCGCCGTCGTCAGCGCGCCGATTCCGGCACGGCGGAGCCGTGATCGGGTTCGTGACGGATCGGCGGCGTGCTCCCGATCCTTCATGTGCCTACCTGCTCACCCGCATCCACGCAGCGGCAATGGCCGGCGTGGACTTCGTCCAGATTCGTGAGCGCGATCTGCCCGATCGCGATCTCCTCGCACTCGTGCGCGACGCACTGGGCGCGGTCCGCGGCACGTCCATGCGCGTGCTCGTCAACGACCGCGTCGACATCGCGCTCGCGGCGGCGGCTGCGGGCGTCCAGCTTCGCGGCGATTCGGTCGAGCCGTCGCGCGTGCGCGCGATCGTCCCGGCCGGCTTCGTGATCGGACAGTCCATTCACGATGCGCGTGAAGCCGCCCTGGTGCGTGATTGTGATTTCCTCTTGTTCGGAACCGTCTTCACGTCAAACGGGAAGCCGCCGGGGCATCGAGTTGCGGGCCTTGACGCGCTTCGCGGCGCGTGCGGGAGTTCTCCCGTGCCGGTGCTGGGGATCGGTGGTGTGAACGAGACGAACGCCCGGGCGGTTGCTGCCGCCGGGGCGGCCGGAGTGGCGGCGGTTGGTCTCTTCATGGCCAATCGGGCGCATGCGGAGCTCGATTCGGTGGTGCGTGCCCTCCGCGCGGCGTTTGCCGGTTGAACTTTTTCCGCAACCTGCTACAGTTGCGCCGGGAACCCATGATCGATTTCGGCGGGACACTGCGCCAGGCGCGCGAGCGGCGCGGAATCTCGCTGCGGCAGATTGCCGCGAGCACGAAGATTTCGGTGGCGGCGCTCGAGGCGCTCGAGCGCAACGACGTTTCCAAGCTGCCCGGCGGAATTTTCAGCCGCGCCTTCGTTCGATCCTACGCTGTCGAGGTCGGTCTCGATCCAGACGAGACCGTTCGCGAGTTCCTGGACCGGTTTCAGGCGGTACCCGCCCCGGCCGAGTCACACGGCCACCAGGTTCCCGAGCAGGAAAGCCAGTTCGAAAGCCAGCAGCGCATCGCGTCTGTACTGTTGAAGCTCGTCGCCATCAGCGTGCCGCTGATCGTCACGATCCTGTATTTCACGCTGCGATCGCGTCCACCCGCCGTCCCGGAAGCGCCGCCGCCCGAGGGGTCCACGGCTTCGACGGCCACAGCGAAGGCCGCAGGGGGGACGGCTGCGCCCGTGGTGCCGGCTGCCATGCCGCAGGCCGTCACGCGGCCCGTGTCGGCGCCGGTGCCGGCGGTCGCGTCAGGGCCGATGCGGCTCGAACTGCACCCGACCGCTTCGTGCTGGGTGTCGCTGACGATCGACGGTAAGCGCGCCTTCGCGCGGCTGATGAAGGCGGGTGACCGCGAGACCCGCGTGGTGCTGAAGGATGCGGTCATCGAGGTCGGCGACGCAGGCGCGTTCGCGTTCTCGGTCGACGGGCGTGAAGGGCGCTCGATCGGCCGCGCCGGCGAGGTCAGGACTTTGAAGATTACGCGGGAGAGCGTCGCCGCGCAGGTCAGATAGGTGACATGGCATGGATCCCGGGTTGCGGTCCCCCCTGATTGATTTCTTCCGTCGCGGTGAAGTGGCCCGCGACGTCCGGCTCCTGGCGGCGCAGGGTGCGCTCGCGCCACGCGCACACGAGCAGCTCGCGCTCCTCGTGCTGCTCTCCGACGATTCCGATCCGGAAATCTCGCGCGCGACGTCCGGAACGCTTGCCGCGCTTCCCGAGCAGCCGCTGCGCGCGTTTCTGGCGCGTTCGGACGTGCCCGCGGAGATGCGCAAGTTTTTTGCGGCGCGCGGCATCGACTCGGCGGGTGTCCCGGCGTCAGACACGGAAGCCCCGCTGATCGACACGCTCGCCGAGCTCGCGGAAGTACCTGCTGCAGAAGGGGCAGAGGACGGGGAACGCAAGATGCTGTCGTCGCTTCCGGTGATCGAACGAATGAAGCTGGCGATGAAGGGCACGCGCGAGCAGCGCGCACAGCTGGTCCGCGACGCGAACAAGCTGGTGTCGGCGGCCGTCCTGAGCAGCCCGAAACTCACCGAGGCGGAGGTCGAGGCCTTTACGAAGATGGGGAACGTCTCTGAGGACGTCCTGCGCATCATCGGGACGAATCGTTCGTGGACGAAGAACTATGGCGTCATTGCCGGCCTGTGCCGCAATCCCAAGACGCCTCCGGCGATGTCGATGCACATGCTGCAGCGCCTGAACGAGCGCGATCTCAAGATGTTGTCCATCGATCGCAACGTGCCAGAGGCGTTGCGCCAGCTCAGTAAAAAAATCCTGACGAAGACCAAGTTCGGTTAGCGCTTCCGCGCCTTTCCGCGGAACTCCCGGCGCATCTCGGCGAGACCTTCCATGTAGACCGCGGCCTTGCTGCGCTCGTCTTCGTCCTTCATCGACTTGAGCAGATCGATCGCCCGCCCGATGTCGCGCTCGATCGTCGCGGCGCTTGCCTGGAAGTAGAGCTGCCGGATTTCCTCGATCGCCGTCACGCCGCGCTCCTGTGGCGCCTCAGGCCGGCGTGCAAGCCGTCGAGATCGCGCGTGTTGAGCACGTCCGCCGGCGTGAGCCAGGCGCGCCGCGCCGCCACGACGCCCCATCGCAGGTTGGCCAGCGCGCCGGTGCTGTGGGCGTCGGAGCTGATGACGATCGTCGCTCCCGCGTCGTGCGCCAGGCGCGCATGCAGATCGTGGAGATCGAGGCGATCGACCTGGCTGTTGATCTCGAGGCAGACGCCCGACGCGGCGGCGGCCGCGAACACCCGCGGCCAGTCGGCCTGCAGCGGCTCGCGGCGGAGAATGACGCGGCCGGTGGGATGTCCGAGGACATCGACCCACGGGCATTCCAGCGCGCGCAACAGCCGATCGGTCACCTGCGCCGGGCCTTGATTGAATCCCGAGTGGATCGAGCCGACGACGAGATCGAGCTGGGCGAGGCAGTCGTCGGCCAGATCCATGGCGCCATCCGGGCGAATGTCACATTCGATTCCCGCGAGCAGCGTGATCCCGTCCAGGCGCGCGCCGATCTCACGAACGGCCCGCGCATGCGCCAGCGCGCCCGCTTCGTCGAGGCCGTTGGCCATCGCGAGCGCCTGGCTGTGATCGGTGATCGCGAGGTAGCGCAGCCCCGCAGCCTGCGCCGCGCGGGCCATCGCCTCGATGTCGGCGCGGCCATCCGTCGCGCTCGTGTGGGCGTGGAGGTCGCCTTGCAAATCGGCGAGCTGGACGAGGCGGGGGAGCGCACGCGCCTCCGCCGCCGCGATCTCCCCGCGATGCTCGCGCAATTCGGGCGGCACGAACGCAAGGCCGAGCGCCTCGTAGATGCCCGCCTCGTCCTCGCCGGCGAGTTTCTCGTCGGTCTCGGCCCGATACAAGCCGTACTCGTTCAACTTCAACCCGCGCTGGGTCGCGCGGTCGCGCAGCGCGATGTTGTGGGACTTCGACCCTGTGAAGTATTGCAGCGCCGCGCCCAGGCTCTCGGGCGGCACGAGTCGGAGGTCCGCCTGGAATCCGCCCCAGAGCCGCACGCTCGACTTGGTATCCCCGTGGGCGAGGATGCGCTCGACGAGCTTGTATCCGGTGAACGCCTGCATCAGCGACGCGGGGCCGCCCGCCGCGAGGATGTCGAGGTCCCCGCACGTCTCGCATCCCCGGCGCAGGCTGCCGACGATTGAAACGTGAGCGTCGGGCGCGTGGTGGGCGAGCTCCGCAACCAGTGCCGCTGCAGTCTCGTACGCTTCCGGCATGAGGCGGCGCCCGGTGAAACGCCGCTGCTCCTCCAGCGCTTTCAGGATCAGCGCTTCTTTCTTCGCGCCCATGCCCTTGATGTCGCGAAGGCGGCCGGCCTTGGCGGCCTCCTCGAGATCCTGCAGCGTCCGGATCTCCAGCGCGCGATAGAGGAGCGCGACGGTCTTGGGTCCGACGCCCTGCAGATGCAGCAGGTCGAGCACCGTAGGGGGGAACTGCTGAAGAAGGTCCCGGTGATACGCGATCTCGCCGGTCTCCACGAGCTCACCGATTTTGGCGGCGATGTCCTTGCCAATGGCGGGCAGTTCGAGCCGCTCGGCCGTTGTGAGGTCGGCGACCAGGCGCGTCTCGTGCACGACCGTGTCGGCGGCGTTCCGATACGCGCGGATCTTGAACGGGTTCTCTCCCTTGATCTCGAGCAGGTCGCCGATCTCGGTCAGCACGCGGGCGATGGCGAGGTTTTCCATTTCGGTCAGAGGCCGCGGAGGAGCCACCCAGAGGCCACGCAGCCCACGAAGGCCACCGAGCCCGCTGAGCGAATCAGGTCTGTGGCCTCATTTCACGCGTTCGACCTTCAGTCCTTCTTCCTCGACCTTGAAGTCCAGCACACGTGCTCCGGCGCGCGCGAGCGCGTCGCGCACGGCCGGGATCTTGTCGGGCTCGGCAAAGCAGAACAGGCAGCCGCCGCCCCCGGCACCGCACACCTTCCCGGCGATCGCGCCTGCGCCGCGGGCGGCCTCCATCATCGAATCGATCTCCGGTGTTGTGACCCCAGGCGCGAGGCGCTTGCGGTTCTCCCATTCGGCCGCGATCTGCCGGCCGACTTCCGCCCAGTCGCGCCGCTCGAGCGCATTCCTCATTGCCGCCGCGATGTCTCTGATCCGCGCGAAGCTCTTTTGAACGGAGGCGTCGCCGTCGATGTGACGTTTCGTCACTTCCCAGTTATTGATGCCGGAATTGCGTGACGCGTTGGTATAGGCCAGCGCGAGCCGCTGTTGCAGTTCCCGCGGCGCGACGTTCAACGCCACGCGCCTGACGCCCGCCACACCGAGCTCCACGGCGGAAATGCCGCCATAGTACGCCGGACGGTAGTCCTGCACGCCCGTCGGGACGTCGATCGCCTGCGCCTCGACGTTCATCGCGATCTGGAAAATCTCGTCAGCGGTCCGCCGGCCGCCCGTCCATTCGTTCAGCGCGCCGCACACGGCGATGTTCAACGCCGACGAGCCCGCGATGCCGGCGCCGAACGGCGATTCGGAGCTCGTGCGCAGCTCGAGCCCTTCCGCCTGAAAGTGGAGGAGGAGCCGCCCGAGGAGTTTCAGGTCGTGTCCGTCGCGCAAGTGCGACCAGTGGTCCACCTCGATGCGCTGACCCGCGTCTTCCGAGATGATGACGAGCCGTCGATCGTTGCGCGGGGTGATCGTGCAGCGCGCGCGCAGGCTGATGGCGGCGTTGAGCGTCTGGGCGCCGTGGTGAAAGAGGTAGAGCGGCCAGATATCGAGCGTCCCGCCCGCAAGATCGATCCGGGTCGGGGCCGAGGCTTCGATTCTCACGCACCGATTATAGATTGCCAATGCGATATGATCCTCTCGATGCGCGACGTGCGTCGACATATCGGGCAGCTGGCGATCGTAGGCTTCAACGGGCATACGCTCCCGGCGGAGGTGAAGCAGATCGCGCGGGAGTTCGACCTGGGTGGCGTCGTGTTCTTCGCCCGGAACGTGCAGGAGCCGGAGCAGGTGGCCGAACTCTCACGCGACGCGCAGTTGCTCGCCACCGAAGTTCCGCTCTGGGTCAGCGTCGATCAGGAAGGCGGACGCGTTGCGCGCCTGAAACGCCCGTTCACCGAATGGCCGCCGATGCAGACGCTGGGGCGTGCAGGGGACGAGGCGCTCGCCGAGAGGTTCGCGCGGGCGCTCGCGGCGGAGCTGAAGGCCGTCGGCATTTCCCTCGACTACACGCCCGTGCTCGACGTGCTCACGAATCC
>Ga0136846_1220618_pt1 | contig 11312 bp, 10 predicted proteins | sample HopSoiMetagenom2_FD_96841 | JGI IMG/M metagenome (GOLD analysis project Ga0136846, IMG submission 96841) | Grasslands soil microbial communities from Hopland, California, USA - 2 Assembly 2016 (version 4) | ecosystem: Environmental > Terrestrial > Soil > Grasslands | place: USA: Hopland... | reverse complement strand
TTAACCTGCTATTGTAATAAGTGGTGATCTTTTTAATGGCATCTATCTGGATAATAAACTGCCGGTTGATGCGGAAAAACTGGTGTTTGTCCAGCAACTGTTCAATCTGGTCAAGGGAGTAGTCCAGCGGTACCCGCTGATTGGTGACGGTGGTGGCCCAGGTGGCGCCCCGTGCAAACTGCAGCCAGGCAATGTCTTTCGCTTTTACATAGATCAGCTGGTTGTTGATCCGGCCGATAAAACGGGCGCTGTCGCGGCGCAGGAATTCTTCTGCAATCCTGCTGATGTCTACGGTATAGTTATTGGCTGGCCTGAACTGCTCGTATTTTTTCAGTGCATTCTTTAAATCGTCAAGGTCAATAGGTTTTAATAGGTAATCGATACTGTTTACCTTAAAAGCCTGCAAGGCAAAGCCATCATATGCGGTGGTGAAAATGATAGGCGTGCGTACTTTTGTTTTGCTGAATATTTCAAAGCAGTTGCCGTCGGACAGCTGGATATCCATCAGCATCAGGTCTACCGGCTGCTGTTGTTCCAGCCAGCGGATGCCGTCTTCCACGGAAGTAATAACGGCAGCGATCTCTATCGCGGCATTACACTTGTGCAGCAACTGGGTAAGCCGCTCGGCATTATGCATTTCATCTTCAAAAATAACGATTCTCATGAGCCACTGATAATGGGTAATTTTACAATAAACATCTCTGCTGTTTCGCTGATTTCAATGTTGCTGTTGCTGATCAGCGCATATCTTTTCTGAATATTTTCGAGTCCTATGCCGGAAGATATTTCCGGGTGAACTTTTGGTCGCTTGTGATTGGACACGACCAGGAAATGGCCGTCACTTTTAATCGTGATCAGCAGTGGATCCTGCGCGGAAAACCGGTTATGCTTGATGGCGTTTTCAACCAGCATTTGCAGGGTTACCGGGGGAATCATGCCTTTGGTCTTTACCTTGTCAGGAATGTCAGCGCTAAACTGTATGCTTTGCTGGTGGCGGATCTGGATCAGGAAAAGATAGGCGTCAAGAAAATCCAGTTCTGTTTGCACCGGCACCAGGTTTTCAAATTTTTTATCAAGAATATACCGGTATGTTTTTGCCAGCTGTGTAATATAATCAGCGGAAAGGTCCGCGCTTTTATATACGAGGTTGGTCAGCACGCTGAGCGAATTAAAAAAGAAGTGCGGGTCTATCTGGTTGCGCAACGCATCATATCTCGCCTGGATGTTTTCCCGCATCAGTCTTTCTGTTTGCAGCTGGTATTCCTTCCAGCCGGAATAGTAAAAGATGATGCCGTTAAATGCCAGTATCAGCAGGTAAAACATAAACGTGCCGAAGTTGAGGTCGTAGCTGAAATGCCGGAAGCTATCCCATGCTTCATAGCGGTTAAACAACAGGATGTCGGTCACCGAATAGAAAAAGCCAAACAGGAACGCTACCAGCATACCGTACACCACGAGGACCGCCGACCGTAACACCAGTTTGCCGGAAGTATGTTTGTTCGCTGTTTTTCTTTCTGTGGTGCGGGCCAGCCAGGTCGCGCCTTCCCAGGCAACAAGACCAAAAATTACATAGAACAGGCTGAACATCTGCCCCCTGTAATCCAGTATCCGTAAACCTTTCACGAAGGTATGGTCAAAGGATTTGAAGATGATGCTGAAGGTATACAGTATCAGTATCCTGGAAAGATACAGGAATAGTTTACTGGAGAACAATTTTTCATTTTCCTGGAAGTTCATCTGATGGGTTGTATAGTACTAAATGTAGTTATTTTCCTTAAACCACGTAAATGCGCCGGTAACAGCCGCTTCTACGGGGGTGTAACTGAGTTGCAGTTCCCGCTCCGACTTTTTGCCGGAATAGTAATTGTCCAGGCACAGCATGTAAGCCGTGGTATAATTTAATTTTCCGGAGATGCCGGGCAGGGAACCTATGATACCCGCTGCTTTCAGGATAAAGGCGGGGATGGGGATGAGCAGCTGCCGCTTGCCGGAAATCTTTTTCAACAGCCGGAAAAACTCTGCATAGCTGAGGTTCTGACCGGCCAGCAGGTAGCAGTCGCCTGTTTTACCTTTTTCAATAGCATTGATAATACCGCGGCATACGTCTTTAATATGCACAAAATTTTTGCCTCCCGGCGGATAGAACAGCAGCCGGTGTTTTAGTCCGTAGAGGATCAATTTACCGGAGCTGGGCTTCACATCATGCGGCCCTATCATAAAGGTGGGGTTTACCACAATACCCGGGAGTTGCCTGCTGGCCACCTGTTCCAGTACATATTGCTGCGCGAGGTACTTGGTGTTGATATAGCCGGAGTTGGCGTTGAACAGGGTAAAGCCATTCAGTTCGTTACCCGGACTGTTTTTATCACCCGGCCCGATGGTGTTGGCGGTGCTGACATAAATAAATTTCTGTACCCGGTGCTCGAGGCAGGCCGCGGTAATATACCTGGTGGCGGTGAAGTTAGTATGTTCATATTCGGCAAATGAAACGCCCCATTGTGCGGTAATACAGGCGGCGTGGATCACAATATCACAGCCCCTCACGGCTTCATGTACATCGTCGTTGTTGCTGATACTCCCGTAAAAGATCTCACAGGGAATGTCCTCGATGCCTTTCATATCGGCCGAAGGCCGGATTAATATTTTTATATCAAACCCCATGCGATATAGTTCCCGTGTTAAATTGGAACCCAGGAAGCCGTTGGCGCCGGTGATCAGTACTTTTTTCATGAATTTTTTTTAGACAGATAAACTATAGGGGATCTCTTTTTTTACTTCCCTGGATACGATCCTCATCCTGAAGGAGAGTGGCAGCAGCTGCATCAGTATGTGATTGAGCTTATTCATCCACCCGGGTATGATCACCGGGTGTCCGGCCAGCGTTCCTCTCAGCGCAATACCTGCAATGTCAGGTGTGGACAACAGGCCCATCTTTCCTTTCAGTCCCTGGCTGATGATCCGCCGCGAGGTGTGCGAGTTGGTCATGATAGGGCCGGGGTATACTACGCTCACGGATACACTGGTATCTGCCAGTTCTTCTTTTAGTCCAAGAAAGAAAGACGAGATAAACGCTTTGGACGCCGGGTATACCGTTTTGTAGGCAATGGGCGTGAAAGCGGCCATACTCGCAATGTTCATGATATAGCTCTGCGGATGCTTCAGCAGGTGCGGGATCAGCAGGTGGGTGAGTAAAACGGTGCTTCTTACATTGAGCATCATAATTTCGTCTATCCGTTCCAGTGAGGTATGGGTGATGGAAGAGGTACCGCCGATACCCGCATTATTGATCAGGAAATTAATGGGGTAGTCGCGGGTAATAAGCTGCAATTGCTGCTTCAGGACATCGCTGTCGGACAGGTCAAATTCAAACACTTTTACGTGGATGCGGTATTCCAGTTCCAGGTTCTCCGCCACGGATTGAAGGCGGCTGCCCGGCAGGGCAATGAGGATGATGTTCATGCCTTTCCTGGCGCATTGAATGGCGAATTCTTTGCCCAAACCGGAGCTGGCGCCGGTGATAAGCGTGTATTTATTGTCTGGCATATGTTTTATTTTCAAGCAGGCTTTTAAATTTTGTCATTGTTTTGAACAGGTTATCATGAATGATGGGATCGGATACCCAGCGGGGAATTTTCCTGCTACGGTCGGTGGTGACCATATAAGTGATCCGCAGCTGCCCGTTCCCCGAAGGCGCCATGATCCATTTTCCCCGCGTGCCGGTAATCCGTGTTGTTTTATTATATAGAGGGAAGCGATGATCCGTGATACTTTCAAACACCACTTCTGCAGCGTCGTCGGAAATTTCCTGGTAGCGGTATAACAGGCAGCAGTCCTGGTCGTCGACCGGCCAGGGAATATCATATTTAATATAAGTGATCCAGTGGCGGGGATCTGGCGCCGCCGCGATCCTGTATTCGCTGGCATTGGTATTCCAGTCGCGGCCATGCGCCTGGTCCTTGAACAGCCCGATCACCGCCGGTACGGCGCATTTCACCAGGAATACGGCTTTGATCTCCCTTACATTTTCGCCATCTGCGCCGGGTATCCACCTTTCATACAGCGAAATGGCGTTATCCTGTTTTACCAGCTTAAATTCACTGGTATCACCAAATAATGACCGGACGAACATCATACTGCTGATCACTAAAACGGAGAGCTGTTGCATACATCATCATTTACAGCAAATATGCCACTGGTAAATGGACTGGCCATTGATTACCTGCTGAACTGTAGGATTAAGCCGTTGACCTGTAACTAAACCGGGGATCTGAATAATGGAGAAATATTTATATATTATTTTATGAAGAAGTACTGGTGATATTTTATTATTTTGTCCGCCGGTATCCTGGTTAAGACAGGGCTACGTCTAAAAATCAGCTTTGAACATGAAAAAATACCTGCTGGCCATCGCCATTGTATTAACTGCTATTCCCGTTGCCGCACAGCAAATCTGTCCCGTGATTCCATTGCCGGTAAAAGCAGACAAAGGTCGCGGCACATTTGAAATCAGCGCACAATCCGTTATTAGCTGGGAAGACACTTCCCTGGTTCAGCTGGGCACCTGGCTGCAGCAGGAACTGCTTCGCCGTTATCATATCGAGGTACCGTTGCAACGGAAATCAGGCAGCACCGTTATCCTGCTGAAAAAAATAACCGGTACTAACATGGATGCATATACGCTTGCCATGAATAAGCAAACGGCTACTATTTCGGCAGGCGCACGGGAAGGGGTGTTTAATGGCATCATCAGCCTGTTGCAGCTCACTGCACAGGCGCCGGCACGGGGGAAAGTGTTACAGGTGCCATGCTGGAACATCACTGATGCTCCACAATACGCGTGGCGCGGCGTAATGCTGGATGAGTCGCGGTATTTTTTTGGTAAAGAGAAAGTGAAGTCCATGCTCGACTGGATGGCGTTTTATAAACTGAACCGCTTTCACTGGCATTTGACTGACATGCCCGGATGGCGGCTGGAAATAAAAAAATATCCTTTGCTCACCACCGTTGGCGGTATCGGCAATATCGCCGATCCCAAAGCGCCGGCAGCCTATTACACGCAGGATGACATCCGGGAAATAGTTGCTTATGCCAAAGCGCGTTGTATCGATATTATTCCGGAAATAGATATGCCGGGGCATGCCGGCGCCGCTAACAGGGCTTACCCTGCATTCGACGGCGGCGGTACTGCAAAGTACCCGCAGTTCACCTTCAATCCCGGCAGGGAAGGCACTTACTCGTACCTGGCGGATATACTAACGGAAACGGCTCAACTGTTTCCGGCGCAGCTCATTCACCTCGGCGGCGATGAAGTTACCTTTGGCAATGCGGGCTGGGACCAGGATACCGGCATCATCCGGTTAAAGCAGGCCCACGGCCTGAAAGACCGCAAACAGGTAGAAGACTATTTTATTCAACGGATGGCCGACACCGTTTTGCAGCTGCATAATAAAGTAATGGCCTGGGATGAAATAGCCACGGCGTCCCTGCCGGCCGACAGCACCATCGTATGCTGGTGGCGCCATGATAAACCGGAAAACCTGGCCATGGCATTTCAGAAAGGATACTCCGTAGTGTTATGCCCGCGGCTGCCGTTTTATTTCGACTTTGTACAGGACAGCACCCACAAAATCGGGCGCCGGTGGAAAGATGGTGAATTCAACCACTTGGAAGCAGTATATAATTTCTCTGCCGCCGCCATTCCCGCCACACAGGGGCATGAGTCTCTCATACTCGGCGTGCAGGCCTGCCTGTGGTCAGAAACCATCCATAGCAACAACCGGCTCGATTTTCTGCTTTTCCCCCGCATTGCGGCGCTGGCGGAAACTGCCTGGACGTCAGCCCCGGCAAAGGATTTTAATGGCTTTAAAACCCGTTTAAAAGCGCAGTTGCCGCTATATGCCAAGGAGCATCTCTATTACTTTGATATCTTCCAGCCGGGCAGGCACCAGGAGTCGGGTAAAGCGGCCGCCAACTATATCGACTGATGTGTCGGTTTTGTTCTATTTCCGGAAAGGGAAGGGAGGTAATATTGCAATGGGATTAAAAATACCCGGAACATCATGAAGAATTTTGTACTGGCGCTTGCCACTATCACTACGGCCCTGGTAGCGGGTTTGTTCTATGCGTTTGCTGTTTCCGTTAATGTAGCGTTTGCGCAATTACCGGATGCCGCTTATATCACGGCTACCCAGGCTATCAACGTTGCCATTGTAAACCCTGCCTTCCTGGTATGTTTTTTAGGCGCACCGGTGTTATTGCCGCTGGCCACCTGGCTCAGCGCCCGGCCGGTTTTTACCCGCCGCAGCTGGTACCTGCTGGCAGCGACCGTGGTATTTGTGGTTGGCTCATTTGGGGTTACGATAATCGCCAATATTCCGCTCAATGACAAGCTGGCGGCCTTCCAGGTAAACGGGGCTTCGGCGGAGCAACTGCACAGCATGCGGGTGGCATTTGCCACGCCGTGGAATAACTGGCACACTGTGCGCACCCTGGCAGGCATTATAGCCCTGGTATTGCTGATAATGGCCTGTTTGCAACGCGACGCCAAAAGCGAATCACGTAAAGCTTAAATGCTTTTTGTAAATTTAGGATCATGCGTTACCAGACAATTCCACCACCACCTCATCTTGCGCACGTCATCCGGTTCTTCTGGGTGCTGGAAGGAGAGGTGGGTTACACGCATTACAATATGGCGGATGCCTGCGTAGAGCTGGTGTTTCATTATCATGGGCTGTTCGGCGAAATAGCAGATAACGGCCATACAGATACATCGTTCACCGCCGGTGTGCAGCGCGTTACACACATCCTCAGCAAGTACACTGTTGATACACGCCCCGGTATCTCTGGCGTATATTTTTACCCACAGGCCGTTCCATTGTTGTTTAATATTTCCGCGGCCGATCTGACCAATACTGCCGCCGAATTAAGGTACCTGCTGAAAGGCGAAGGCACCATCCTCGAAGAAAAAATCATGCTGGCGAAAAATAACCGGGAGCGTTGTGAGATTCTCTGCCGGTTTACGGAGCAGCGGCTGGCAGCCAGCCGTGTGGCGGATTTACCGGTGTTTGCGGCGATCAGGGACATCATTCATCACAAACCCTCCATGAATATACGGTCCCTTTCACAGGCATACTATTTGTCGGAACGGCAGTTTGAGCGGCAGTTCAAACAGTATGCAGGACTATCCCCTAAATTGTTTTCACGGATTGTCCGTTTCCAGTCGGCTACCGCCTTTTATAACCGGCAGGTAATGAGCCTTGGGCGCCTGGCACTGGAGTGCGGGTATTATGATCAGTCGCATTTTATCAGCGACTTCCGCGCATTTTCAGGTATGCATCCCAAACAGTATTTCTCTGGCCGCTCCGGGGCCACCGACTGGCGCGACTAACAAGAATGTCGGTTTCTTCCAATTTTATCAGGGCATACTGTTGCAATTTTGTGCAAGAGACGTTTAACCTAAAAATAAAAATGTTATGAAATTACCAGAAAAACATCAGCAGGTAATGCCCTATCTGATCCTGAAAAATGCAGAAGGCTTTTTCGATTTTACCAGCAAAGTATTTGGGGCAAAAGAAAACCACCGGACCTACCGGGAAGGCAGCAAAGAGCTGATGCATGGCGAAATCAGCATCGGCGGCAGCGTCATTATGTTTGGCCAGTCAAATGACAATTGGGGCGCCGACAACGCAGGACTATTCATTTACGTAGAAGATGCCGACGCCACTTTTAAAAAGGCCCTGGCCGAAGGCGCTACAGAAGTAATGCCCGTAACTCAACAATCCTACGGCAAGTCCGGCGGCGTAAGAGATCCGTTTGGAAATACGTGGTGGATTACAACACCTTAACGCGGAGGTTGTCTTACTCGCTGATTACACTGATTATACTGATTACTTTGATTTTTACTTTTTGATTTTATAAAGGATTAAGGGAGATAGAAGCGGATATATTCGCTCTTATCTCCCTTAATTATTAATCTAAAAATCTAAAAAAAATCAAAAAGTAAAAATCAAAGTAATCAGTATAATCAGTGTAATCAGTGAGAAAGACAAAATTCGCGCTATTCCCAATACTTCTCGCCTTTCTTCATTTTCTCCAGTGTGGTCTCGTAGTTCTTCTTTTCGTCGCCACTGGCTTTGTTCAGGGCTTTTTCTTCCCATGCGAGGGCGTCTTCTTTTTTGCCGGATTTATACAACAGGTTGGCGTAAGTGTCCATGAATGCAGGTACTTCGTTGTCTTTGAAAGAGCGTTTGCTCCATTCCAGCGCCTGTTCTATGCATTGCATGTCGTTGCATTTTTCGAAGATGGTCCACGCATATTCATTCAATGCCTGCGGATCTGCTTTGTGGCCATATTTTTTCATATAGGCAACAATGTTAGCCACGGCGTTATCGGCATCTTTTACGTAGCTGAAGTATTGTACTTTTGTTTTCAGGAGCAGTTCTTCGGCGAAAGCAGGATATTTTTTGGTCAGGCTGCTTTCAAGGGTAGCCCAGTCGGGTTTGCTGCCGTCTTTCTTCATCAGCTCCGGATATACTTCTTCCTGTGCCACAATGCCCATTACTTTTTCTTCGGCCTTACCGGCGCCCAGTACTTTATTTACTTTATCGGCATGGTGCAGGAACATATCAAATCCCACATCCTTGCTGCTGTTGGTAAATTTGGCGATGAATTGGAGGTTTACAGGTGTGTAAAGATCTTTTTGCTTGGCAAGATATTCTTTGGAAATAAGAGACGCATTTTCCTGGTCATATTTATTCAGTGCCAGCAGTGCCATTTCGCGGAGGAAAGCGGTATCCTTTTTTCCTTTTTTATAAAGGTCCAGCTGTGTGTAATACTGTGTGGCCGGGTTCAGGGAAGCAGCGCATCTTTCAATGAACTGGTCTGCTTCGGCGCCGCCTATCTGGCGGTCAACGATATGACCGTCGGGTGCAAACACCAGGAAGGTAGGATAGGCACGGATGGCATAGTCCTTTTCTATTTGTTTGGCGGCAGCGTACCAGCTTTTCACTTCTTCATTGTCTTTGTCCGTTTGGTCCATCTGTACCTTTACGCTGATATATTTATCATTCATAAAGCTGCCTACTTTTTCCTGCGGGAAAATATTGGCCGACATAAACTTGCAGGGACCACACCAGGTAGTGAAGCAGTCCATAAAAATGTATTTGTTTTCAGCTTTGGCTTTGGCCTGCACATCGGCCCAGCTGCTGCCATGCTCGAAATGAATGCCTTTGTCCTGCGCTGTCGCCAGCAATGGCAACAGGAAGGCGAGGAGGAGTAATTTTTTCATAATGCTGTTTGTTGGTTTTGATTAGTAGGCTCTAATTTAATGCAGTTCAGGAACAAAACCGGGAGGGATGCCAATTAATTTAACATGATAAGTTGGTGTAACGGCGCGTTTGCACAAAAAAAGCCACCCGGTGGGACGGCTTTTTTTGTGCAATTAATACTTAACCTGGTGGATGTTATTTGAGGGAAAAAAGATGGTTTCCGTCCACGAAAACCCAATATGGTGAACATTCGGCATCCAATTGCAAAATTTCGTATTTATCTTTAGCACATTCGTACCTGTTTTTCTGAGTTCGGTTAAATTATACTAACTTGTTGTAGCTAAAAACATTAGCCATGCCGGTAAAACATTTTGTACAGCCGATAGACCTTACGCATCCGAAGCAACTACAACGCCTGGTGGAGAACAGGCGGGTCTATAACCTGAATAGCTGTGAACTGAATATATTTGAAAGTTATCAGCAGGATTACCGGGTGCCCCTTACTTTCGGAGATTTCGTTATTACCAGCATGGTGCAGGGAAAAAAGATTATGCATCTTTTCGATCAGCCCTCCTTTGAATACCAGCCCGGGGAAACCGTGATTGTACCGGCCAACGAAACCATGGTGATCGACTTCCCCGAAGCCTCTGCAGAAAACCCGACACAGTGTATTGCGCTGTCGGTGGATGAAACCTATATCCGCAGCACCCTGCAATATCTCAACGAATATTATAACAGCCAGTATGCCGATAAAAACGACTGGCGGCTGCAATTCAACCAGTACCACTTTAATAATGATGCAGATCTCACAGACCTGATCAATAAGTTAGTCCGCATCTGCCGCAGCACCGATCTTTCCAGGGATATTTACGCCGATCTCAGTATAAAGGAACTGCTGGTACGCATCCTGCAAAGCCAGCACCTGCAGCTGGTGGCAGAGGAAAAAGATACCAACAGTAACAGCAGCAGGCTTCATTTTGTGCTGCATTATATCAATGAGCACCTTACTGAAAATATTTCAGTAGATACGCTTTGCCGGAAGGCTTACCTGAGCCGGAATGTCTTCTTCAAATGGTTTAAAGACCAGTTTGGAATTACCCCCCTCCAGTATATTAACCGGGAAAGGTTAAAGCTGGCAAAACAGCTGCTGGCGGACCGCAACAACAGCGTGGGCCAGGTGAGTATGCTTTGCGGTTTTAATGATACCAACTATTTCATCCGCCTTTTCAGGAGTGTGGAAGGAATTACTCCCGGTACCTACCAGCTGATCTGCTCCCGCTGATATTTTCTTTTTAGAAAGATACCTTTCCCTTCCCGACCAGGAGGAAACCTTATGCGTCTACCAGCGGATAAATAAATGCGGGGGAAACAATTCCCCCGCTAAAAACTAATAGAAAACAGGTGGCGGATTCAACGTGAGGTTTTGCTGCTGATGCCAGTAAGGATAGATGGTAGGTATATCACTCGCGGCATCCAGCTTTTTAAGCTGGTCGGTAGTTAGGTTCCAACCTGTAGCGCCGAGGTTTTGTATCAGCTGCTCTTCATTGCGGGCGCCAATAATGATGCTGGACACCGTGGGGCGTTGCAGCAGCCAGTTCAGGGAGATCTGCGCCACCGTTTTGCCCGTTTCAGCAGCTATTTCATCCAATGCATCGATGATGTTGTAAAAGACTTCTTCCTTTACCACGGCCTCCGGTACAGGACTGCCTCCCTGCGCTACACGGCCATTTTGTGGCGGCGGACTGTTACGACGGTATTTACCCCCCAGCCTGCCTGCCGCCAGCGGCGACCATACAATGGCGCCCACTTGCTGGTCCAGGCCCAATGGCATCAGCTCCCATTCATATTCGCGGTTGGCCAGTGAATAATATACCTGGTGGGCCACGTAACGGTTCCACCCATATTTTTCCGCGATGGCCTGCGATTTCATCAGGTGCCAGCCGGAAAAGTTGGAGGCGGCTATATAACGCACCTTGCCGCTTTGCACGAGATCATCCAGCGTGCGCATGGTTTCTTCGACGGGCGTGTTGCCGTCGAACCCATGCA
>Ga0136846_1227478_pt1 | contig 11315 bp, 12 predicted proteins | sample HopSoiMetagenom2_FD_96841 | JGI IMG/M metagenome (GOLD analysis project Ga0136846, IMG submission 96841) | Grasslands soil microbial communities from Hopland, California, USA - 2 Assembly 2016 (version 4) | ecosystem: Environmental > Terrestrial > Soil > Grasslands | place: USA: Hopland... | reverse complement strand
GGTGCGACCTCGTCGGCATCGAGAACGGACTGGGCATCGGAACCTTCGACAACCAAGGCGTTCGCGGGCACGAGCTCCCCGTCGGCGTCACGGAGTACCAGGTCGGACAGCCACCACAGACCATCTGCCTGAGCGGGGTCGGCTGCGACCAGACTGAGGACTGCGTGCGCGATCGCGTCCGGATTGTCAGCGTCGGCGGAGTGTTCGACGGCGGTGCGGACGGCGCTGTCTTCCAGAAGCGAGCGTGGCGTTGCCGGGATCGCACCGAGGCGTTCGAGGGCGGGAGCGACGGCGTCGGGGTGGACGACGCGTACGCCGTATTCACCGAAGGCAGCCAGAATGTCGACCGGGATCTCCGGTCCGGGCAGGAGGAGACCGCGCGCACCGCGGACCAACCGGCCGTCCGCGAGCGGGACCGGGAGCGTGCCGAGGGATTCCCTGATCAACGCGTCGGTCACCATGCCGGCCAGGGAGTTGTAGAGGGCGCGCCACCACGCGGGCGACTCCTCTCCCCCGAGCTGATCGACGACCTCGGCCAGCTCGAGCCGCCGTACCTGGAGTGCGTCGAGCGCGGGCCGATCCTCGCGCCGAGCCCGAATCAACCCCGGCACGATCGGCGCCAGCACCTCGTTGAAGGCATCATCAGCACCTTCCACCACCACGGCGTCCCGCGGGCGTAGTACCGCGCCGTCCGCGACCCCCCGAACGAGCTGCGCACTCGGCAGCACACGGAGGATCTCGTCGCGCAGCATCCGGTCAAGCGCTCCTGCGGGCAGGCCGGTCGGCACCAGCTGCAGCACGTCGTCGCCGGCATGTACGCGGTCCTGTAGCAGCTCGCCGTAGGCAACCGCCGCTTCGCGCATCAGCCGATCCGTCAGCGCGCCCTTGGCCACGTGACGCCGGGTGGAGTCGAGCGGGAAAGTTGCCAAGAGCAACGCTCGAAGGGACAGTGGCTCGTCGGTCGGAGTCGGCGCATGAACGACGTTCGGTGCGTCGTCGACGGGGTTCCGAGGTAGCGCCCAGACGACGGACCAACTCGGACGGGCACGTTCTTCGGTGGGGCGATCCGCGAGCAGCTGCTCGCGTTCGGCTGCGTCGAAGACTCCCGCCGCACGATGGATCCACCAGCGCGACTGGACGCCCTCGAGGACTCGGTGCTCGTCGTCGGTCTCGATCTCGATGCGTTCCAGGCTCGGCAGCGCCAGCAGGAGTGCGTCGTCGGCTTCGGACAGCAGACGGCGGACGAGAGCGACCGCGGCGTCGTCGCGGAGCGGGAGAATGACGACGGTGTCGTATCCCGCGGGTGGTTCGCCGTCAGCCTCGAACGGCAACCGGAGAACAGGGACCTGACCGTCGCGGCGGCGCAGCTCGGTGTCGAGCGACGCCGAGCCGAGGTCGGCGATCGCCGCCGCGGTGTCGGCCTTCGAGAAGCGCACTCCGCCGCTACGGGACAGGACGACCGGCTCGTCGGTCACCGCGAGCACCGCGGAGAACCCGACCCCGAACCGTCCCACCGGCGGAACCCACTCCCCACCGCCGCCGGCTTTGCCGGGTTGGCGAGGATCGCTGCCCGATCCGGGAGGGAGATCCTCCCCGACCGAGGCGGCTCGCTTCGCGGACGCTCGCAGGGTCGCCAGCGACTCGACGCCGTCGGCGTTCAGCGGAGCGCCGGTGTTCGCGACCACGAGCGTGTTGTCCCGGAACTCGTACAGGACGCGCCCCGGCGTACCCGCGCGTGCGGCGGCGTCGGCGGCGTTCTGCGCGAGCTCGATCACGAGGCGGTCGACGTACCCGCCCAGCGCAAGCTCCTCCTCGGCGTTCGCATCCTCACGGAACCGCACGGGTGCCGCGGCCCAGCCGGCCAGTACACGCTCGCGGATTCCCGTCGTACCGAACACGTCGTCAGTCACCGGGGCAGTATGCCGCACCCCCGAGCGCCCAGGTCATTTATCGTGGTCCGGTGATCGCCTCCGGCAGCAAGTACGTCGCCCTTGGCAGCTCGTTCGCGGCCGGACCGGGAATCAGCCCGATCGTGCACGCGCCGGCGGGCCGCTCGGGCAACAACTACGCCCACCTCGTCGCGGCCGAGCTCGGCCTGGACTTGACTGACGTCACGTACTCCGGCGCGACCACAGCTCACCTCTCGCACACTCCCCAGGACGGTGCGCCGCCGCAGCTCGACGCGCTCGGACCGGACACGGCCCTCGTGACCATCACTGCCGGAGGCAACGATCTCGAGTACGTCGGGACGTTCCTGCGCGGGAGTTTCCTCAATACGATGGCCAGGCCCGCGGCGATCTTCGGCCGCCGGGTCGCCAACCGGATCCGGGCCCGGGTCAGTTACCTCAAGGACGAAGCGTCGTACCAGACGGTTGCGGACTCGCTGACGGCGGTGGTCGAGAAGGCCAGGGAGCGTTCCCCGCGGGCGCGCATCGTTCTCGTCGACTACCTGAGTCTGGTCGGTCCCAGCACCCGGCCGCGGGTCGACGTGCCGCTGAACGAGGAGCAGTTGCCGAGCGTCGCGATGATGGCCGATGGTCTTGCCGCTGCCTTCGCGAAGGCGGCCGCGGCGACCGGCGTGGAGCTGGTCGCGGCCTCGGCCGCGAGCCGGGAACACGCGATCGGATCCGCCGAGCCCTGGACCACCGGCTTCACGATGCTGCCGCCGAGTCTGGGCGGTTTCGTCCCCTACCACCCGAACGCGGCCGGGATGCGCGCCGTCGCCGACCTGATCCTCGAGGTGCTCAGCTCGTGACGGTGCGCCAGGCCACCGAGGCGGACGTCGACCGTGCGGTCGACACCCTCACCCGCGCGCTCATCGACTATCCGATGACGCGGGCGTGCCTCGATCCGGACGGGTACGTCGAACGACTCACGCAGTACCACCGGCTCTTCATCAGTGGCATCGGACTGCCACACGGCCGCGTCTGGGTCACCGACGACGTCAGCGCGGTGGCCATCTGGTTCCCGCCCGACATGTCTCCCGACGTCTTCGCCCCGCACGCCGCCGCGTTCCAAGAAATCGCCGGGTCCCGCGCGGCACTCACCGCGGAGTACGCCCAGGCGATCGGGCTCTTCCACCCCCGCGATCCGGTGTGGTTGCTGGCGCTCGCTGCCGTCAACCCCGATCACCAACGCCAAGGCCTGGGCCACGCGGTCATCAGCCCCGGCCTCGCAACCGCCGACGCCGCACACTCCCCTGCGTTCGTGGAAACGCAGGACCCCGAGAACGTGGGATTCTACGAGTCGCTGGGCTTCACCGTCATCGCCGAACTCGAACTCCCCCATCGCGGCCCGACCCACTACTCGATGTACCGCGCAGCGCGCTAAGGCGTGTGCACGTACGGCGTGGTGGTGGTGACGGCGAGGAAACCGAGACGCTGGAGGATCGGCGAGCTGTCGGCGGAGGCATCGACGTGGAGGTACTTGTAGCCGAGCTCGACGGCGCGCGCCGCGCGGACTGCGACCAGCGCCTTGTAGATGCCCTTGCCGCGCCAATCCGCCAGCGTCGAACCGCCCCAGAGCCCAGTGAACTCAGTGCCCTTCTTGTAGACGGCCCAGGCCGCGGACACCACCTCGCCGTCGGCTTCGGCGACGTAGACGTCGGTGAGGCCGGTGGCGTGCCGGCGTACCAGGTCGTCGGCCAGCCAGGACCAGTTCTCGTTCCAGACCGTCGACTCCATCGCCGCGATGCGCTCGAAATCGGCGCGGTCGGAGACCAGGCGGATCGTCACGCCGTCGACCGACCCGCGGCCGCGCAGGCGCTCGACGATGTCGGCGCTTTCGGCGACGAGAACGGTCTCCTCTTCTTCTGGCTCGAAGCCGGCCGCCCGCAATCGGTCCGGCAGATCGGCAGGTCGGTCGTGACCGCGCAGCTTCCACTCGACGGCCTGGCCCTTGGCAGCGAAGTAGTCCCGCTGGCGGGCGATCAGCGCATCGATCTCGGCGCTGTCCAGACCGTCGAGCGTGCGGTAGCTGACGAAGCCGCGGTTCGGGTACTCGACCCGGATCACCGGTCCGTCGGTGCTCGTCGGTACGTCGGCGCTCTCACTCGTCCCGCGCAGTTGGTCGTCGTACACCGCGAGCAACTGCGCGGCCTGATCACTGTTCGAAGCATCGGTCACGGGACGACTCTGGCACGACGAAGGATCATCCGCGGCACATTCCATCGCGGTGACAACCTGCGGCGGCGACCGCCGCCGACGCGCTCGCTCAGGCCGTGCTCGTTCTCACGCTTGGCGTCGGCGAAGTGGCTCAGCGACACCATCAGGTTCAGCGGTTCCATCTGTCTGCCCTCCAGGTCCTTGGTGCTTACACCTGGACGTCGGAGCAGAGCGGCGGGTCTTGACACCGACCGGCTAGGAATCCTTCTCGGTGACCACAACCAGGCGGCGCAGGAGATCGTCGAGCCGCGTCCGGTCGCCCGGCGGCAGGTGCCGGACCAGCTCCTCCTCGACGCGGACGATCCCCCCGATCCCGCGGCCCCAGAGGTCGTTCCCGGCGCGGGTGAGAGTGGCGAGCACCTTCCGCCGGTCGTCGCGGTCATGTGAGCGCTCGATGAAGCCGCGCCGCTCGAGTGCATCGAGCCGGTTGGTGAGCGCGGCCGCCGACATGCCCAGTTGCCGGGCGAGCTCGCCAGGGGTTGCGCGGTACGGCGTACCGCCGCGACGGAGCATGTGGAGCGTCTTGAACTCCCACAGCTGCAGGCCGTACTCCGCCAGCACCGCCTCACGACGGCGCTCGAGATAGCGGGTCAGGACCTGCAGCCGGACCGTGATCCCTTCGACGTCACGGTCCAGGTCCGGGAGCTGACCGGCCCAGAGGTCGACATGATCGTCCACGAAGTCCTTCACCGGTCCAACCTTTCAGCGGCTGAAGGTTAGTTGTCAAATATTTCGACGTCGAAATACCTTGTGGGGCATGAGTCAACTCGCAGCCATCGATGTCGCCACCGCCGCCACCCAGCTGATGCGCGCCGGCCAGTGGGCCGCCGCCACCGCCCTCTTGTCCGCCACCCAGGCCGATGATCCCGGTGAGCGCCTGACGCTCGCGCTCGCCCGGGCCGAGGTCGCGGCCGACCAGGACTTTGCCCAGCAGACCGATCATGCACCGGCCGCTCTCGCCGCCGTCGAGCCGCTCCTCGACTCCCCCACTGCTCGGTGGGACTTCGCGATGCTGCACCTTCGCAAGGACTATTCGACAGCGCTGTTCCAGTCCCGGGATCAGGCGGGTGAGCTCCGCGAGCGCGCGGCGTCGCTGATCGACAGGGCGCCGGATGACGCTCGCCGTGGTGCGGTCACCTTCTACGCAGGGGTGATGGCGGACAATCTGTTCGAGGCGCCCGAGGAGGCGTTCGCGCACTACACGACGGCGTACGAGCTAGGGGAGAAGTCCGGGGACGAGTTGTTGATGTCGCTGGCGCTACGGCATCTGGGCGATCACGTGCACACTGCTGGCGACCTCGTGCTCGCGCGGGAGCACTGGGAGCGGTCGACCGAGCTGCGGCAGAAGGTCGGGCATCTGTTGGGTGCCTTGGCTCAGCAGACGTTGCTTGCCGTACTGCTGCGTGATGAAGGCGATGTGGCCGGATCGCGGGCGCTCGCGACCGAAGTCAACCGCTGGGCTCGCCAAGTGGATCTGAAGTTCATCGTGCGGGAGACCGCTGAGCTGATGGGCTGAGCGGCAGGCCGAACGCCGCCGAGACCCCCGGGCTGAAGGCGACGTGGTCCGGTGCGCGCTTCGGCGGGGCGAGACCGACCGACGTGAAGAGGGCATCGGCCTCCAGGTTGGTGACCTTGGCCGTGTGAAGGATCCACAGTGGGTGCTCGTTCGGGAGATACCAGGTGCGGCCGGCCCGGTGGACGTGCAGGCCCCAGCGGGCGGTGAGGAAGTCTTCGAGCGGGCCGGCGACCAGGCGCTCACCCATTTCGACTCCGACCGCTGCCTCGACGCGCGGGCCAGGGCGGCGCAAGGTCGACGTGTAGGTGTGGTGATTGCCGTTGCGCTCGTGGCTCATCCGGGCCCAGCGGTAGGGAAGGCCGAAGACCGTCCGCGCCGTGGCGACGACGGCCAGGCGGTTCGCGTCGAGGCTCCGGAAGACCACGCCGCGGCGGCCGGCCTCGTCGATCGAGTACAACCGGATGTTCGTTTCCAGGAACGAACCGAGGTACGGCACCGCCGGTCCGTGCGGGAGTCCGGTGCCGACCATCCGAAACGGCACCAGGCCGACGTACGTCCGTCCTTCGAAGACGTCCGGCCTCATACCAGGCGGGCAGAAGCGCTGCACCGCCGCCGGCTCCACCGACCAGTGCAGGAACGTCAGGTCCAGCCACCGCTGCCGCAGAATGCGCGGCCGCGGCAGCTCCGGAGCCGCCGGCCAGACCTCGTCCATGATCAGTCGGCGGTCGCACGGACCTCGCAGGTCGGGCGGCCGTCATTCAACTCACAGACGAGGTACGCCGTACTCCCGGACTCGGCCGGCTTCCACGGCATCACCGCGTCGCCCGCCAGCAGCGCGGCAATCGTCTGCAACTCGGGATCCCGCTGCTCCTCGTGGTGCTGATAGCCGGCGGCACCCAGAGCGAGAGCGATCGCCATGCCGAGGAGATTCACCTCGGTCGGCTCTGCCGGGACGGTCGTGCTCTCGGCCGGCTCCAGCTTGATGCCGTGGTCGGGGACCTCGACGATACGTGCGACGTACTTCCCAGCGCTCATGCTGCTGAGCCTAACCGCTGGAGGCCCCGGAGGACCTCCAGCGGTTCGTTGCGCTCTAGGACGAGAACGCGGCGTCGAACGAAGCGCTCGGCGGGTCGAAGGCCAGCGAGCGGACGAACTTCACAGCCTCGGCGGCGCCGACCAGGCGGTCCATGCCGGCGTCTTCCCACTCCACCGAGATCGGGCCGTCGTACCCGATCGTGTTGAGCATCCGGAAGCAGGCTTCCCACGGGACGTCGCCGTGACCGGTCGAGACGAAGTCCCAGCCGCGGCGAGGGTCACCCCACGCCAGGTGCGAGCCCATCCGGCCGTTGCGGCCGTTGCCGACCTGGCGCTTCGCGTCCTTGCAGTCGACGTGGTAGATCCGGTCCTTGAAGTCCCACAGGAAGCCGACCGGGTCCAGGTCCTGCCAGACGAAGTGCGACGGGTCCCAGTTCAGCCCGAAGGCCGGACGGTGCCCGATCGCGTCCAGGGTGGCGGTCGTCGACCAGTAGTCGTAGGCGATCTCCGACGGATGCACCTCGTGGGCGAAGCGCACCCCGACCTCGTCGAACACGTCGAGGATCGGGTTCCACCGATCGGCGAAGTCGGAGTACCCGGCCTCCAGCATCGCCGGCGGCACCGGCGGGAACATCGCGACCGTCTTCCAGATCGACGACCCGGTGAAGCCGACCACCACGTCGACACCGAGCGCACGCGCGGCCCGGGCGGTGGTCTTCATCTCCTCGGCTGCCCGCTGCCGGACGCCTTCGGGGTCACCGTCGCCCCAGATGTGTGCGGGCAGGATCGCCTGGTGGCGCTGGTCGATCGGGTCGTCGCAGACCGCCTGCCCGAGCAGGTGGTTCGAGATCGTCCACACCTTCAGGTTGTACTTCTCGAGGATGTCGAGGCGATCGCGCACGTACGCCTCGTCGTCCGCGGCACGCCGTACGTCGAGATGGTCACCCCAGCAGGCGATCTCCAGTCCTTCGTAGCCCCACGAGGACGCCAGCCTGGCCACCTCCTCGAACGGCAGGTCGGCCCACTGGCCGGTGAACAACGTGATCGGTCGAGCCATGTCGTCTGCTCCCTACCGGACACCCAGGAGGTGTTCCATCGCCAACTGGTCCAGTTTCTCGAACCCGAGGCCGCGATCGGCCAGCGCGTCCGGGTCGTACGTCGCGTTGCGGAGGTCGTCCAGCGACTCGCCCCCGGCCAGCGTGGGCTCGGACAACTCCGCGACCCGGGCCGCGGCCACCGCCTCGGCGACCTCGGGGTCGGCCCGGAACGCCTTCGCCTTCTCCCGCAGGATCAGGTAGTTCCGCATGCAGGCCCGCGCGGTCTCCCAGACACCTTCCTCGTCCTCGGTGCGCGGCGGCTTGTAGTCGAAGTGGACATAGCCGTCGTACGCCGGGTAGCTGCCCGATCCCTGCAGTACGTCGACCGTCCAGAAGGCCTCCCGCAGGTTCCCGGCGCCGAAGCGCAGGTCCTGGTCGAAGCGCGGACCGTGCTGTCCGTTGAGGTCGATGTGGTACAGCTTCCCGTGCCACAGCGCCTGCGCGATGCCGTGGGCGTAGTTCAGACTGGCCATCTGCTCGTGCCCGACCTCGGGGTTGATCCCGACCAGCTCGGGATCGGCGAGATCGTTGATGAAGGCAATCGCGTGGCCGATCGACGGCAGCAGGATGTCACCGCGCGGCTCGTTCGGCTTCGGCTCCAGCGCGAACCGGATGTCGTAGCCCTGCTCGCGCACGTACGCGCACAGGATGTCCATCGACTCCTTGTAGCGGTCGAGTGCGGCGCGGACATCCTTCGAACCGCCGGACTCGGCGCCCTCACGACCACCCCAGAGCACGTACGTCGTCGCGCCGAGCTCAGCCGCGAGATCGACGTTGCGGAGCACCTTCGCCAGCGCGTACCGGCGGACCTGACGGTCGTTCGCGGTCAGGCCGCCGTCCTTGAAGACGGGGTGGGCGAACAGGTTCGTGGTCATCATCTCGACCGCCAGCCCGGTGTCGGCCAGCGCCTTGGTGAAGCGCTCGAGCACCTGCCCGCGGGTGGCGTCGTCGGGTACGACGTCGTCGTCGTGGAACGTGACCGCGGCGGCCCCCAGCTCCGCGAGCTTCTCGACCGCGTGGACCGGGTCCATCGCCGGGCGGACCGCCGTACCGAAGACGTCGACGCCCTGCCAGCCGACGGTCCACAGACCGAAGGAGAACTTGTCGTCCTTCGTGGGGGTGTAGCTGTTCATTCCGGGATCTCCTGCCATTGTCGGGATGTCGAGCTGGCTTCGACCGCGGCCAGCACGCGCTGGACGCGGAGACCGTCGGCGAACGACGGTTCCGGATCGGCACCTTCGGCGATCGCGGTGACCAGGTCGACGACCTGATGGGTGAACCCGTGTTCGTAGCCGAGCAGGTGGCCCGGCGGCCACCACGCTGCGACGTACGGGTGCACGGGTTCGGTGACGAGGATGCGGCGGAAGCCCGCCGTCCTCGAGTCTTCTTCTGCGTCGTAGTAGTGCAGAAGGTTCATGTCCTCGAAGTCGAACGCCAGACTCCCGCGGCTGCCGTTGATCTCGATCCGGATCGCGTTCTTCCGGCCGGTGGCGAACCGGGTCGCCTCGAAGACGCCGAGCGCGCCGGAGCGGAAGCTGGCCAGGAAGACCGCCGCGTCGTCGACCGTGACCGGCCCGCGCTCGGTCCCGGCGGTGCCGGCCAGGCCGGAGTGCTCGGCGGCGACCGGCCGCTCCTTGACGAACGTCTCGAGCCGGGCGCTCACCTCGGCGATGGTGTCGCCGGTGATGTACTGCGTCAGGTCGATGATGTGAGCACCGATGTCACCGAGCGCACCTGAGCCGGCCTTCTCCTTGTCCAGCCGCCAGGACAACGGCGCCTCCGGATCGGCGATCCAGTCCTGCAGGTACTGCGCCCGGACGTGCCGGATCGTCCCGAGCTTGCCCTCGGCAACGAGCTGGCGAGCCAGCCCGATCGCCGGCACCCGGCGGTAGGTGAATCCCACCATCGACCTGATCCCGTTGGCCTTGGCGGCCTCCGCCGCGGCGGTCATCGCCTCCGCCTCGGCGACGGTGTTGGCCAGCGGCTTCTCGCACAGCACGTGCTTGCCGGCCTCCAGGGCCGCGATCGCGATCTCGGCGTGGCTGTCGCCCGGCGTGCACACGTCGATCAGCTGGACGTCGTCGCGATCGAGCAGTTTGCGCCAGTCGGTCTCGGTCTCCTTCCAGCCGAGCTTCGTCGCAGCCGCTCGGACGGCCTCGGCGTTGCGGCCGCACAGGACGTTCAGCTGCGGGTCCAGCGGCAGGTCGAAGAAGCGCGGCGCGCTCCGCCAGGCCTGCGAGTGGGCCGCGCCCATGAACGCGTAGCCGATCAGGCCGATGCCCAGATCAGTCATTCCAGGTCTCTCCTTAGCTCGCTGTCAGCTTTCGAAGGCTGTGGGCAGGTACTGGTCCACGTTGTCCTTGGTCACCACCGGCGCGTACAGCTGCACCGTGCGCGGCACCTCGACCTCCACCAGGTCGCCGAGAGCCTTCTTCTGCACCAGCAGCCGGGCCAGCCGGATGCCGTCGGCACCCTGCGTGGACGGGTAGATGACGGTGGCCTTCAGCAACGAGTTGCCGGACTTGATGTCCCTCATCACGTTCGCCGAACCGGCCCCGCCGACCACGAAGAACTCCTTGCGGCCGGAGTTCTTGATCGCGGCCATCACGCCGACGCCCTGGTCGTCGTCGTGGTTCCAGATCGCGTCGATCTTCGGCGCGGCCTGCAGCAGGTTGGCGGCGGCCTTCTCACCGGACTCGACGGTGAACTCGGCGGCCACCCGGTTGCTGACCTTCAGGCCGCAGTCGGCGAGCGCCTCCTTGAATCCCCGGCTGCGGTCCTGAGTCAACGGCAGCGAGTCGATCCCGGCGATCTCGGCGACCACCGCGTCCTTCTTGCCCTTCAGCTGCTGGCAGACGTACGTGCCGGCCGAAACGCCCATCCCGTGGTTGTCGCCGAGCACCGTCGTACGGGCGGCGAACGGGCTGTCGAACTCGCGGTCGACGTTGACCACCGTGATACCGGCTTCCATCGCCTTCGTCGCGACCGGGGTGAGCGCGGCCCCGTCGAACGGCAGCAGGACGATGGCGTCGACCTTCTGGTTGATGAACGTCTCGACCTGACTGATCTGCAGGTTCACGTCGTTCGTACCCTCGGCGACGATCAACTCGACGTCGGAGTACTTCTTGGCCTCGGCCTGGGTCGCCTTGGTGATGGCGCCCATCCAGCCGTGGTCGGCGGCCGGCGCGGAGAAGCCGATCTTGACCTTCTTGCCGGGCTCGTCGTTCTTGACCGCGGCCTGGTTGGCCGGCGCCTTGTCGGCATTGTCCTCGGTCTTCGGGGTGTTGCTGGTGCAGGCAGTCAAGGCGACGGCTGCCAGACCTGCGACCACCAGACTTCGGGCGGAACGTTTGGACATCGTTGTCCTCCTATGAACTCGTCGTGCGGGCGGCCAGACGTTGCTGCAGCAGGACGGCGACCACGATGATCGCGCCCTTGGCCACAGACTGGGCGGAGATGCTCAGGTTGTTTAGCGTGAAGACGTTGTTCAACGTCGTGAAGATC
>Ga0136846_1231383_pt1 | contig 11317 bp, 4 predicted proteins | sample HopSoiMetagenom2_FD_96841 | JGI IMG/M metagenome (GOLD analysis project Ga0136846, IMG submission 96841) | Grasslands soil microbial communities from Hopland, California, USA - 2 Assembly 2016 (version 4) | ecosystem: Environmental > Terrestrial > Soil > Grasslands | place: USA: Hopland... | reverse complement strand
ATGTCCTGCACTTCATGGCCGCTGAAGAACTCGCGTCCGCCATCCTTCACGAACGGGATGCCGAGATCCGCGAGCCCGCGCTCGAAGGCCGGGAACGGGTTCCGCGTGTTCGACAGGATCGCAATGTCGCCGTAGCACGCCGGCCGGTATGACTTTGCCTCGCGGTCGTAGACGACGAGCGGCGTCGGCCCGTCGACCGCATCACGAATCCAGTTGGCGATCACCACACCTTCGCGCTCCCGAGTTTCGTCCACGGGCTCGCGCTTCTCCCTGCCGTCTTCGCCCTCGACCTTCGGCTGTTCGATGAACCACGCAGCGACGCCTGGGTCCGTTCCGCGAGGCTCGTAGTCGAACTTCGCGGTGAGCTTCTCGTACTCGATGTCGCTGTCGTCGCCCCAGAATCGCACGCCGACTTCGTTGACGAAGTCGATGATGCCGATGCGCGATCGGTAGTTGTCGACGAGGGAAAGTTCTATGTCGTCCCGAACCGTCCTCGGAACGACGCCTTTCGCACCGCGGAATCCATAGATCGACTGCTTGACGTCGCCCACGGCGAACAGGCTCTGGCGTCCGTCGAGGAGCTTCCCGATGAGACGCATCTGTACATCGTTCGTGTCCTGCGCTTCATCGAGCACGATGTGCTTGAAGCGTCGCGCGTAGCTCCCTCGTACGGATTCATCATCGAGCAGCTCGAGAGCGCGTCGCTGCATGTCGGTGAAGTCGATGAGCCCATGCTGGCGCTTGAACTCCTCGAAGCGTCGGCGCAGCTCGTTGGCGTGTCTGTAGATCCCGACCTTGATCGGTGCGAATGTCTCACGTTCTTCCTGCGCGACAGTGGCGAGGTCCAGGTCCTTGCATGCCTTGAACGTCGGCTTTACCGCCTCGAGGACCGCCTTGATCTCGTCACGCGATCCGGCGTCCACACCACGCGTGAAGCCGGTGTGAGCGAGGAACATGGAAGCCCATTGGGCATCCCGTTCCCCGTTCGCGCGCAGACGGCCGATCAGGCCGCTGATGATCCGGTGCGACTCACGGCTCTTCGCTCCGCCGACACTCGCGTCGCAGATCAAGGCCTCTGCTCGCAGAAGCTGCTCGCGAGCGATGCCCCACTGCTCATCCCAATAGTCTCGCGTTCGCTCCACCGCCGCTGCTGCGTGCTCCTCCAGCGTCCGGCCAGCCTCTGTCGCCGTGGCCGTCCCGAACTCGTCAGGCAGGAATGCAGCCTCCTCGATCAATTCGACGAGTCGCTCGCGCTGCGAGTCGAAGCGCTTCGTGATCAGAGGCTGGGTGTCGACGTACCAGTCGTCCTTGTACAGCTCCTCGAGGTATTCGTCGAGGAACACGTTCCGCGTCACCTCGTCCATCACGCGGAACGACGGGTCGAGTCGCGCCGCGAGCGGGTGCTCTCGGAGAATCCGCGAGCAGAAACCGTGAATCGTCGAGATGTACGCCGCCTCGGCCAGCCGTCTATTGGCGACGTCATCGCTCTCCTCGAAGCGCCTGACGATTCGCTCCTTCATTTCGGCCGCCGCCTTCTCCGTGAACGTGATCGCGAGAATCTCCAGCGGAGACACTCCGTCACGCTGCACGAGGTCGATGAACCGTTCGACCAACACCGACGTCTTCCCCGACCCCGCACCCGCGGAGACGGTGACGATCGGCGCGCGCGCACTAATGGCCGCGAGCTGCTCGGCGGAGAAGCCGTTGGTCATCCCTCGCCTGACTGCTCGGAATGCCACCGGTTCAGCTCCAGCGGTCATAACGACAAAGAGGCTGAAGCTCACAGAAGCCGCAGTCGTTCTTCCGGGGCGCCGCGCGAACGTCGAGCGTCACCAATCGATTCACGAGCTTCGCGATCAGGCCAGGCGTCTCGTCCACGAACGACGTCCACTCGTCGTGCGGCAGCAGTTCGACGGCATCGTCGTCAATGCCGGCGAACTTCGCCCTCAAGTCCGCTCGCAGCGCGCCACGTCTCACACCATCGCCGAACCCGAGGTAGAGCGCACCGATCGGAGTGATTCCCCAGAACCGCTCGAGCACGAGCAGATAGAGCCGCAGCTGGAGATCATCGCCATTCATCATCGCCTTCGCGTAGTACTTCGAGTGCTTTCCGGTCTTGTAGTCGAGCACGACGCCGTAGCGCTTCCCACCCACGAGCGCGACATCCACACGGTCCATCGATCCGTGAAAGCTGACGTTCTTCACACCGAGGTCGGTCTCGACCTGCATCGCGAAGGCATCTGAGCTCGACTCGGGATGTCTGGGGCCCCGCTCGATCATTTTCTGGCCGAACGCCAGCTCTGCGTACTCGGGCTGCGCAATGCCGGGAACGCTCAGCAACCCGAGCTCGATGCGAAGCAGCTCTACGAGCCGCTCGAGGTCGGCCTCCGTCGCTCGCGACGTGCGTTCACCCCCACGCATTGCCGGAGACCACTCGGCAACCTGCGCGCGGTACCACGTCTGGAGATCGGTGACGGCCGCTTCGCCACGCTGCCAGCCATTCAACTCCGTGGACCACTGCCACAGCGCGCTGTGAAGCAGCGTGCCTTTCGAAAGATTGTCGTAGTCCGGTGGGCGCAGCACGATCGGCGACAGCACCTTATCCACGAAATGCTCGTATGTGCAGTGGCCGAGGGCTTTGAGTTGTGACGCGCTGAGCGTGAGTGTCAGGTGCGGTGCATCGGCGGGCAGCACACCATCGAGCTGCGGCTCCTGACTCACCCGGCGACCGTGCCTAACGGGGGCAAGACTGGCATCCTGGCGCGCGAGCGCCTCGAGCGCGCGAAAGGCGGCGGCGCGTCTCTTGGCGGCATCATCCGTGCGAGGCAGGTACTGCCACACATCGTGCGCGATCGACGTCAGCAGCTCGGACTTCGTTGCCGAGTCGCCGAGTCGCGCGATAGCGGTCGGCGTGCTCGAGCGCTCGGTGGGGAGCGTCGCCCCGATCAAGGCCTCGTAGTCGTCGATGAAGAACGACCGCACGGTGGGTCGCCCGTCCGCATCCATGGCGGGATGCGAGAGATACAGCATCTCTGTCGCGGACGAAATCGCGCGGAGAAAGCACTCGCGCTCACGATCGACCGTGTCCGTCGAGATCGGGAGCTCCCAGCCGAATCGCTCGCGGAGCGTCAGACGAAGGTCGTCGTCGAGAAAAGGATCCTGTCGCGCTTGTCGCGGGAAAATTTTCTCGATGAGACCCAGAACAATCGTGACGCGCGCGGGCGCTTCGCATCCTGATGCGGTCGATCGCACCTGCACTGCTCCTGCCGGCGCGCGCTCGGCCGCAACCACCGTTTCGCGCAGCGCGCGTGAGAGCATCGCGAGCCATGCCTTCGCGTACTCCAGCCCGGTCTTTCCGGAGCCCGAGCGATCGATGTCGAGCATTATGGGGACCGTGGCCTCGAGCGCATCGACAATCGCTTCCCACGCCATGTTGTCTTCTCGGATGGGAAACACCGCCGCGCGCCGCGCGCTCCCTCGGCGACGCGAGCTCGTGGCGTTGTGCACGAGGCGCAGCTCCTTCGCGAGACGGTGGACGACGCTCGCCGCCTCGCCGGGCGACGACACCGTACCGAAGGCAGTACCGGCATCAGCGACCGCTCGTTTGAGCCGGTTGATCCGGTTCGTCGCGTGCCTGCCTAACGTATCGACCGCCAGCTTCTCCCAGCCATCGAGGCCGAGGTACCCTTTGGTGATGATGTGGCGGTGGAGGCGGTCGCGTGCGCCCGGTGCTACGTCGATGTGGGCCGAGCGTGCGACGGAGAGCGAGGTCTCGCGCGTCGCGCGATCAGGATGGATCGCCAAGCTCAGGAGCTGGAGCAGCACTACACCGATCGCACTGTCGGCGACGGTCCGACGAAGGGTTGCGTCGACTGGAATCCCCGCCGGCTCGAAGACTTCGCGGATCAGTTCCCGGTACCGGTCCGCCGCAGCGTGAACGACAATCGCGATTTGGTCCGCTGGAACGCCCGCATCGAGGTGACGCCGCGCAACCCGCGCGGCGAGTCGGACCTCCCCTACGTCGCCGGCCGCCTCGAGGAGCGTCGCAGGAATGAGATAATTGTCATCCCGAACGGAGCGAGGGACGACTTTCGTATGAACATCGAACAGCGAGTCCAGCGCGGGCGCGCGCCGATCGCATTGTGTCTCCTCCCAGGCACACGTGGACCGCAGCCACTCGAGTGACCTGGACGACAGCGCACTCGGTATCTGCGGAACGAATCCGTGCGACGCGATGACGTCGCACGGTGCCGCCGAGACGAGTGCCGCTATCAGCTCGTGCTCGACCCTCGTGTGTGAACCGAAGTCCTCGATGACGATCGCGTTGAGCCCACGGAGCACCGAGTCCTCTTCACGCAACAAATCAGTCGCGGCGACGAGCGCTTCGGCGTCGGATGAGCCAAGTCGAGCGCGGCGAACCGACAATGCATGCCAGGCGCGACTCAAGGTGCGTGCGCCGTCGCTGACGGTCTTGCCGTCGATCGCCGCGGCGAGGTCGGCCGGAATAGCTCCGGTTCGCTCGAGGGCATCTATCGTCGATGCCGCCTTTGCAGCGAGCCCCTGGATAGGCGTGACCTCGCCGAATCGGTTGCCCGTGGCCGTTCGGAGCTCGCGCTCGACGAGCAGGTCGCCGACAACGGAGTCGACGACGACAGGCGCGCTTCGGTGAGCACGCCGAAAGAGCTCGGCCGGGAGCGATCGAACCGTCTTGACCGTCAGTCCGAAGACTGCGCCGCGGCGAGCGAGGAGGTCCGCAATTGCGCGCCGTCGGGCCGCCGCGGACGCGGCTATATATAGAATGTCGCGTGCACCATCGTCGATCCGCGCCTCGAGCGCGTCGAGGGCGCGCTCGTGGTGGTTGGCGTGGAACGGGCCGGTGAAGAGGCGGCGGGTTTTCTTAAGCGACATTCGGAGGGACGTTGCGACTCGACACAGATGGCCGGCGGTCATACCAGGTCGACCCGGCCCGTGCAGAGAGAAGATCGTCCAGCGGTCTGACAGAGCAGTGGAGCGGTGCGCCACTCGGAACCGCGACCGCTGTTATAGCATCGGGACCGCGAGCCAGGAACCCCGGTTGACCCCGCGCCGGCGTTGTAGTGATGGCCCGCGCGGCTTTCGGGTGCCGCGATCCTCGGCGCTGACCTTAACCTGGTGCGCACCTCCGCAGGTGCCGACGCACATGGGCTTCACGCACTGGATCTTCGTTCAGCTACCAGACTTCACCTTCCAATACGTAGGGGAGAGCCGCTACGTCGACTTTCGGACAGGGAAAGGCACCCTTCCGGAAGTTCGGCCCGGCGAGGTCCGGCTGGTCGAAGTGATGCTTGACCTCGACGACGACCTCGACCCATGGCTGATCCACGTCGAGTATCGTCGATACCCGGTCCTCGAGAACGGACATCGCGATTCGGCATCGATCAAGTGGGAATTCGACCTCATTCGCGCCGTCGTCGGCATGCCGTCGACCACGCCACCGGGTTCGCCGGAGGGACGGTGGGCGAGCCGTCAAATGGCCGGCACATTCCAGTGGACGCCGACGCCCGACGAGGCACGCGCGATCGGCGACGCCGTCAGTCGCAAGGTGAAGCGGCCCGTGTTAGGTGGAACGCCGCTTCGCCTTCTGGACGGAAGTACTCTGGCGAACGTGAAGTTGAAATCGAAGCGTGCGAAGTAGCAGCAGCTACGGTTGCGAGCGCCGAGACAGATTGGCCTCATATCCGCGCTTGCCGAATGCGCGTTGTACGCGCGCCGCGCCGATGGCGACGCGTTAGGTGCCGGTGACCATTGCGTCGCGCGTCAAAATTGCCGTCAGCGCGACGTTGATGTAGTAGTTCGAGCGGCCGACCTTCCGCTTTTCCAGGAACCCCGCCTCCGTTAGTGCGTCGAGGTATTTCGTCGCGGTGAGCCGCGAGACCTTCAGATCCCTCTCGATGAACTGGATCTTCGTGTACGGATGCGTGAAAAGGTTGTTGATGAGATCCTGGCTGTAGAACCTGAACGCGTCGCGGATGCGATGCTTTGTATCGAGCAGCGCGGCCCGGATCGCGATTACGGTGGCAATTCCTTCGCGCGCCGTCTCCTCGACCGCCGTGAGCACGTAAGTCACCCACTCCTCCCACGTGTCGTCGTCTCGAACCGACTGCAGCAGCCGATAGTAGTCCGGCTTCGTGCGTACGATGTACCGGCTCATGTAGAGCACCGGAGTGTCCAACAACCCGTGCTTCACGAGATACAGGATATTGATGATCCGTCCCGTGCGCCCGTTGCCATCGTAGAACGGGTGAATCGTCTCGAATTGATGATGGATCAGCGCCATCTTGATGAGCGGGTCCGCCTCGAACAGGGCCTCGTCGTTGATGAACCGCTCGAGATCGGTCATGAGGGCGATTATCTCCGACGGCTCCGGCGGCGTATACACCACCCTCCCGGCCGAGTCCTTCAATGTCGTCCCGGGTACTTTCCGGAACCCTGCGCTGTTCCGCTCGAGCTCCGCCTGGATCTCCACGATGTGATTCACAGTGAGCAGCCCAGACCCGGTCACCGCCTCGAATCCAATCCGCATCGCCTGGCGGTAGCGGAGCACCTCCTTGGCCGGTCCGCTGACGAGCTCATTCGGGAACGCTGCGTCCCGAAATAGCTCGTCATGAGTCGTCACGATGTTCTCGATCGCCGAACTGTCCTTGGCCTCCTGCATTCCCAGGGTGTTGATCAGGATGCCCTGGTGCGGGATCGAATCCGCAACTCCTTTCAATTCAGCGAGTTGTCGGCTCGCTGCGGCTAGCCGCTTGAGAATCGCCGGCGTTTCGAACCGACGTTGGTCCAGCCGGGTGAGGCCGGGGACCGACTTGACTGTGACCATGAATGAGCGATCTGGCGATGGACATGTATAGGTTTGATCCGAACGCTATACATATGGTTCCGATGTGTATAGTCCGCAGTGGGTATTTGCGCATTTTCGTCAGGGGTCGGCGTCAGTAGCCGCTACGGTTGCGAGCGCCGAGAGAGCTTGGCCTCGTATGCGCGCTTGCCGCGATGCGCGTTGTACGCCCGCTGCGCCATGTACTTGGCATCCTGCTCACTCACGTCCTCGGCCACGAATCGATCGGCCAGGTCCGCGAGGTCACTCACCCGTTCCGCGAGCGCGTCGTCCAGCGTGACGCCGTAGGCCGCAGGCGCCGCGGCCACCATCGCGGACACCGAGCGAAGGACACCAGCCGCGCCGCCCAGGTCACCCTCGTCGCGCATGCGCAGCGCATCTTCGCGGGCGCGAGCCGCGTCGAGCAGCAGCATCTCGCGGCGCACCTCCGGCTCCGCGTGACCGGCGGCCGTCAGACGCGAGACGATCGAGAACGTGATCTCCTGGCGCTCCACTCCGCCCTGCTCCGTCAGCACGTGCGCGACAACCACGAGCTCCGCGACACGCACCTCGCCCGCGTCGCCTGCGCCCCCATTCGCATCGAGGAGTGCCGGGACGAAGAACTCCGCCAGCACCGAGTTGGGCTCGCGGGCGTAGACGTCTCCAATCTCGAGCCGAGCGCTGCCGTCACCTAACGACGTGAGAGGGTACTGGTGGCGGACGGCCGTGAGGGTGACCGCGTTGGTCGGCCGGATCTCCACGGAAACCGTCTGCGCGCAGAGCTTGAGCAGTCCCTCGAGCTCCTCGGCGAAGACGTCCGCGGCCTGGTCGGCGCGCTCGATGTACCACATGTTCGCACCGCCGGCGTCGGCCATGCCACGGAGGAGCTTCTCGTCGTAGTCGGCGCCGAAGCCGATGGTGGTCGTGGTGATCCCGGCGCCGCACGCGGTGCGGCAGAGGCCTAACAACTGCTCAGGTGCGGTGATGCCGGCGTTGGCGAGGCCGTCGGTCAACACAACGACGCGGTTGAGGCCACCTTCGCGCTTTCCGCGCGCGACGAGCTCACGGCCGCGAAGCCATCCGCCGCTCAGGTTCGTCGAGCCGCCGGGCTGGATGGATCTGATGTGGGTCGTTAGGCCGGCCTGCGCGGCGCCGGTCGCAGGCTCGGCGACGGTGGTGACTTCGTCGTCATAGGCAACGACGCTGACGGTGTCGTCGGGGTGGAGGCGCTGGACGAGCATCGCGGCGGCGTCGCGCGCCGCCGCGAGCTTGTCGCCGGCCATCGAACCGGAGCGGTCGAGGACTACCGAGAGGTTGAGGGGGACGCGATTGTCGGGCGTAGGGGCTTTGCCTTCGAGCTTGAGCAGGGCGCGCACGATGAAGCCTTGCTGCGCGACGACGAGCTCGTAGTCAACGAGGACGGTGTGTTGCATGGAGCGCCTCCGATTTCAGGGACGCCTGCAGTGTAGCGGAGGGGTCTGACACACCCGCCAGCTCGTGGGCACACACTCACCGTGGGTGTGACGACGAGATATTCCCGGCGGCGAGTGGCTTCCCCCGGGCGACGTCTCCCGTCAACCGTCGGATCGCGTCACGCGCCTCAGACACCACCGGCTGGAGCACATCGTCGGCCCCGGCCCACGACTCGATCACCACACGGTACGCCGCGATCGACGCCTCGCGATCGCCCAGCTGCTCAGTCACGCGCCCCAGCTCGAGGGCGAACAGCACATCACTTGGCATCACCCACGGGCCGCGCCACTCCTCGGCGATGTCACGCGCCTCGCGCAGCCGTCCCGTGGACGCGAGGAGCTGCGCCGTCTTGAGTCGGTCCAGGTCGAAGCAGCCGAGGCAGAGCGTGTCCGGCAGCCGCAGGAATCGCTCGAGTGCGGAGTCCTCGTGACGCTCGAGCGCCAGGTACGCGAGCGCAGCGTTGGAGTCGTAGGCGGCGCGGTGCCAGGTGCTCGTCGCGCGCGGTCCGCGGAGCAACGCACGCGCGTCACGCAGAGAGCGCGCGATGCTGAGCGTGTCTCTGCGCTCCGACCACCACGGCAGGGCGAAGGCCAAGTAACTGCGGTCAGTCGACAGCCAATGCTCGAACTGTCGCGCGGCGGAGTCCGAGCGCACGCCACCCGCCAACGCGAGCTCCGCGAACAGGCGCGACACCGTTCGACCGGCCATCGCGCACCGCGCCTCGCCGAGCCGGCCGCGTCGCGCAAGACGGCGCGCGAGGTTGTAGCGTACGTCGCCGCAGTGTCCCGGGGCCGCAGACGAATCGAGCCCCTCGCGCTGCGCCACGACCTGGCTCAGGATCACAGCGCTCTGCAGGGAGTCTCTCCGAAGGTCGAGCAGCAGTCGTGCGGCGAGGATGGCGTCGGTCGATGCCGAGTCGAGCACACGCTGCACTTTCGCCTGGGACAGGCCGGTGTCCTCGACGAGTCGCGTCACGAGCGTCGCCCCTTCGGCGTTCACGCCTGTCGGTTTGGTTGCGAGGTACGCATGCGCGTACCGCATCGCGAGCGTGTCACCGCTCAGGGCGAAGCCCATCTCGATGGGGTGGATGTACGACGGCCCGAAGCCGGGGTCGAGCGCAATCGCGCTGTCGAACGCGGCGAGAATTGCGGACGGCGTCGTGCTCGCCGGTCCCCACCCGAAGTGGTATCGCGCGTCACCTAACGCGTACCAGATCTCGGGGTCTCCCGGGTAGCGCCGAGCAGCCTCTTCGAGCGTCGCGAACAGACGGTGTGCGTGCTTCCAGTACAGTGGCGCCGAGGCTGAATCGTTGAACAGCGTGTGCACGACGGCCGTGATCGAGTCGGCGGTGACGAGAAGGCTGTCGCGCGGGGCAAGCCCGCGCTTGTTCGCGCCGGCGCGCAGCTTGTACGCGAGCACCAGCGAGTCGTCGTCCGAGCTCTCCCACGCGAGCGCGATCGCCACGCGGCGATACGCGAGCGCGCAGGTGGAGTCGATCGCTATCGCATCGCGATAGGCTGCGGTCGCCGAGTCCCACATGGTGCGCCGGTAGAATTGCTCCCCGCGGAGATACGCGCGGACGGCCGGCCACGAGGAGCTCGAGCAGCCGAACGCGCCTCGCGCGACGGCACCGACTCGCCTGTGCAATCCCAGGCGCTCCAGGAGGTGATGGCTCAGGGAGTCGCTGAGTTGCGCAAGCAGTTGATCCACGTCGAGCTCGGGGTCCGCAACCGCCGCCTGTATTTCGTCGACCATCGTGTTCTGTGCGACGTCGAAGATCTCCACGTTCGTGCGGAACGCGTGCGACCCCGTCTCGAGGAGAGTGCCGAACGTCACGAGCCCCGCCCCCGTGCGGCGCCCGAGCATGAGCGCCGACGCGCGGTCGGAGACCGCGGGCCACGCGTGCGTCGCGACCGAAGGCGACAGGGCGCGCAACGTTCCCGCGCCGTCGAGCCGCTGCTGGACGATGAGCGCGAGATGGTCCTTCCAGGCGCGCACTTCCGGGTCAGACGACGCAACGTAGAACGGCGCGACGGCAACGAGATTGGCGTCCACGCCGCGCTCGGGTTGCTGGCTGCCACGGTACTTCCAGATCGCCCAACCAACCGTCGCGCATACAACGGCGAGCGCGGCGAGAACGACAGGCAGTTTGCGACGCGAGCCAGGCCGAGGTCTGGCGGTCTCGATGGCGCCCGCGAAGTCGTGCGCCGACGCGAAGCGGTCGTCCGGTTCGAGCTCGATCGCCCGGAGTATCACCGCTGCCGCATCGGGACGCACGTCGCGGCGCAGCCTGCGCAGCGCCTTGTCGGGTGGGAGCTGGTGCCACCGACGTGCCGCGTTAGGCGTGAGCCCGGTGAGCATCTCGAACAGCACGCAGCCGAGACTGTAGATGTCGGCGCGGGCATCGAGGTCGGGGTCGTTGGCCTCCTGCTCCGGGGGCATGTAGTCCCGCGTGCCTATCGCAACGCCGCTCGCGGTGCGCTGCTCATCCGTCGCGCGCTCGATGGCGCGCGCGATGCCGAAGTCCGCGACGACCGCGTGGCCGGCGTGTAGCAGGATGTTCCCCGGCTTGATGTCGCGGTGGATGACCCCTTTGTCGTGCGCGTACGCGAGCGCGTCGGCGACCTGGCGCGCGATGCGGAGCGCGTCGGCGACAGTCAGTCTTCGCTCCCGCGCGATCCGATGCTCGAGCGATTCGCCGTCCACGTACGGCATAACGAAGTACGGGAGCCCGGACCATTCGCCCGAGTCGTGCACGCTGATGATGTTCGGGTGGACGAGGTGCCCGGTGATGCGAATCTCGGCGATGAAGCGCTGCACGCCCATGACCGCGGCCAGCTCGGGATTCAGCACCTTCACGGCGACGTGGCGGTCCTGACGCAGGTCCGCCGCCCGGTACACGGTGGCCATCCCGCCCTGGCCGATCTGACGTTCGATGGCGTAGCGGCCGGACAGCACGCAGCCGGTTTCGAGGGCTTCGCTCATCAT
>Ga0136846_1218663_pt1 | contig 11318 bp, 6 predicted proteins | sample HopSoiMetagenom2_FD_96841 | JGI IMG/M metagenome (GOLD analysis project Ga0136846, IMG submission 96841) | Grasslands soil microbial communities from Hopland, California, USA - 2 Assembly 2016 (version 4) | ecosystem: Environmental > Terrestrial > Soil > Grasslands | place: USA: Hopland... | reverse complement strand
GGCTTAAATGCGGCGCGTTCAGTCGTCAGAATTGAGGTCGGCAATGGTCTTGGAACCGGGTTTCTTGTGAACGACAATTGGATTTTTACAAATCATCATGTGATTGGTAGTAAAGAAGAGGCTGAAATAGCCCTGATACAATTCAATTACCAAAAAAATATAAAAGGGTTGGATACGACTTTTACAGAGTATAGACTGGACACAAGCGACGGCATGTTCCATACAAGTGAGGAGGATGATTGGACAATTGCGAAGCTTTCTACTGATGCAAATTCAAAATTCGGAGCGCTTTCATTCAGTTCAAACACGATTACTAAAGATGAATTTGTGAACATTATTCAGCATCCTTCAGGAGGTCCGAAACAAATTGCGTTATATCACAATACAGTGACTTCGGTTGATGAACGCCATGTGTATTACCTGACAGACACGATGCCCGGAAGTTCAGGGTCGCCAGTCTTCAACACAAATTGGGAAGTGGTGGCACTCCATCATTGGGGCGGTGAAACAAAAGAGCCATATAGCAATTTGCACGTCTACCGCAATCGTGGAATAAATATTAACAGGCTAAAACAAAAATTAAACGAATTAAAAATCGCATAAAGAAATCTTGACTGAATGAAGAACCTCACGGAAAAAAAGAAGTGGGAGATTGCAGAACAGTTATCGCAGGTGATGGACCCGGATACATGGGTATCATATGTAACGAGGGCAGGGATGAACCGAAACCTTGTGGAAAAAAAATCCACAAACCTGGCGCAATGTCTAAGCGTTGTCAACTTCGCTATCAAACAAGACAAGCTTCTTAACCTTCTCAAACAATTGACCCGTGATTTTCCCGACACTTATGACGGCCTTTTGAATGAACTGGAGACAGGATATTCTGATAAGCTGGCTAAGCTTGTAAACAATATCACCCAGGGAAATTGTATTCTTTTTCTTGGACCCGGAGTTATAAAAATTAATGAGGACAATAAAGAGAAAACGTTTAATGGCGCCTTAACCGAATACTTGAAAAATGAGTTAGAAAACTTCGCCATCTATTTTGATCCGGAACAGCAGGACAATCTTACCTACATGGTACAACGATACGCGAAAACACCCGGGTTTGTTCCAGGCCAGGTAGGCAAAGAGGCTGCGAGAAGGTTTGACGGATACCGTCAGACAGGCCAGATGGACTACGGCGTATTCGAAAAATTAAAGATGATCCCCTGGAATCTGGTCATCAATACAAATCCTGATAACATTCTTGCAGGCATGCAAAAAGCGGATACATACCTTGAGAGAAATTATACAATAGGAAACAGTATTGATGACTCTATTCAGAATACTGATATGGATAAAGACGCAGACGATATAGAGGAAAATGGGAAAACATTCTTTTATAATCTCTTCGGCACTTTCAAAGACCCTGATTCTATCCTGTACACGGAATCGGATTTCCTGGCATTTATTAACAATGTTGTGAACAATGCACCGAAATTACATAGCTATGTAACGAAGTTGTTCGACGACAAAAAACACTACCTGTTCATTGGATTCGATTTCGACCAGTGGTATTTCAAAATCCTGGCAAAAACGCTAAAGATAAATAAGGAAGAACGGGCGCTCTCACTAAATACCGGGCTAAAGAAATTCAGTGAGTGTAACCTGGATTTCTTTGAACAGGAATTCAAGTTCTATTTCGTAAATGACGATACGAATAAATTCTTGACCGAATTAGTTGACACATATAATAAACTCGTGAAAAAATAGATTATCGGGTCAAATGGGCATTGGAATAACATCCGAGAAAATTGACAGATACCCCGGACTTTGGTTCTTCAGGCAAGACCAGGCTGATATATTCTTTGGCCGCAAAAGGGAGACCGAAGAGTTATTTCACCAGGTTAGAAGTTCCAGGGTTATTGTTCTGTTTGCAAAATCTGGCGTTGGTAAAAGTTCGCTTTTAAACGCAGGCCTGTCCCCTCACCTCGCCGCCAATGGATTTATTCCAATCACTGTCTTATTCACACGAACCAAGACGGAAGAAAATAACACCGCTCTCACCCCGCTCCAAATCTTGATGAGCCACCTTTCCCTCTACAAATCTAAAGACGGAATAAGTTCCGGCCCCGATACAAGATTATGGGAACAGGTGAAGAAATGTAATTTCAATGGTAAATGCCCTGTGCTGATTTTTGACCAGTTCGAAGACCTTTTCACTTATCCACGCGAAAAAGTAGACGAATTAATTAAACAGTTCTACGAGCTAATGCACGATCGGCCTCCTTCCCGTATCGTTCAATCCCTGTTGAACATCAAGCCAGCAGATCGTACAAAGGAGCAGATCGCCTGGGCAAGCCAACCTCTAATTAAATTCATTTTTGCCATCCGGTCAGACAGGTTGTTTGATATGCAACGGGTGAACGAAATTATTCCCGCCATATTCAACAACCGGTTCGAATTACCAGTACTGACGGAAAGCAATGCGCGGTCTGCAATTGTTGAACCCGCAAAGAAAGTATCGGATGAGAGATTTTTGAGCCCGGTTTTCACTTATGAGCGTGGGGCACTAGAGCGAATTATTAATAATCTTAAGGACGAACGGACGGGGGAAATTGCTCCTTATCAACTGCAAATCATTTGCAGTTATATTGAAGACATGATAAAGGAGTCAGCAACTGATGCGAAGGGGGTAATAAAAGAAATAACGACCGAGGTCTTCAATGCTGACGTTGATACGGACAAAGTTCTTCGGAACCATTACGAGCAGGTATTGTCCCAGCTCGGTAATGCAGATGAACAGTTACTTTGCCGCCAATTGTTAGAGAACGATCTTATGGAAAACAATAATAGGGTCAGGTTACCTGAAGGAATAGTCAAAGAGCGGTTGAAAAAGAATGATACCCTATTGCAAAAATTGCTTTTATCACGGTTGATCAAAATAGAAACCGACGCCTACGGCTCCATTTATTATGAAATAAGCCACGATTCTCTAAAAGAACCAATTCTAAAATCAAAAGGTGAAAGGGAAGATCAAGAGAAAAGAGAAAATGAAAAGAACGAGCAACTTACCAGGGCAGATATCCTGGTGCGTGATCACTATCGCCAACTTGAGAATCCTGCCACTCTGTCCTCAGCATTCAAATCTTTGAATGCTGCAATTGAGATTTATGACAGATTCCCTGACCATCTGAAAGAAAGAGTGGAGACCAGGATATTGCTTGCGGTTCTCCTTGAATCACAAAAAAACAGGCATGACGCAAAATTGCTTCTTGAGTACTCGCTGTCACTTGCAAGCGAAATGAATGATTGCACCCTTATTGGCCGGGTAAATGAGACATACGCGTTCATATGCGAGAATGACCTGGATGAAGTTTCTTCGTTCCGTTACTATATGAAAGCATATGAAGTTTACAATACCTTTTTCGATTATGCCCACTCTGCACGACTTGCGGAACACCTTGGCGGTTTTAAAGAACAATTATTTGATGAGTTAAGCAGAAAGGCTGATGATGCAGAAGAGTCAGACAAGGCGATTACTGAAGCCTACGACTTCTACTCTTCGGCCATGCTCAATTATAACAGGATCAGTGACCGGTTTGGTGTAAAAAGAATCCAGAGGAGACTAAAAAGAGTGAACGGCTTAACCAAACCCTGGGGCTACCTCATTGAACTATTCACCGGAAAAGAACACACCCTGAAAGGAAATAATACATTACGAGTTGGCCGTGACGTGTATAATGATGAAACAAAAACTTACTGGTTAAAAAATGAAATCGGCTTTTCTTCTTCCTATAACTATGTATCCCGCCGCCACGTTTCAATAACTCCCAACCTGATGGCAGAAGATACGCAAAGCACAAACGGAACTACTATTAATGCCATTCCACTTTATTATGGTAGCCCCAGGCAATTAGAGTCAGGCGATATCATCGTTCTTGCGGATATGCTGCCATTGCAGTTCTTCAAAGAGAATACCTTAATACCAACACCTCCGGCAGATTGTTGGGGCATGATACTCTTGGCCGATAGTCGAGATTATTACTATCTCTCGAACGATAAGTTATATTCTGTCCGATTGGCGGTAAATGAGAATATTTATCATACGCTTATAGAGGAAGGTGAGCAGCAGGATGCATTAATGAAAATTCGAGTCGTCGATGATGTTCCGAGTTTCTTTGTAGAGTCCAGGATGGAAGTTGTTACAAATGGGGCCGACAAAAACAATGAAAATGTAATGGCTGAATGGAAAATTTATACCACTTCAAAGCATGGCGACCGTCAATATACGGACTATGTTCTGAATGCTGGGAATTGGTATCCCCTATCCTTTTTTGTATTTGTACCAAAGCTTGTTGCAAATATTGAAAATGAAGAGAAAGCTCTTGCAATAGGTTCAACCTTTCAACTGATATTAAGGAGCATGATTGAATTTTCAAAATAAAAAGCTGCCGTATTTCGATAACGGACAATCCCGTTATACGAAATTATTATAATCGACGTTTACCATTAAGATTCCAGTCCCTTTGACCAAAACCAATATCATGAAAAACTTTGACCTCCAGATCATCTGGTCAGCGCAAAGCCCTTTCGTAATTCCCGGCTTCCTTGCGCTGCACGTACACCTCGAAGCTGAAAGAGCAGCTATTCCCACTAACGTTCTCCTGGAAAAGTGGTTTTATAACCTGGACGAGAAAGAAAAGTCGCAAATGGCCTTTGTTCACCTGAATTAGATACCAGCTTCTCCTATTTTGATGTAAGAAACCTACTGATTGGTTCAGGATTCTTGAGGTAAGAAATCAACAGCTTCGCTTAAGCTTTACAGAGATGTTTTGAAGTAAGTGGAGCCGCCATATACAGAGGTAATTCCGGAAATAAAGTCCTCAATCGAGATATTTTTCAGCAGGTAACCGCTGGCGCCGGCATTGATCATGCCGTTAATGTGATTCACATCGTCAAATAGCGAGAAAGCAATCACCTTCACATTGGGAAATCTCCGTTTAATGATCCGCGTAGCGTCAATGCCATTCATTACCGGCATTCCAATATCTGATATCACAATATCGGGCTGCTTTTCTTCTACAAGCCTGACTAATTGTTCACCGTTTTCAGCTTCACCCAAAACCTCAACGTCTACTTCAGAAGTTTTGCCGAAAAGTTTTTTCAATGCATTTCTGAATGGAGAATTGTCGTCGGCGATGACTATTTTGATAGGTTGGCCAAGCATAGATGATGGATATAAATTTAAATTACTGAATTAGCTGCTTATTTTGTGAAATGGGATTGGGAATTTAATTTTCGTAAGGGAAATTTGATTGAACAGTTGTACGCTTCATTTACTTCCTACATGTTTACACTTAGTGATGCTATCGGTGATAGTTACTTTCTTAAATCCGATGTTCTATTTAACCAGCGACTTGGCAGTTTTCCGATTTCCTGCAACTGGCTTCCCGGGCTTTTTATTTTTCAACCATTTCAATAGGCTGTTTAACGGCATCGCATTCCATGTCATCTCCTTTGTGAGTCCGCCCTTTCTGGCGGCTGATACTCCCCAACGAATATTATCAATCTCACTTATGCTATGCGCATCAGGATTAACTGAAATCATGACCCCTTTTTTCAATGCATATGGAATTTGCGACCAGTCCATATCCAACCTATAAGGATTTGCATTGATTTCAATGACGACACCATTTGCAGCGCATGCGTCTATTACTTTCCGATAGTTTACAGGATAACCTGGCCTGATGAGAAGTTGGCGGCCCGTCATATGCCCTAATATCGTAGTATATGGATGCTCAATTGCTCTTATTAAACGACCAGTTGCACGCTCCTCGTCCATCTTTAATAATTGGTGCACAGAAACGATGACGAGGTCAAATTCTGAAAGCAGGTCGATTGAATAATCTAATTCCCCGGAAACAAGAATGTCACATTCTATACTCTTAAAAATTCTAAATGGGGCCACCTGTTTGTTTAACCTATCGATCTCGGCCATCTGTCTCAAGACCTTTTCTTCTTTCATTCCGCCGGCATAGAATGCATTCTTAGAATGATCCGAAATAACTGTATATTCAAAACCACGCTTTATGCAGGCATTGACAAAGTTTGGCAGAGTGTCAACGCCATCGCTCCAGGTCGTATGATTGTGTATTACCCCTCGTATGTCCTCAACGGAAACCAATTGTTGTTTTTCGTTTCCAAAATTCCATTCACCCACGTCTTCTCTCATTTCAGGCAGAACAAAAGGAAGCTTTGCATTTTTATAAATTTCCTCTTCCGACCTGAATGTTCCTTTAGCTTTTAATTTATTCAAAACTTTTTTGACATGGCCGTCATTTCCAGTTCGGAGGAAAAGCTCATGATAAAAAGTGTCGGTGTTCGTGTGGTATATGGTTACCGGTGCCTCGTCCAGCGTGTGCGCATTTGTTTGATTGTTATTCGAAGATTGAATGATAAGAAATTTCCTTATTGCGGAAACTGCTAATTCCTTTGGTTTAATAGCCCCAAGGATCTCAATGCCAGGTACCGTAGTCGCTTGTCTTCTTATCTCGCCACAGAGTGAAATTAATTTTGTCTTCAGCACTGTCTGCAACGCTTTTACAATCATACTCGCCAGGTCAGCAACGCTTGCGTAATGAAACCGGTCCTTGTTGCCAGTGTACGCCTCGATGTTGTGGATGATGTTCTGTTGAGTTTTCAGGCCGAAGCCAGGTATGTTTGTAAGCTCATTATTCTTTGCTGCTGAAAGCAGGCCTTCAAGGGTGTCAATCTTCGCTCTTTTCCAAAGGATGGATAGTTTTTTGCCACCAAGACCACGTATCCGCATCATCTCAAATAAACCTGCAGGAGTCAATTGAATCAGTTCATCAAGCTCTTCTATGGTTCCGCTCATCTTCAATTCTTCGATAAACCTGATTATTGTAGGTCGAAAGAGTTTTCCCAATTCGTCTTTTGGGAGGCCTCCAACTTCGTCCATGTTCCGCAACCTGTAAGCCGAACCGGAAAGCTGTTTCGATAGATCTTCATTTTTATTATGAAGCAACAACAATTCAGCATAGAGATTAAAAAGCCTGCTGATTTCGCGGTTCGACGCCATAATCAGCAGGCTTTAATAATTATGCCAGTTGAGCAGCCAGTAAGAATTGAAAAACGCAGTACTGGAAGTACTTATTCAAAGCGCTCGTATACGCGACTTCCAGAAGTGCTCATTTGCTCACTACCTTGTTGTTGATCCCTATTTTCTTGGTCGTGGCCTTGTACTTTCACCAATTTATTATACAGGCCAATGATGAGTAAAGAAGGAGCCCATTGACCAAAGAACAGGCTCGCGTGCCTGTTCCTTGCCAGGAATAGCGTAAGAGATAAAGCCATTGTTCCAACAGCAGTCCACAGATAAATATCAGAAGGGACTTTCGCAGTTTGCTCTTCTAACATTGTTGCCACTTTACCTTCCCGCGGTGGTTGATTGTTGCTTGCCATAGTCGTTTTTTTTATTGATGAATAATACAGAAGATTACGCATGGGCATGCTTGCACCATCCGTTTATTAAATCGATTTAGATATGCAGGCATATGAATACAAAGCTGCATTTTCGTTCAAGAAAACTATTCAACAAGCCTGCCAAAATAAAATGTTACAAAGAATGAACTGAGAAGCGCGCTGCGCTTTGTGCAAGCGTAAAATATCTAAACTTGTGGTTCGCTTTCAACTAACGTTTCTAAGAAATTAATTATGTATTTTGATTGCTGATTCCCTGGTGTAGCTGTAGAAGATTTTGCTCATGAAAAACGAGTCAATTAGGTTGCATCGCTTTTCTCTTTGTAGAATATTAACTTGCTGAATAGAGCCGGTATTCAGTAGCGCTTAAAAGTAGGCAGGCGGTTTTCGAAATATTTTTCATTTATGGATACTCGAAGAGAATTCCTTAAAAAAGCATCCCTGCTTTCAGCAGGCAGTGGTCTTCTAAACGCCCTACCGCCGGCCATTGCGCGTGCGATGGCGATCGATCCTGATCCGGGAACGACCTACCTGGACGCGGAACACGTGGTCTTCCTTATGCAGGAGAACCGATCATTTGACCATACTTATGGAACACTACAGGGCGTCAGGGGTTTTAATGATCCAAGGGCAATTCAATTGCCCAATAAAAATCTGGTATGGTTACAAACAAATCAGGAGAATGAAACCTACGCTCCATTTCGCTTTAATATCAAAGACACAAAAATCACGTGGATGAGTTCACTCCCTCATTCATGGTCGAACCAGGTGGATGCCAGGAATAACGGAAAATATGATCGCTGGTTGGATACGAAAAAATCTGGAAATCACGAATATGCGTCCATGCCGCTGACAATGGGATATTATACAAGAGAGGATATTCCATTTTACTACTCCCTTGCCGATGCATTCACCATTTGCGATCAACACTTTTGTTCCGCGCTTACCGGCACTACGCCCAACCGCTTATATTTTTGGACGGGAACGATCAGGGAACGAATTGATGAGAATGCCCGGGCCAACGTTTGGAATGAAGATGCGGATTACGCCACTATGGTTGATTGGAAAACCTTTCCTGAACGACTTGAAGAAAATGGAATTTCGTGGAAAATATATCAGAATGAACTGAGTGTTGGCGTCGGCTTCGAAGGCGAAGAAGATCCGTGGCTCGCAAACTTCGGTGACAATCCTCTCGAATATTTTAAACAATATAACGTCAAGCTTCATCCAGAACACATCAAAAACCTGCCCAAGACGATCAGTGTTCTCCAAACAGAAATAGAAAATCGGGAAAAACAATTTCCTTCTATTTCCGATGATAAGTCAAGGAAACAGTTAATGGATGAAATTGACTGGCTAAAAAAGCAGCTTGCTATTAATGAGGAAGACCAACAGAAGTATACGCTCCACAAATACGATCAATTATCAGCACACGAAAAAGCCATCCATCAAAAAGCGTTTAACACAAACAGGAACGATCCGCAGTATCGCAATCTAATAACACATAAATATCATGACGGCCACCAGGAACGCGAGGTAAAAATTCCTGCCGGTGATATTCTTCACCAATTCAGGCAGGATGTGAACAACAACGAACTGCCCACAGTCTCATGGATTGTTGCCCCGGAAAATTTCTCCGATCATCCTTCTTCCGCCTGGTACGGTGCCTGGTATATCAGCGAAGTGCTGGACATTCTCACAAAGAACCCTGAAGTTTGGAAGAAAACTATTTTTGTTCTGACGTATGATGAGAACGATGGATACTTTGATCACGTTCCTCCATTTGTTCCACCACATCCGAACAAGAAGGACAGTGGAGCAGTGTCCAAAAATATTAATCCTTCGCTCGACTACGTGACCAACGATGCACAACAATCAAGAAAAGAGGAGGCCAGGGAAAGCCCGATAGGACTGGGCTATAGAGTACCACTCGTGATAGCGTCACCATGGACCAGAGGAGGCTGGGTAAATTCGCAGGTGTTTGACCTGACGTCATCGCTGCAATTCCTCGAAAAATTTTTAAGCCACAAGTCGGGCAAGAAGATTAACGAACCGAACATCACTGAATGGAGAAGAACTGTCTGTGGCGACCTCACCTCTATTTTTCGGCCTTACAACGGGGAAAAGACGAGTGATCCTGAATTTCTCGCAAAGAACGCTTTTATCGAAAGGATTCATAAAGCGAAATTCAAGAAGACACCGTCGAACTATAAAAAATTAAGTAAGGAGGAAATTGAGTGGATCAATAAAGCGCCACACTCGTCGCCATTGATGCCGATGCAAGAGAAAGGAATGAGGAGTGCTTCGCCATTGCCATATGAATTATATGCTGATGGGAGATGGAGCGCCGATCGAAAATCATTTGAGATTTCTATGAAAGCGGGAAATGTATTCTTTGGTGGTGCGTCTGCCGGCTCGCCTTTTCATATCTACGCGGCCTATCGTCATCAGAATGAAGAATCTTGCAATCGGTCCTATGCAGTAACGGCTGGCGACACCCTTAACGATAGTTGGTTCATCAACGAGTTTGAAAATGGAAATTATCAGTTACGCGTTTACGGACCGAATGGATTCTTCCGGGAGTTTGCTGGAAATGATAAGGATCCATTGATTGATGTCAAGGCAATGTATCAACAGCATGGCAATCGGCCATCCGGTAAACTCATATTTGAATTCAGCAATAAAGGAAGAAAAACAGAAAACCTTTCGATCGTTGACAATGCATACAAAACATCAGACCGCACAAAATTGGTTGGTGTTTCAGAAGCAAAAAAACAATACGTTTCTGTTATACTTGACACTGCTCACTCTTACGGCTGGTACGACTTCAGCATAAAAATAAAAGGCAACAACGTCTTCGAAAAAAGATATGCCGGCCGAATCGAAACCGGCTTACCAACCAAAGCTGATCCCCTCATGGGCAGAATAATTTAGACGCCATCTCTTCTATGTTTCTATTCTCCTTTGGAGTTTATGGCTTGTGGCTTCACTTCCATCCTCCACCGAGTGATCGATACAGCTCAACCTTAGCGCTTAACTGTTGGCGTTGTATTGAAGCAAGATTTAGTTCAGCAAGCAAAACGCTTCCCTGGGCGGTGATCACTTCCAAGTAGTTCGCCATATCGCTCCTGAATAAAAGTTGAGCATTAAAAACAGCGTGATTCAATGTATCCACCTGTCCTTTCGCGATCAATTGTTGTTGACCTAATTTGTCAATTTGCGTCAACGCGTTGACAACCTCTCCGGTTGCAAGCAGAACGGATTGTCTGAATTCAATAACAGCCTGCTCTCTTTCAATCTTTGCAATTTCAAACCTTGTCTTCAATGCTCGCCTTTGCAATAGAGGCTGGGCAATGCTTCCAGCGGCAAAGCCGAAAAGCGAGCCGGGAATATTGAACCAATTGCTTGACTTAAATGACTCTAGTCCTGCGCCCGCCGTAATGTTCAACGCAGGGTACATATTCGCCTGCGCAATCCCAACTTCCGCATTGGCAATCTTCAAAGCCAATTCTGCGGACCGCACGTCGGGTCTCCGACTAACGATTGCAACCGGTACTCCTGGATTCAAATTATCGGAGATAATCGTGGGGTCAATTGATGCCTCGCGCAACAGAGGGCCGGGCAAATGACCGACCAGAATTTGCAGCGCGTTTTCCTGTAGTGCAATATCCTGTTCCAATGACGGTACCAAAAGCGCTGTTGTCTGTCTCTGAGATTCCGCTTGCTGAACAGCCAATGTAGTTACCTCTCCACCTTGCCTAAGCAAACGCGTAGCAACAACAAAACTATCCCTCAGTGCGAGATTCTTCCGTGCAACAGATAATTGCTTATCC
>Ga0136846_1226056_pt1 | contig 11319 bp, 10 predicted proteins | sample HopSoiMetagenom2_FD_96841 | JGI IMG/M metagenome (GOLD analysis project Ga0136846, IMG submission 96841) | Grasslands soil microbial communities from Hopland, California, USA - 2 Assembly 2016 (version 4) | ecosystem: Environmental > Terrestrial > Soil > Grasslands | place: USA: Hopland... | reverse complement strand
TCCGCATCGCGGACTCGGGCGCTTTCGAGGCCTACCCGCGTGCGCTCGAGCTCTACAGCGAGCTGCAGGTGGGCGAGATCCCCCACGTCGGCGAGTTTCTGGAGATGGGCCTGCGCGACCTGCGCCTTCCGGTCGTCGCCGAGCTCTACGAGCCGTTCTTCGAGCGCGACCACGGCCTCGAGCCCGCCGAGGTCGCACGCCTGCGCGCTCTGGCGCCGCGGTTTCTCGCGCTCTGTGCAGAGCTCGAGGCACTTGGACTGCCTGCGTCGATCCAGCACGACGATCTGCATCAGTGGAATGTGTTCGTGCGCGGCGACCGTGTCGCGATCTACGACTGGGGCGACTCGAGCGTCGGCTTTCCGCTGTGGTCGTGGCTCAAGCCGTTCTTCGCGCTCGACGATGCGGGGATGGATCCCGAAGCGCTCCGCAAGGCGTACCTCGCAGCCTGGCGATCATTTGCGCCGGACCGCGACCTGCGGCGCGCGCTCGAGGTGGCCGTCCCGACCGGGCTGTTCCCGTACGCGGCACAGATCAGGCGGCAGTACGACGCCACGCAAGCGCATTCCGACTACGGCACGTATCTGCCGCAGCGTCTCCGGCAGCTGCTGGCCGCGCTCGAAGCGGCCTAGAGTTCGCGCGTGCGCGTGCGCGACCTCAACTGGATGCAACTCGAGGAGTACCTCCGAAAGGATGATCGCATCGTGCTGCCTGTCGGCTCGACCGAACAGCACGCATACCTCTCGCTCGAGACGGACAACATCATCGCCGAGCGCCTCGCTCTCGAAGCGGCCGAGCCGCTGGGCGTCCCCGTGCTGCCGGTGCTCGCGTACGGCGTGACCGGATTCCACATGTTCCCGGGCAGCCCGACGCTCGCGCCGGAGACGTACGGCGCGGTCGTGCGCGACATCCTGAGCTCTCTTCACATCCAGGGCTTCCGCCGCTTCTTCGTCGCGAACGGCCACAGCGGCAACAAGCCCGACGCCGCGCTGGAGTGGGCCGAGGCGAGAGAGGATGCCGCCGTCATCTGGCACGAGGTCTGGGACGGCCGCCCCGACGAGCTCGCGGCCGCGATCGACGAGGACTACGACCATGCCTCCTGGTCGGAGAACTTTCCCTGGACCCGGCTCGAAGGCGTCCCGTCGCCGGCCGGCCGGAAGCCGCCCTTCACCCGCCCGGCCGTGAACACCGACGAAGCCTGGCGCGAGGCGCTCGGCGACGGCTCCTTCGGCGGTCCGTACCAGCTGCCCGACGAAGACGTCCTCCGGGTCTGGCGCGTCGCTGTCGAAGTGCTGCGCCAACGGCTCGAGTCAGGCTGGGCGTAGCTCCGCGGCGAGCGCGACTCTGGCGACGGGCTGCAGCTGCTCGCGCACGTCGTCGGGGAGCTGGTCGACGCGCCCCAGTCGTCGACGACGAGCACGCGCTCCGCCTTGCGGATCACGTGCCGCTGTGCGCGCAGCGTCGTCTCGAGCCCGCGCCAGTCGCGCGCCGTCCGCGAACAACCCAAGCGTGTCGGAGTGCGCGTCGAAATACTGCAGCCTTTCCGCAAGGTCCGCGCGCAGGTCCGGCATCGCGCAGAAGCTAGCCTCTGCAGGTGCATCACGACCACGAGCACCGCCTGGCCGGCGACCGTCGTGCGCTGACGATCGCGCTCGCCCTCGTCGCGACGATCATGCTCGGAGAGATCGTCGCGGGGCTGGCGGGCCACTCGCTCGCACTGCTTGCCGACGCCGGCCACATGCTCACCGACGCGGCCGCGCTCGGGTTCGCGATCTTTGCGTCCGCGATGGCCGCCCGCCCCGCCGCGGGCCGCTGGACCTACGGCTACTCCAGGCTCGAGATCCTCGCCGCACAGGCGAACGGCATCACGCTGGGCCTGCTCGCCGTCTGGATCGTCTGGGCGGCGATCCACCGCCTGATCGACCCTCACGACGTCAACGGCGGCCTCGTGCTGGTCGTCGCGCTCGCCGGCGCTCTCGCGAGCGTCGCCGCGAGCGCGGTACTGGCCCGCGCGAGCCGGGAGAGCCTCAACGTCCGCGGAGCATTCCTCCACGTCGCGACCGACGTCGCGGCGTTCGCGGCAGCCGCTCTCGCAGGCGGCCTCATCCTCGCGACCGGCTGGAACCGGCTCGATCCGATCGCGAGCCTGCTCGTCGCGGCGCTGATGCTGTACTCGAGCGTCCAGCTGCTGCGCGAGTCGACGGTGATCTTCCTCGAGCGGGCGCCGAGCGACGTCGACCCGGAGGCGATCGGCCACGCGCTCGTGGACGAGCCGGACATCGTCGAGGTCCACGACCTGCATGTGTGGACGGTCACGAGTGGCTTCCCGGCGCTCTCCGCGCACGTGCTCGTCGAGCCCGGCGCGGACTGTCATGCGGCGCGCCGCCGCCTCGAGCGGACGCTCGCCGACCGTTTCGGCCTGACGCACACGACCCTTCAGGTCGACCACGCCGAGCCGGCGACGAGCCAGGTCGTGCTGGGCGACGCCGTCGCGCGCCGCACGCCCGTCGAGCGCCACTAGTACTCTCCGCCGATGCCCAGCCTGGAGGGGAAGTCGGCGGTCGTCACCGGCGCGTCCAGCGGCATCGGCGCGGCGACGGCGCAGGCCCTGGCGGCGGAGGGCGCGCGCGTCGTCGGCGGGGCTCGGCGCCTCGACCGGATCGCCCCGCCGGTCACGCCGCTCGAGCTCGACGTGACCGATCCGGCCAGCTGCGAGCGCTTCGCCACGGCCGCGAGCGAGGAGCTCAGCGGCATCGACGTCCTCGTCAACGCAGCCGGGCTCGCGCTGGGCCGCGATCCCTTCGACAACAGCACGGAGGAGGACGAGCGGCTCGTGCTCGAGACGAACGTCAACGGGCTGATCCGGATGACGCGCCTCTGCCTGCCGCACATCCGCAACGGCGGCCACATCGTCAACATCGGCTCGGTTGCCGGCCGGCAGGCGTACGAGAAGGGGTCGCTCTACGTCACCTCCAAGTTCGCCGTGCGCGGCTTCACCTACGCGCTGCGAGAAGACCTGCTCGGCCGCCCGATCCACATCTGCACGGTCGATCCCGGCCTCGTTCAGACGGACTTCTCGCTCGTCCGCTTTCGAGGCGACGAGGACACGGCGCGCAAGGTCTACGAGGGCGTGGAGGCGATGAAGCCGGAGGACATCGCCGAGTGCGTCGTGTGGGTCGTCACGCGGCCGGCGCGCGTCAACGTCGACGAGCTCGTGGTCAAGGCTCTTGCACAGTCCTCCGGCGGGCGCATACTGCGGACCGAGAGCTGATGAGCGGGCAGCTGCGCATCCTCGAAGGCGCGACCTTCTGTCTTTGCGACGAGCTCGGCGACCTGCACGGCAACGTGGAAGGGCTGTTCACGCAGGACACGCGGTTCCTCTCGTCGATGAAGCTGACGATCAACGGTCAGCGACCGCTCCTGCTGTCGTCGGACAAGATCGAGTACTTCTCGGCGGCTTTCTTCATGCGCAACCCGTTGACCGACGGCCTCGGGCCGGATGTGCTCTCGATTCGGCGCGAGCGTTTCGTCGGCGACGGCATGCAGGACTCGTTCGTCGTCCAGAACGAGAGCATGGAGCCCATCGAGTTCGACCTCGAGCTCGACGTCGGCGCCGACTTCGCTGACATCTTCGCCGTCAAGGACTTCGACTTCGCGCTCGGCGATCCACTTCGCGCGAAGCCGCTCCCCGAGCCTCGGCCGGTCGAGTACGACGCGGACCGCAACCAGTTCCTCATCTCCGACAACGGCGAGCTGCCCCTGAAGACGCAGGTGATCTTTTCCCAGCGCGGGCGGGTCGACGGCTCGCGGATGGTGTTCCATCTCGCACTCGAGCCGCGCGAACGGTGGGGGCTGCACGTAGAGATCTTCCCGCTGCCCGACGGAGAGCTCGTCGCTCCGCGCTTTGCCGAGCTGCGGTTCGGCGAGGAGGTCGGGCGCGTGCGCGACTCGCTCGCGGCGTGGCAGCTCCGCGTTCCGCAGCTGCGGGCGTCCTGGGATGGCCTCGGGCGCGCGTTCGGGCAGTCGGTCTCCGACCTCGCGTCCCTGCGGATGCGCTCCGACAACGGCGCCATCGGCAGGCTGCCAGGAGCCGGGGTGCCGTGGTTCATGACCGTGTTCGGCCGCGACACGATCATCACCTGCCTGCAGACGCTGCTGTTCGGGCCCGAGCTCGCCCGCACGGCGCTCGAGGTGCTCGCCGACCTGCAGGCGAAGGAGGACGACCCGTCGCGCGACGCCGAGCCGGGAAAGATCGTGCACGAGGTGCGGCACGGCAAGGCCGCGCGGACGTGGCACGAGCGCTATTACGGCACGGCCGACGCAACGCCGCTCTATCTGATCCTCCTCTCCGAGGTGTGGCGCTGGACGGACGACGCTGCGCTCGTGCGCGACCTCAAGCAGCCCGCGCTCGCGGCGCTCGAGTGGATCGGGAAGTACGGCGACCGCGACGGCGACGGCTTCGTCGAGTACGAGCGGCGCACCGAGCACGGCCTCGAGAATCAGTCGTGGAAGGACTCGTGGGACTCGCAGCGCTTCCACGACGGACGGCTTGCGCCGACGCCGATCGCTCCGTGCGAGGTGCAGGGCTACGTGTACGACGCGAAACGGCGCATCGCCGAGCTGGCCCGCGAGGTCTGGCGCGACCGCGAGCTCGCCACGCGGCTCGACAAGGAGGCTGACGATCTCCGCCAGCGCTTCGACGAGGCGTTCTGGGTCGAGGACCGGGGTGGGTTCTACGCGCTCGCGCTGGACCGCGACAAGCAGCAGGTCGACTCGCTCTGCTCGAACATCGGCCACCTGCTGTGGAGCGGCATCGTTCCGCCCAGGCGCGTCGACGCGGTCGTCGACCAGCTGATGGGCGACGAGCTCTGGTCGGGGTGGGGCGTGCGCACCACGCCGACCGCACACGCCGGCTACAACCCGCTCGCGTACCACAACGGCACCGTCTGGCCGCACGACAACTCGATCATCGCCGCGGGGCTCGCGCGCTACGCGCGCTGGCCCGAGGCGCAGCGCGTCATCCAGCGCATGCTGACCGCGGCGCAGCACTTCAACTACCAACTGCCCGAGGTGTTCGCCGGAATGCGGCGCTCGGAGACGCCGTTCCCGATCGCCTACCCGACCGCCGCGCGGCCGCAGGCGTGGGCCGCGGGCACGCCGGTGTTGCTCCTGCAGTCGCTCCTCGGGCTCCAGCCCGACCGCAGGCGGCACGCGCTCGAGAGCGTCGCGCCGCCGGAGCTCCCGTCCTGGGCGGGGAGGATCCGGCTCTCCGGCATCCGCGCCTTCGGCACGCTCTGGGACGCACGGCTCGAGGACGGCAGCATCCGGGTGGACGCGGCATGACGGCTCGGCCGTGAAGATCGCCATCCTCGCGCCGGCGTGGTTCGCCGTTCCGCCGACCGGCTACGGCGGGATCGAGTGGGTGGTCTCGCTGCTCGCGGACGGGCTCGTCGACGCCGGGCACGACGTCACGCTGTTCGCTTCGGGCGACTCGCGCACGAAGGCGAACCTCGCGGCGATCTTCCCGGAGGCGCCGAGCCGCCAGATCGGCCGCACGTTCGCGGAGCTGAAGCACGCGCTGTTCTGCTTCGCGCGCGCCGACGAGTTCGAGGTGATCAACGACCACACCGGGATGCTCGGCGCTGCCCTAGGGGCCGCCACGCCGACACCCGTCGTGCACACGGTGCACGGCCCGCTCGACGGCGAGCCCGGTGAGATCTACGAGCTGATCGCGCAGGTCGCGCCGCAGGTCGGGCTGATCTCGATCTCGATGAACCAGCGCAAGCCGATGCCGCGCCTCAACTGGATCGCCAACTGCCCCAACGCGCTCGACTTCTCGGTCTATCCGTGCAAGCCCCACCGCGGCGATTACCTGCTCTTCCTCGGCCGGCTGAGCCCGGACAAGGGGGCGCACCGCGCCGTTGCCGTGGCCATGGAGACAGGCCTCCCGCTCAAGATCGCCGGGAAGCTCCAGGAGCCGAAGGAGCGCGAGTACTTCCACGAGCTCGTCGAGCCGCATCTCGTGAACGGGATCGAATACCTCGGCGAGGTCACCCACGGCGAGAAGGTCGAGCTGCTGCAGAACGCGCGCGCGACGCTGTTCCCGATCGAATGGGAGGAGCCGTTCGGCCTGGTCATGATCGAGTCGATGGCTTGCGGGACGCCGGTGATCGCGACCCGCTGGGGCGCGGTGCCCGAGGTGATCGAGGACGGCCGCAGCGGGATCATCGTCGACAGCTACAGGGAGATGCCCGCGGCGCTCGAGCAATCCGACCAGCTCGACCCGCTCGAGCTCCGCCGCTACGTCGAGGAGGAGTTCTCGCCGCAGCGCATGGTGCGGGACTACGTCGGCGCCTACGAGGCGGCCATCGCCGCCGCCGGCAGCCGGTAGTTCCTCACCGCCGGGACGGCGAAGACGACCGCGGTCGTCACGACGATCCAGACTGCGCCGAAGACGAGATACGCCGACATGCCCACCGCGGCGGCGATCGGTCCGGCGAGCGCGTACCCGAGCGGCAGGAAGACCATCGCGCACATCCAGCTGTAAGCGCTGACGCGGCTCAGCTTCTCGGGCGCGATCGCTCGCTGCACCCCCGTCTCGAAGATGATCGAGCCGAGCGAGAACGAGAAGCCCGCGATCACGGCCGCTGCCGCGATCAGCAGGAACGATGCGTGCGCGGCGAGCAGCAGGCTCTGCACCGAGGTGAGCGCGAAAATGGCGCCGACGACGACCCACGGGCGGCCGGGTTTCACGCGCAAGCCGACGAACGCGCCTGCGAGCGCGCCGATTCCTTCGCCGCTGACGACGGTGCCCCACGCCCCGGCACCGCCGAGATCGTGCTTCGCGATGTAGGGGCCGAGCACGAAGAACGGTGCGTACGTGATGAGGAAGTACGCCGCGATCCAGACGTTGAGCACCCACACCCACGTGTGCTCCGTCCAGGCGCGCCACCCATCGCGCAGCTCGGCCAGGAAGTTCGGTGTCGCCGCCGCGCGAATGCGGACCGGTAACCGGATGCCGAAGAGCAGCAGCGCGCTGGCTGCGTAGGTCCCGGCGTCGACGAGCAGGGCGGTGCCCGTTCCGATCGTCGCGACGAGCGCGCCGCCGGCGGCGGCGCCGAGCGGAAAGGAGAGAAAACGGGCGATGCCCATCAGCGCGTTCGCCCGCTGGAGCTTCGCGGGCTCGACGAGCTCGGGCACGAGGCCGCTCGACGCCGGCGAGTAGAACGCCGTCGCCGCGCCGCCGAGCGCCTGCAGCACGAAGAGGTGCCACACCTCCGCCGTCCCGCTCAGGAGCAGGGCCCCCATGGTCGTGCGCACACAGACGTTCGCGAGGTCCGAGCTCACCATTACGAGCCTGCGCGGCAGACGGTCGGCGACGACGCCGCCGACGAGAAGCGTCGAGACCTGCGCCACCGTCCAGCACGCGAAGGCGATGCCGGTGTCGGTCGCCGAGCCGGTCAGCTCGAGCACGGCAAACGCGACCGCGATCGGCGCGAGATACGTCCCGAAGTACGAGATCGCGCGCGCGGCGAAGAGCAGCGCGAAGTTACGGCCCACTGCGCTTCTCCCAGTAGCGCTTCAGCCCCGCATACGACTGCCAGAACGGCATCGCGCGCTCGTAATCTTCGACGCCGCTGTCCACGTCCGTCGAAACCGTCTCGGCGAACTCCGCTTCCGTTACGCCCGCGAGCGCCACCCACTCCTCGAGCCGGCGGCGAAGCTCGCCGAGGTGCCGCTCGACGTCGTCGGCGACGCCGAAGTGAACGAGCGCGAGGCGCTCGGGGCCGCGCCGCTCGATCTCGTCGAGTGAGCCCAGCCACGTCTCGAGGTCGAACTCGGGCGGCGGCGTGGGCGGGAGCACCGCGCTGTGCGGCTGGATCCGCACCCCGGCCACGTCGCCGGCGTACAGCGTCCCGGCGTCATCGAGGTAGGAGACATGGTGGCTCGCATGCCCCGGTGTCGCGAAGCACTCCAGGCCCAACACGCGCTCGCCGACGACGTCGACGTTCTCCTCCGGCACGGGGACCAGCTCGCCCCACAGTTCGTCGAACGTGTCTCCGTAGAGACGCCGAGCGCTCGCCTCGAGCCTGCTCGGATCCACGAGATGCGGGGCGCCGACGCCGGAGACGTGCACCCGCAGGTGCGGTTGCTCGCGCACGAGCACGCCCGCCGCGCCTGCGTGGTCGAGGTGGATGTGGGAAAGCAGGAGATGACGCACGTCCTGGAGCTCGAGCCCCCGCGAGCTGAGCCCTTCCTCGAGCGCCGCTACGCAGGTGGTCGGCCCGCAGTCGAACAGCGCGGGCCCCTCGTCCGTCTCGAGGACGTACGAGCCGATCACGCGCGGCGCGCCGAGATGATGGAGATCGAGCGGTTCCGTGATGCTAAGCGTGAGCCGTCGAGCGGACGAGCGCCGCTTCCAGGTCCGCCACGAGATCCTCCGCCGACTCCAGGCCGACGGAGAGGCGAATCAGGTTCCTCGGCGCGGCGAACGGGGCGTCCGCTGTCGACGCGTGCGTCATGCGCGCCGGATGCTCGATCATGCTCTCGACACCGCCGAGAGACTCCGCGAGCTGAAAGATCCTCGTGCGTGCCACGAGCGCGACCGCCTCCTCCTCCGTCTCGACGAGGAACGACATCATCCCGCCGAAGTCGCGCATCTGCTTCGCCGCGATCGGGTGGCCCGGATGCCTCGGCAGGCCGGGGTACAGGACCTGCTCGACGAGCGGATGCCGATCGAGCCACGACGCCACGACGTGCGCGTTCTCGCAGTGGCGGCGCATGCGGACGGCGAGGGTCTTGATCCCGCGCAGGACGAGCCAGCAGTCGAACGGCCCGGGGACGGCCCCGAGCGATTTCTGCAGGAACTGCAGGCGCTCCGCGATCGTGGGGTCGTTGGTCGCGGCGAAGCCCCCGACGACGTCGGAATGCCCGCCGAGGTACTTCGTGGTCGAGTGCACGACGATGTCGGCGCCGAGCTCGAGCGGCCGCTGCAGGTATGGCGTCGCGAAGGTGTTGTCGACGACGACGAGCGCCCCGGCGGCGTGCGCGGCCTCGGCCGCGGCGCGGATGTCGATCACGTTCAGCAGCGGGTTCGTCGGCGTCTCGAGCCAGACGATCCGCGTGCGCTCGTCGAGGTGCTCGGCGAGACTGGTCCCGATCTCCGACGCCGGCAGCCAGGTGAACTCGTAGCCCTTCGGCTCGTACACCTGCGAGAACATCCGGTACACGCCGCCGTACACGTCATTGACGGCGACGATCCTGTCGCCCGGCGAGACGAGGTGCATGATCGTCGTGACCGCGCCGAGACCGGACGAGAAGGCGAGCCCGTGCTCCGCCGACTCCAGCGAGGCCAGGCACAGCTGCAGCGCCGTCCGCGTGGGGTTGGAGACCCGCGCGTAGTCGTAGCCCTTGTGCTCGCCGACCGCCTCCTGGACGTACGTCGATGTCTGGTAGATCGGAACCGTGATGGCCCCGGTCGCCGGGTCGGGCTCCTGCCCCGTGTGGATCGCTCTGGTCTCGAAGTCCACTACTCGCCGATGCTATCGGCGCCGACGAAGCGGGCGAGGTCGCGCAGCGGCCTGTCGAGGGCGACCGGCTTCGCACCGGGCTCCCAGTGCACCGAGTTGACGCGCAGCACGCCCGCCTTGCGGTCGAAGACCGGGTCGATCCGCCCGATCAGCCTGTCTCCCCTGAGGATCGGCAGCACGTAGTAGCCGTATTGCCGCTTCGCCTTCGGCACGTACATCTCGAGGCGGTAGAAGAAGCCGAACAGCCCGTCCGCTCGGTCCCGGTCGTGGATGAGGCGGTCGAACGGCGAGAGGAAGGTCGTCCGCCGCGGGACGCCGCCGTCGCTCGCATCGGGATGCGCGCGCCATTCGCCTCTGTCGAACCGGACGCCGAGCGCGCGCCAACGCTTCTCCTCGAGGATCTTGCGCGCGTCGGGCCACGACATCTTCTCCACGGGTGGATACCAGCGCTCGGCCAGGTCCCAGACGCGCTGCTTCCCCCGGCGACCCACGATGGCGACGACGCCGCGTCCCTCGAGCAGCTCCAGCATCAGCGTCACCTTGCGGCTGCCCCACCAGTCGTGCGGGTCGCGCGACACCATCAGATCGGCCTCGATCTCGCGCGACAGCAGCGGGCCGCGGAGCTCCAGCTCACGCAGCAGATGCCGCTTGAAGCGGGCGTTCGTCTTCAGGAACTCGGCGCCGCGCCGCTCGTACATCTGCTTGCCGCGCCGGCGCTTCATGCGCGCGACGATCAGCGGCAGGTCTTCGATCGGCCGAATGAATGCGCCGGACTCGAACAGCTTGCGCTCCTGCCAGAGCAGCTGGTCGAGCTCCGCCGGGTCGAACGACCCCAGCCGGCTCCAGAGGACGAGCTGCTGGGGCGGCGCGACACTCGAGATGGGGTCGATCTGGAGAAAGCCGAGTCGCCGCACGGTGTCGAGCACCGAGGTCGCGCTGCCGTCGAGCAGTTGCGCGTGCACGGCGATCCGCCGCGCCTGTGCGAGGCTAACGGGCCTGGATTTCACGGACTTCACACTCTCGCACTTGCCCCCGGCGCGTCAGCGCGTGCTCGAGGTCGGCTGCGGCCGCGACGGCGGCATCGCTCCGGCGCTCGCGCACGCCGGCCACGACGTGCTGGCGATCGACCCCGAGGCGCCCGACGGACCGCTCTACCACCGGATCAAGCTCGAGGAGCTCGACGACCCCGGCCCGTTCGACGCAGTCGTTGCGAGCAGGGTCTTGCATCACGTTCAGCCGCTCGGTCCGGCACTCGACAAGCTCGCGAGGCTGGCGCCGCTGCTCCTGCTCGACGAGTTCGCATGGAACCACATGGACGAGCCGACGACCGACTGGTACGAGAGCCAACACCGGCTCCTCGTGGCCGCCGGCCTCCCGCCGAAGGGCCCGCCCGATCTGGCCGAGTGGCGGTCGAGCCACGCCGGCCTCCATCCATACGAGACGCTGCGCGGCGAGCTCGACGCGCGCTTCGATACCGAGCTCTTCGAATGGCGGCCGTACCTCTACCGCTGGCTCGACGGCCCGGCGAGCGAGGCGCTCGAGTCGGCGCTGGTCGACGCCGGCGCAATCAGACCGATCGGCTTTCGCTACGTCGGCAGGACGAGCTCGAAGCGCGCGCCCACTGCGTCCGGGCCGTAGACGGGGCTCGGGCTAGAGGACGCTCGCGACCTGTTCCGCCCGCGCTTCCCGGTAGGAAGCGCCGAGAGTCCCCTCGAGCTTCGCCTCGAGCTCGCCGTCCGCGGCCAGCTCCTCGACGATGTCGGCTCCGCCGATCAGCTCTCCCTTCACGAAC
>Ga0136846_1218070_pt1 | contig 11319 bp, 10 predicted proteins | sample HopSoiMetagenom2_FD_96841 | JGI IMG/M metagenome (GOLD analysis project Ga0136846, IMG submission 96841) | Grasslands soil microbial communities from Hopland, California, USA - 2 Assembly 2016 (version 4) | ecosystem: Environmental > Terrestrial > Soil > Grasslands | place: USA: Hopland... | reverse complement strand
CCTTTTATTCAACGGTTATAGGTTTTCAACAAGGTTTAAAAACTTATGGCTTTCAGTTTCCCAGTTTAATTCCGTTTGGCCTAACTGATAATTTTGCAATCTGGTCTGATACAACGCATCCGGATTTTGGAGATAAAAGCCGATACAATCAGTTAGTGATTGCAGGTTGTTTTTCTGATACAGTTTTCCTGTATCGGGATATTGTTCCATAAACAGTGTCTGCGCCTGCGTATCGCTTGCAATCATAGCCAGACCGCATTGAATATAGGTAAAGATCTTGTTGGTAAGGCAGATATCCCTGTTTAAAGGCACGCCAGTTTCGGTAGCCATACCAATATCAAACCTGCTTGCGAAATTAAAGATCTCATCGGCACCAATGGGTTCGTGAAAACAAAGCTGATCCGGGTTCAAATTAAGTGAACGAGCAAGGTTTAATAATGCCGCTCTGTGACCTTCATTGCAACTACCCAATAAGTGTAACTGTACATTGCCTTTAACGGCGGCCATTGCTTTAATAATATCTTCCAATCCCCGCTCGGGCCCAATGGTTTGCGAAAACCAAAACAGTTTTAAAGGCTTATTAGCTTTATAATTTTGGCCGATGTTGAGCGCTGTTTTAGGGAATACATTGTTTATCACAACTGGTTTCAAATAGTTGTAGTCGCGATGATAATATTCCGCAATCAGCGGACTGGCAGCCGTAAAGTAATTAATCTGGTTAAAATATTTTTCTTCAATGTATTTATTAAGCCGGTAGCTTTCATCATAGGTTGAGGTGAACTGGCCCGAATGCATGTCCTCCGCATCGTACCCAACTTTAGCACCGGTATATTTTGCTGCCAGTACAGCCGCGGGCAGTGCGCCAAGGTTATGCGCTATATATAAATCAGTTTTAATTTTTTGGGCGATAGCCAGTGCTTCGGTATGGGTGCGGCTGATGGCATTTTCAGGTATGCCGAAATGCCGGGTATATTTAAACAACCATGTACTTAACTTTTGGCGGATGCGGGTTTTAATGTAGATAGCTTTTTGTTCAACAGGATCGCCGCCGCAATAAATGTACATGCCCCTATATCTGTCTGTTAAAGCTTCATCGGGTTTTTGCGCCCATTGCTGGTAAAAACAACAGATCACTTTTACACGGTAACCAAGCTTGTGCAGGGTTTCGGCCTCTTTAACCAGGCGGGGGTTAGTAGTAGGCTGGCCGGTAGTTATAAAAGTAACGTTCTTCACTTTTTACCTATTGCCAGTTGGTATAATTCTTCGTATTGTTTGGCCAGTACCCCGGCACTGAATTTTTGTTCGGCAACCTGCCGGCAGGTTGCCCTGTTGATGCTGTCGATGCTGTTAATGGCTTTTATCATATCTGTTTCCGTATCACAGACAAAGCCATTTGATCCATTGGTTACTACTTCAGGAATTGCACCGCGATTAAACCCGATTACGGGTGTGCCGCATGCCAATGCTTCAGCCATTACAATGCCGAAAGGTTCGTCCCAGGTTACCGGCATCAGGAAAGCTTTTGAGTTTCGGAGCAATCGGTTTTTCTGGCTGTTGTTAACCGAGCCTATGTATTTGATCTGCTTGCCGTCAATATAAGGTTTAACCTGTTCCTCAAAATATCGCTGGTGTATTAGTTCATTGGGAACATTGCCTGCTATCACCAGTTTTTGATTAGTTTTTTTTGCAGCTTGTATGGCGATAGCCGTACCTTTTTCATATTGGATGCGGCCTAAAAAAGTAAGTGGTGCATCATCGGCAACATCGGCATTAAACTCGTAATCATTAATATCAACGCCATTATAAATGGTGGTGACATCTGTAAAAGCGCTGATCTGACCGGCAATATAGTTACTGCATGCTGTAAACCTTAACGAGTTTTTATGAGCGATACTCATTGCCTTTTTTACTTGTGATACAGTAGGCGGCAACTGGTAGGATACGATCTTGGGAAGCTTACTTAACATGAGCAAAGCGATATTGCTCATACGACCGAAAGTATGCACAAGATCGAAATGTCGGAAAGCTATTTTTGAAGTAAGCCGGTTGATCTTCACCAAATCCTTTAACCCATAATGCGTCGATTCACGGTAGCCGATGAGTTTACAACCCGGCTGCGAATGTTCATTGCCGTATAGGGTAACGTCGTGCCCGCTTTTTTTAAGTTCCTGGATCAACATAAAAACAATCCGCTCAATACCGCCGTATTGCTCTGGTGGTACATGGATCAGTGGGTTTACTATGATAGCTATCTTCAAGTTTGTTCAGCTTGTTCAGCTTCCTTGTACCGTAGACGGGTTTGTTGCAACAGAAAGCTGGAAGTATCCGATTGCGATGCAAGATATTGCTTGATGTAATTTAATTTATGCCCGTTACCAAGCAGCCATTTTCCAAACAACAGCCAATCGGTAACGGTAAAGTGTTTATATAGCCTGCCGTCCTTCAGAATAAAAATATTAGCTAAGAAAAAGTTAGCTGTGGGGATTGGTCTCTGTTGCCGGTAGTAGGCAAGGGTTTCCCTCATGGTTTTATTTTTATCGGGCGATGCAGCGATAAAGCTCGCCAGCGTCATTACCTGTGTAGCTATCCACGTATAAGGATCATTATCCCGGTTTGTAACCAGTGTAACAGCAAAATTGGCAAGGGGCTTGGCATTCAGATAAACAGGATGTTCAAATGAGCGCTCCCTTACCAGCTCAATTGCATTAAGCAAGGTAAAAGTTGGCGCGAGATAATTTGACGCATACTGCCCGCGATATAACATTGCGCCGGTTGAATGTAAAGCATTGATAGCCTGCCTGGACTGCGGCCATTCAAAAAACTGCGATTTATGGCCGGGCCATGTGGTTTTGTTAGTATCTGTCCAGATGTTACCCGGTTCCTCACGCCATAGTTTCATGTTGCTCCAGGAAACTTTTATGCCAGGGTTATTATCCATAACCGCAATCATCTCCTTTAAAAAATCGGGCTCCCACCAGTTGTCGTCTTCCAAAATGCTGGTGTATGGTTCACTACAGCCCGCAAATGCCAGATTAAAACTAACTACGGCCCCAAGATTTACAGCATGGTTTTTCATGATAAACCTTTCGTCATTTAACGAGGCAATAAACTCAGCAGGAAATAGGTCTTCCGGGCAATCATTGTGTACCTCGCAGATCCAGTCGGTAAATGTTTGGGCCAACAGACTTTCTACCGCGCGAGGCAACAGGTGGTTTCTTTTATAGGTGAACAAGTATACCCGGCAGTGTGCCATTATTTTGCGCCTCCCGGTAACAGCAGTTTTAATTTTTTTACGTTTTTCCAGCCGATGATTTTTTGAAGCATTAGTGTGTAACCGCCGGATGGAAATGGCGATGTTGTGCCGCCAAGCTCTTTTATTTTGAGTTCGGCCTGCTGTATGAGCGCTTTATGAAAAGGGTAAAAAGAATAAACAAAGTTTTGAAAGCAGCCGGCACATACCTTTTTTACACGATCACTTGCTTCAAAAGTCAGCATATATAAAGTACCCATGTTTATAGAGTCATAAGCAGATTGTGCACCCTTGGACGATTTTAATGAGGATAATGAATTTTGGAGACCGCTTCTGTAATAAAGCACAGCGTTTTCGGCGAAACGGATTTCGCGGGCACAAAGCAGCACCCGGATAATAAATTCAAAATCATTGATCAGGCTCAGGCGTTTATCCCATAAGCCCGATTTTTCAAGCACCGCCCTCGGGATAAGCCAGATGGCGCATTGCATCATGACCTGTTTGCCATCCATGGAGGATACCAGCCAGTCGATAGGTTTACAATCTTCCCTGATTAGGTCATCTGCCAGTTTAAAAGTGCTGATATCGTCGTTATAAAAACGGCCCCAGGCAGCTGAGGCTATAATATCATCACTATCGCCAATGCGTTTAACCTGTTCAGCGATATAACCGGGTGAGATCATATCATCAGCATCCATAAATTTGATCAGGTTGCCTTTTGAAAGGTTAAAAGCTTTGTTTGCCGCAGCACATTGCCCGCTGTTTTCCTGCTGATGAATACTGATGCGGGGGTCGGCAAATTGCGTAAGCATCGTAGCGGTATCATCGGTTGAACCATCGTTAACAATGATGAGTTCCCAGTTGGCGTATGTTTGCTCAAGTATCGAGCGCACGGCTTCAGCAATATATTTGCCAGCGTTATAAGCAGGCATGCAAACAGAAACTAAAGGACCGCTTTTTTCCATTCGGTAGTAAAATAAGGCAGCTTGGCCTTGAAAATATAATGTCTTACAATCTGCTGGCTGCTTAAATTGGGCTTTTCGTCATAAAAGATGCTGTATAATTTCCCATCGAGCGCCTTAGCGTTTTGGTGGTATAACACATAGCTCATCAATGTTTGTTCAATCTGTGCAGGGCCTGCCTGGGGATAATGGTGCAACAGCAATTTGGCTTTCTCTTCAAGATCGACATAATCAACCCTGTTATTATCGTAAGCTATAATGCCCCCGTTAACACGTTTTATACAGTTGATATGGTATTTATCCCTCAATACCTCCTCACTGTCGGCAAAGTAGGAGTTTGCCAATTGTTCTTTCATGTAAACCGCTGTTTTGCGTTGATATGTTTCCAATATCTGATCAGGTTTGCCAAAAAAGATCATGTCGCTATCCATGTGAATTGCCCATGAGGGCGAAGTGTGAATATCTACCATCCGCCGAAAAAATGGGTGCCAGTTACGCAAATGCCTTAATATCGGAAATTGATGTTGCGGTAAAACAACATCGATATGCTTTAACACCTGCTGCTCGGATATGGCCTCAACGCCCGGCAATATTTTATTTATAAAACCGATGTGCTCATCGGTAAGGGTTCCGTCCGAATATAGTTTGATCCCTAACTGACCGTCCAGGTAGCAGGCAAGTGTATATGCACAGAAAATGGTTTGGTGCCAGTATTTTGCCCCGGTGAGGAAGCTTACTTGCAGTACTTTATTCGATGAAAGATTAACAGGCGGCAACTTAAGGGCTGCTTTTTTCATTTGCTGCTCACCCCTTTGCATGCTCAGCCAGCCCTTCAGCCCGAAATGACTGATATGGTACCTTACCGAAAACGTAGGTTTAAAAAAATACTTGTATGCTATTTTACCTAATGACACGGGCTATAAAAAATGTTTCCAGGCTTGTTTAAAGTAGCCTTCTTTTGAAAGATCGACATAATGATGAAGAATGCCTGTTTTGTTTTTGATTTGATCTGGGTCGGGATTAACAATGTAATCTCCGGCTTTCAAAACGGTAGCATCGGTATTCCCTATCAGCATGGCCGAGAGCGCCTGCTCTAAATAGTAAGAGGTGCCTTCCCGTTCTTCCAGTATTTTAACCCAGTTTTCCAGTTTGTCCCAGTCAATAGCTTCGCTTTTTAACCCGATAGCCCCTACATTAAGTAATGGTTTTACCGCTGAGCCAGCCAATTGCTCCATCAATTGCTGCGAGTAGCCATAAGCCTCTGTGCAATCAACCATGTGTAGAGACTGTTGCGGATCTTTAAGCCAGTAGATTATATCAGCTGGCTCGGTCCAAAAAAGCATGTCCGAATCCAATACCAGTTTCCAGGTATCGCCGGGAATAGTGTGCACATCGGTTAGTTTTTTAATGTGTGGATAAACCGCTCTTTTTTTATGCAGATATGGATAACGGGTTTCGGGCAATGCGTTTTGCAGGTTTTTACTGATTTGCTCCGCTGTAATTACCTGCGCGCCGGGTAATTGTTTTGCTACCCTTTCAATCAGCGCGGCATTAAAGCTGCCATCATCAACCAATATGAATTTAAATTGAGCAGCGGAGGTTTTAATTAATGATTGGATGCAGTAGAATGTTTGGTACAGGTAGTTTTCGCCTGTTAAAAAGTAAACCGGTAACCCGCCGATATGTGAAATTACCGGGGGCAGCTCAACCGAACGCTGTTCCATCTCCCTGCGCCCGTTCATCATACTCCGGTAATTAAAATACCCACCAAAACGCCTAAACTTTTGTAGTTGTGAACGTGGGGTACGATATAAAAAATTGAAGAGCGATTGCATCCGTTATTTATCAGGGCTTAATGCCAATCCGTCAAATGTACCGCAAGCGCCCCGCCATTTGATATAGTTGGGTTTGTTTTTCCAGGCCTTATAAGTAAACCAGGCTTTAGCTTTTCTTAATAAAGCTCCCGATTGGGTGATTGGTTGCCGTGGGTTTATATCATGGCTTTCCAGCAACTGTACCCACGATTTATTGGTACTATTAAGTAAGCGGGCAAGATAATCTGCCTGCATGCGCTGAGCAGGAATAATATGCTGTAACCTAAGCTCAGGGAAATAACCAACCTGCCAGCCGCTTTTAAGCATCGCGATCACGATATCATTGTCACCGCCCGAACTTAGGGAATTACCTGTCCTGTCGCTGATCTTGCTTTTGCCCGATGTTATTTTTTCAATATAAGATGTCAGTGCATTCCGATGCACGGCCATCCCTGCGCCAATAGGTGCAGCGTTTGGATATTCATTGTTCCAGAGAGATGAAATTGGCTCATCGCCCAGGTCGCGCAGGGCCAGGCTGCTATAAAATTCGTCCAGCCACTCGGGAGGCGTGGTTTCAAACAGGGGTATAGATTTTCCGCCTATAGCGCCTATTTTTGAATTTTTCTCAAATAAGTTCAAAGCCATTTCGAGGTAACTGGCATCAAGGATATTGTCGTCATCAACCATTACAATGATATCGCCTGTTGATTCATTAAAACCTTTAAGTCTGGCATAAGTAAGGCCTTGTTTTGTTTCATGTACGATTTGGGCGGCAGGATGCCAGCTTAAGTTAAGCTGCTGCCAAAAATTGTTGGACGAGTTATTGTTGATGATAATTAACTCCCACTGGTTGGCAGGCAATGATTGCCCTTTTAAACCCGTAAGCGTTTGTTCCAGTCTTGCGGTGTCAGGATTATAAGTAGGGATTATTACCGAAAGCTGCATCAGTTGAAATCAGTAACGATCTTGTTATAATACACCAATGAGTTATCAGCTAAGCGCTCGCCGTTAAATTTATCCTCAACTGTTTTGCGTGCATTGACGCCTATTTGTCTTCTTAAATTTTCGTTATTAACCAGTTGAATGATCTTATCTGCGAGGCTCTGCGCATCGCCGGGTTCAGCAAACAGGCCGTTGTGGTTATCTGTAATAATTTCAGGTATGCCGCCAACGCTGCAGCCAATAACAGGTTTGCCATAACTCATAGCTTCAATAAATATCAGCCCAAACGATTCGTACCTTGACGGGGCAACAAAAATATCACATGATTGGTAGGCGTGCGATAAAGTATAGTTATCAACTTTCCCGCTGAAAATAACTTTTTGCGAAATAGCTTCGGTATTATTGGCTTTAAACCTGTTCTGATAGTCGTTACCTGGATCATTGCCAATCAGTTCAAATAAAATATCAGGGTTTCGCTGTAATACAAGCGGGATTGCAGCAAGCAAAACGTCGGTGCCTTTGCGGTATTCCAACCGGCCAGTGTATAATATCTTGATAATCCCGCCCATAGTTGCATCCTCAGTTATAGCCGGCAAGTTAACGCCATGCGGAATAATTTCAAACCTTTCTGATGCGATATCATAAAGGCGTTCCAGCTCCAGCGCATGGCTGTGCGCATGGGTAATGACATACTCGCTCTTTTTAATAAATGATATCTCCATTTTGGCTATCACATCCATTACCCTCGATTTAAAAGGGTAATGCTCGTTCATGATCTGCGAAAAGGTGGTACTTACCCTTACAACTACAGGGGCCTTGATTTTTTTATAAAGCGAAAAATAACACAGCGAAAAGTAGCTGCTTGTTTCAATTACTTCGATATCATATTGCTGTATTATCTTATTCAAAACCTGCGATGCAACACGCATGGACTTGATCTTTAATGCAAAATCAATGATGGCCCATTTGTGCTTAAAAAGCTTATTGATAATCGCAGGCACTTTAACCTTATGGGTGAGTACGGTAATGTTTTCGGCCAGGCCATGCTTGCTAAAAGCATCATGCTCATCTTTATAACGAGGGCGGATGTGTAATACAATAACCTCATTTCCTTTGGCTGCTAAACTTTGGGCCAGTAGTAGATAATGGTTGGCTATGCCACTATCAATGGTATACTCGTCAGGGAAATAAGGTGTTGCAAGTGCTATGGTCATGATTTGGATGCCAGGCTCCAGTATATCATCCTTAAAAAGGTTTTAAACCTGAAGGGGATGCCAAGCCCATTTGAGCCTGTTATGTAGTATAAAATGTTGAGCCAGGCAAAAGTCATGCTTTGTTTTTCTTTCACCAACCACAGGCAGCAATATATAGATTGCTGCAGGCAAGTTGCCTTGTCTGCAATTTTGTTTAATACCTTATTTATAGATAAGAATTTATAATGATAGCTGTAAAAGCGATAATCGTAGATTGATGAGCTTAAACCGGCCTCGCCGAAGCGCGCTATATCCAGATCAATATATCGGGTTTTAAATGCCGGATTACAAAATACTTTCAGCGTTAAATGATAGTCGGCTGCTATTCTGAACTTTAGGTTGTATTTGCCTATGTAGTTAAATACCTCGCGTTTATAAAAAATACCCTGATGATGGATGCCCCGGGATAATACTTTATTAACAGTATCATCCGCGTGTTTTATGTTTGATACGGCGCCTGTTACATTGCCGTATACGAGATCGGAAGGTTCATTTTGAATGGCCCGATAAATTTGATCCAACACCGTGAGACTACTGAAAATATCATCTCCTCCCATAAAATAAAGCCATTGCCCCCTTGCCATATCAATACCTTTGTTCATGGCGTCATAAATGCCCCTGTCGGGTTCGGAAATGAACTTGACATTGGCGTTACCGGCCTTTTTAAAGTTGCTGATGATATACTGTGTATCATCATTTGAGCCGCCATCAACTAAAATCAGCTCGTAACTTTTAAACCCCTGGCTGGTGATGTTATCCAACGCCTGCTGTAAAGTGGCCTCACAATTATACAGCGGCATAATGATGGAAAAGAATGGCTTCAATTAAGGTTTGATGTTAATACCTTGTTGGCTTCGCTTACCCAGACATCCAGCCCAAGCGGGTTCCAGTGCGAATCGCTCCGGTAGAAAAGATTGCGCTTATCGGCCTTGAAAATTTTATACAATGGCACCACCGGCAGATTTGTTTTTTGCTCAACCCGTTCCAGCAGATGATTATAGGGCATCCGTTGATCATCATAAATAGAAACCGGATTAGGGATCACCGAAAGAAAAACTTTTTTAAAGCCGATGGCGAGGTAATAATTGCGTGCGATATCCAGGTTGCGGATTAAAGAATCAACCGCATGCTCTGTTTTATACCTAAAGGCCGATTGCACGCTGGTAGTATCGACAGTTGTATTAAAAAGCAGCCTTCTTTTATCAGAGCTTACCACCACTTCGTTAGCTATGCGACCAAAAAGCTCATAGTTTAGTGATGCTTTTGCCTCTTTGAAAGGGGTTGCTAATTTATTATCGAAAAGAATAAGCTCGAGGTTCCGGCTTAAATCTTTATGAAAGATGATCCTGCTCAAGCGATCAAAGATAGATTCATGCGGAAGCGGACTACCGCCAGGGAGGGGCGCATTACTGAAGTTTACAGCGTTCTTAATGTTGTCGGTTGTCCAGCGGATTTCATAGGTCTTGTTAATATCATAACCGTTAAGGTTACGTTCGGCAAACTCCATCACCAGGTAGTTTTGTTTAGTTGTATCCAGTTTAATTGGGCCGAAGGCGAAGCGGCGATCGAGGAAAACCACATTATCAAAAGCATCAAAAGCGCCGGAAAGTGTTTTATCGGCCAAAAAGCTATCGCCTATTATATATAATACTCTATCGGTGTTTTGCCTGCCAGGCTGGCGGTTATATTGTTTAAAAGGTTCGAGCTCAAATTTGTATTGCGGCAGATAGCTGACACCATACAGGTCGCCATAACGCCACCTGTCTGAGTGTATAAAAGCTGCTTTGTATAAGGCGTTTTCCTGTATCATTTGTGGATTCAGATGGTCGAAGTACTTTTCATGTTTTATTGTAATAACAAATGATTGGTTCATGGCGCTACCCAACAACACAACACTGATGATCAATACAAACAAACCTGCTATCTTACGCATTAAAACTGAAAATAAATAAACTGGGCTTCGTTAAAGATCCCCAGAAAGTAACAAGCGAGCATTAAGCCGCCGATAATGAGCGTCTTTTGGGTGTTTGAGTAGTCCTTCGCTTTTCGTAAATAACGTTCACCTAAAAGTAAGGTAATGATAATGAAAGCACAATACCAAAGCTCGTGAACCGACATCAGGCTGCCTGCCGAATAGGTAAAATCGTTACCGGTAAATATTTTATTTAAGATATAAAAAGCATCGGTTACTGAGCCCGCCCTGAAAAATATCCAGGCGAGGCAAACCAGGTTAAAGGTGATAAGCCATTTAAAAAAAGTAAAGCCTTTAATGCGGATCCTGAACTTATTGAATAACTGATAAGCAACAAGCAGCAGGCCGTGAATCAGGCCCCATACAAGATATTTCCAGTTGGCGCCATGCCAAAGGCCGCTGATCATAAATACCATGAGCAGATTAATACAGGTTACCTGAAAACTGACCCTGCTGCCACCGAGCGGGATATACAGATAATCACGAAACCAGGTGGAAAGTGAGATGTGCCAGCGTTTCCAAAAATCAGAAATATTAGATGCCAGATAGGGGAAATTAAAATTTTGCATCAGTTCGATGCCCAAAACCAGGGCTGTACCGATGGCGATATCCGAGTAACCACTAAAATCGCAATAAATCTGGAATGCAAAAAAATAGGTTGCTACAAGTAATTCGAGCGCTGAATGACCATGCGGGTAGGTAAATATCGGATCGACGTAGAGGCCCAACCTGTCAGCAATCACTACTTTTTTAAACAGGCCCATCGTCATAAAGAATAAGCCTGTTATTAAGCTGCTGCTCCGGAAATTGTTAACCCGGTGCAATTGGGGTAAAATATGCTGAGGCCGCTCAATTGGCCCTGCCACCATTTGAGGGTAAAATATTACATACAAGGCATAAAGGCCAAAGTGCCGTTCGGCAGGCTGGTTGCCCCGGTAAACCTCAATGGTATAGCTCATAGCCTGGAACGTATGAAATGACAGGCCAATAGGTAATATAAAATCAAGCAGTGGTAATTGCGGGCCATGAAATGCGCCGGATAATAAATTGAGGTTCCCGGCCAAAAAATTAAAGTATTTATAAAACGCCAGTACGCCAATGTTGGTAACCAAGCTTAAAATGAGGT
>Ga0136846_1235497_pt1 | contig 11320 bp, 8 predicted proteins | sample HopSoiMetagenom2_FD_96841 | JGI IMG/M metagenome (GOLD analysis project Ga0136846, IMG submission 96841) | Grasslands soil microbial communities from Hopland, California, USA - 2 Assembly 2016 (version 4) | ecosystem: Environmental > Terrestrial > Soil > Grasslands | place: USA: Hopland... | reverse complement strand
GGAGTCCCGGGAGAAGGCGGACACCTCTCAGGGCGAGGTGACGGTGAAATGGTCGTACGAGATCATGGCGCCCGCCGCCGCCGGTGCGGTTCTGCTGGCGATTCTGCTCGCGGTCGGCTGAACCGCGTGACCTTCCCCGACGAGTCACTGCGGCTGCCCTCCGCCGCCATACCCGACGGCTGCCGCGACTGGACCACCGCCCGCGCGGCGGACTGGTCGGCAGCGCTGCCGCCGCGCTGGACCTTCCTGCGGGTGCGCCGGGCGGTCGCGGCCGGCCTCGCCACCCTCGTGCTGTGCGTGGGCGCCCTGGTGGCGATGGCCGGCGGGCTGTGGCCGTTCGTCGCGGCCGGATTCGCGGTCTACGTCCTGTGGGTGCTCGCCCGGCCCGAGCTCGTGTGGGTCGGCGCGCCCCTGCTGCTGTTCGCCCTCGCCGCGGAGGCCTCCTCGAAGTCGTGGGCGCTGACCGCCCTCGGAGTGGCGGTCGTGCTGGGCTCCTGGGCCGTCGTCGCCTTACGGCTGCGGGCGCGCGGGCAGCAGGTGCGGCGGGCCGTGGAGGCCGCCGGGGGCGTCGCCGCGCCGGTGCCGGGCGCCGAGGCTCCCGTACGGCGTGGGCAGCTGCTGTTCGTCCTGGGGTTCGTCGCGCTCGGACTCGGCGCGCTGGCCGGGAGCACCGCAGGGCTGTGGGGCGCCGCCGAGGACCAGGAGGGCGCCTGGTCCGCCACCGTCTTCCTGGCCGGTCTGGGGGTGACCGCGCTGGCCTCGGCATGGCTCGGCCGGCAGCGGGCGGTCGCGCTGCGCGGAGCTGCGGTGCCGGTGCTGCGGGTGCTCGTACGGGACGACGCACAGGGCAGTACGGAGGTGTACGCCGCCGACGATCTCGCCGCCGAGCGGCCCCTGTTCACCGTCGAGCTCACCTCCTTCGACGAGGACGACGAGGACGACGAGGGCGACGAGGACGACGAGGAGGAGGGTGAAGGTGATGGGGACGAGAGGGAGGCGGTCGATGACGACGAGCTTCGGCGGGTGCTTCTCGGCCTCGACGACGACACCCTCGGACCTGTCCGGGAAGCCGTTCTCTACGGTGCTCCCTTCGACGGCGCCGAGGTTCTCGTCGTCAGCGCCGACGAGGATCCCGAGCAGCCGCCGCTGATGGAGTGGTCGGCGGGACCGGTCCGGCCGCTGTTGCCGGACGCGGGGCGCCGACGAGTCGCCAAGCACCGTGAGCAGGCTGCGGACAGCCTGCAACTGGAGTTGCAGGGGCGGGAGTTGGCCGAGCAGCAGGTGGCCGTGGGTCAGGTGCGGCGGTGGCGGGCGGGGTGGCTGGACTGGCTGGCCACCGCGTTTCTCGTGCAGTGGGGCCTGTGGCTGGTCTGGGGCTGGTTCGACGAGCCCGGCTTCTCGTCGTGGACGGTGGCCTTTATCCCCCTGCTCGGCCTGTACGGGGCGGTCCGCGTCCCCATGAAGCTCGCCTGGCGCGTCACCGCCGACCGCTCCGGCGTCTGGGTCACCGGGCTGCGCGGCCCCCACCACGTGCCCTGGGACGACCTCCGTTTCGTACGGCGCCGATCCCTGGAGCTGAAGATCGACTGGCAGGACGGCGGCTGGGCGGTCTCCGCACCCCGCTGGGCCTGGCTCCAGCGCCGCCGGGGACTCACCCACCCGTACGACGCCCTGGCCGCCGAACTGACCGCCATGCGCCTCGACGCCACCCTGAGGCCGACCGGCGAGAGCGCCGCGGCGGACCGGGGCCGGCCGGTGTGGCCGGTGGCCGCGGTGCTGGCGGCGGTGTGGGTGGTGGCGTTGGTGGCGGCACGCTGAGTCGGTGAGGGGTGGAGGGGCGGTCCGGACTGCGCCTGGGTTGGGGGTGTGGCGCACTCCGTGTCGGTGGCCTGATCCGGACGGCGCTGCTGTGCCGGCGACCGGTGAGAGCGGTGGCGCGGATCGGGGGCGGCCGGTGTGGCCGGTGGTCGTGGTGCTGGCGGTGGTGGTGGCCTACTGAGCCGGTGGGGGGCGGGGCGTGCGCCCTTCGCGTTGGCTGGGGGCGTGCACACCCCGTGTCGCCGGACGACGCCGCTGTGCCGGCGACCGGCGGGAGCGGTGCGGCGGATCGGGGGCCGGTGGTCGTTGGGTCGGCGGTGGTCGTGGTGGTGCGCTGAGCCGGTGAGGGGTGACCTGGGCGTGCGCCCTTCGAGCCGATTGTCCTAGGGTGCGCTCGGCCAGACCAGGACCATGTACGCGCCGCAGTACGCCGACAGGGCCACCGCCGTCGCGAGCGCGATCACGCGGAAGCGGCGGGACGCGCGGGCCAGGTGGACCGCCAGGGGCAGGAGCAGTGGGAACGCCGGGACCAGGAAGCGGGCGCGGGGATAGTAGACGCCGCCGCTGCCCAGGACGATCGCCAGCAGGACGCCCGTGAAGATCAGGAGCGGGAGGGGCTGGCGGTCCCAGGCCGACAGGACGAAGAGGCCGGCCGCCCCCAGCAGGACCGCCGTCACCAGTACCAGGAACAGTTCCGGCGTCGAGTCGTGCATCAGCAGTTCCCGCATCCTGCGCAGGGTCAGCGCGCCCCCGTCCATGTCCTGCCGCCACAGGCGTTGTACGGCGAGGTAGCCGTCCCAGCGGCCCAGGCGCAGGCCCACCCACCCGACGTACCCGAGCCACCCGAGCGGGGCCACGACGACTGCCGTGAGGACGCGGGGGGAGCGGTCGGCGCGGAGGAATGTGAGGAGTGCCGTGAGTGACACCGCCGCGGCCACCGCGATACCGGTGGGGCGTGTCAGTCCGGCGAGGACCGCGAGCGAGGCCGCCCACAGCCAGCGGCCCGTGAGCACGGCGTACAGCGACCAGGCCGCCAGCGCCGTGAACAGGGACTCCGTGTACCCCATCCACTGGACCGCGCCCACCGGGAGCGCGGCCCACAGCGTGGCCAGGAGGACGCCTGTCCGGCGGTCGTACAGGCGCTCCCCGACCGCGAAGACCCCCCACGCGGCGACGAGCGAGGCGGCGACGGCCAGAGCGAGCCCCGTACTGGCCCGGGTGCCCGGTGTGAGCACGGCCAGCGCCTTGACGAGGGCCGGGTAGAGGGGGAAGAAGGCCAGGCTGCCCGAGTCGGGGACGGAGCCCAGGGCGTGCGGGTAGCCGTGGTCGGCGATGCCGAGGTACCACGCGGCGTCCCACCGGGTGGCCAGGATCGGCCAGACCCCGTGGTGCCTGCGGTGCGCCCAGAGGGAGAGGACGAGCAGGCCGGTGGCGCGGACCGCCGTGTACGCGAGGAGGGCGGGGGCCGCGCGGCGGAGGGACTGGACGGTCCGGGGGACAGGAAAGGGACGCCGGGCGGGCGCGGTGGTCGGGGCGGCCGGGGTGGGGTTCGGCCGGGTGACCGTCGTGGACACGGAGCGGCTCCAGGTACGGGGTGACGGGGCGTTACCCGGTCACCGTTCCCCGGGGCGGGGGTCGTGGTGGAGCCCACGACAGCCGGTCGGCGCAAATCACTCGATGGGGTGCCCCCGACCGGGGGGGGCACCCCATCGAGTGGGAGGGATTTGCTGAGGCTCAGATGCCCGCTGCCGTGGACAGGTCCCGCTTGATCGTCTCCAGCAGGTCCGTCGCCTTCGCCCGAGCGGCCGTGAGATCCGCGTGCGTGGGCACCGGGACGACGACCTCCAGGTAGCACTTCAGCTTCGGCTCCGTACCGCTGGGTCGGACGATGACCCGGGCCCCGTCGAGGGTGTAGCGCAGGCCGTCCGTGGGCGGGAGCGTCTCCGTGCCCTTCGTGAGGTCCTCGGCCCTGGTGATCGGCAGGCCCGCGAGGTGCGTCGGGGGCTGCTCGCGCAGGCGGCGCATGGAGTTCGCGATGACCGACAGATCCTCGACACGCACCGAGAGCTGGTCCGTGGCGTGCAGACCGTGCTCCACCGCGAGGTCGTCGAGCAGATCGAGGAGCGTACGGCCCTCGGCCTTCAGCTCGGAGGCGAGTTCCGTGACGAGAAGGGCCGCCGTGATGCCGTCCTTGTCGCGGACGCCCTCCGGGTCCACGCAGTAGCCGAGGGCCTCCTCGTAGCCGTAGCGCAGGCCCTCGACGCGGGCGATCCACTTGAAGCCGGTGAGGGTCTCCTCGTAGGGGAGGTTCGCCTTCTCTGCGATACGGCCCAGGAGGGAGGACGAGACGATCGACTCGGCGAATGTGCCGCGCGCTCCGCGCCGGACCAGGTGGGTGGCGAGGAGGGCTCCTACTTCGTCGCCTCGCAGCATGCGCCAGCCGTCGTCGACCGTCGGTACGGCTACCGCGCAGCGGTCCGCGTCCGGGTCGTTCGCGATGATCAGGTCCGGGTTCGTCTCGCGGGCCTTCGCGAAGGCGAGGTCCATCGCGCCGGGCTCTTCCGGGTTGGGGAAGGCGACGGTCGGGAAGTCCGGGTCGGGGTCGGCCTGTTCGGCGACCAGCTCGGGGGCGGGGAAGCCCGCCCGGGCGAAGGCGGCGAGGAGTGTGTCCCGGCCGACGCCGTGCATCGGGGTGTAGACCGTGCGGGCGGTACGGGGGGAGTCGGGGGCGAGGACGGCGTCCGTACGGGCCAGATAGGCGTCCAGGACGGTGTCGTCGAGGGTCTCCCAGCCGGTGGTGGGGCGGGGGACGTCGGCGAGGGCCCGGACCGCGTCGATCTCGGCGGCGATCTCGGCGTCGGCGGGCGGGACGATCTGTGAACCGTCGCCCAGGTACACCTTGTAGCCGTTGTCGCGGGGCGGGTTGTGGCTGGCCGTGACCTCGACGCCGGCGACCGCGCCGAGGTGCCTTATGGCGTAGGCGAGGACGGGCGTCGGGAGGGGGCGGGGGAGGACGGCCGCGCGCAGGCCCGCGCCGGTCATCACGGCGGCGGTGTCCTCGGCGAAGTCCGCCGACTTGTGGCGGGCGTCGTAGCCGATGACGACGAGGCCGTCCGTGTGGCCCTTGGCCTTGAGGTACGCGGCGAGGCCGGCGGCCGCACGGATGACGACGGAGCGGTTCATGCGCATGGGGCCGGCGCCGAGTTCGCCGCGTAGGCCCGCGGTGCCGAACTGGAGGGTGCCGGAGAAGCGGGTGGCGAGTTCGGGGAGGGACCGGGCGTCGATGAGCTCGGCGAGTTCCTCACGGGTGTCGGCGTCGGGGTCCTCGGCCAGCCACGCCTTGGCCCGGGTGATGAGTTCGTCGTCGTGCACGTCGGGTGCCTCTCGTTGTGTGGGGTGCGGTGGGTGGTCGGCTGCGGGCCAGGTTGTTCTCGCCCCCGCCGCCCCTACCCGTCCCGTCCCTGGGGGCTGCGCCCCCAGACCCCCGCTTTCGGCCCTGAAGGGGCCTCGTCCTCAAACGCCGGACGGGCTGAACTACTCAGCCCCTCCGGCGTTTGAGGAGCGGGGGGTCGGGGGGTGGGGTTACAGGCGGTCCAGGACCTGGGTCAGTAGGGAGCCCATTCGGGTTGCGCTGTCGCGGCCCGCCTGGAGGACCTCCTCGTGGTTCAGGGGCTCCCCCGTCATCCCCGCCGCGAGGTTCGTCACCAGCGAGATGCCCAGGATCTCCGCGCCGGCCTCGCGCGCCGCGATCGCCTCGAGGACCGTCGACATTCCGACGAGGTCCGCGCCGATGGTGCGGGCCATGCGGATCTCGGCCGGCGTCTCGTAGTGGGGGCCCGTGAACTGGGCGTACACGCCCTCCTCGAGGCTGGGGTCGATCTCCTTGCACAGGGCACGCAGGCGCGGCGAGTACAGGTCCGTCAGGTCGACGAAGTTCGCGCCGACGATGGGGGACGTCGCCGTGAGGTTGATGTGGTCGCTGATCAGGACCGGCTGGCCGGGGCGCATGTCGGCGCGCAGGCCGCCGCAGCCGTTGGTCAGGACGATGGTCTTGCAGCCGGCGGCCACGGCGGTACGGACACCGTGCGCGACGGAGGCGACGCCCCGGCCCTCGTAGTAGTGCGTGCGGCCGAGGAAGACCAGCGCGCGCTTGTCCCCGATCCGGTACGAGCGGATCTTGCCGCCGTGGCCCTCGACCGCCGGCGGCGGGAAGCCCGGAAGCTCGGTGACCTGGAGCTCGGCCTCGGGGTCGCCCAGGGCGTCCACGGCCGGTGCCCAGCCGGAGCCCATCACGAGGGCGACGTCGTGGGTCTCGGCGCCCGTGAGCTCCCGCAGGCGCGTGGCGGCGTCGGCGGCGGCGGAGTAGGGGTCACCCTGGATGTCGTCCGGAAGAAGAGATGCGTTCACGCGCACGAGCGTATCCGGTCGGAGCCTACGCGCGTAGATGAGAGAGGCAACGGGATGGCGATCGTTGCCTTGTCGTTTCCGACCGAAGGGCTCGGCGCCCCCGCCCACCCGGCCTAACAGGGGCGTTTGCGCAGTTCCATCACATAGTCGTGCGGAGCCCCCGCCGACTCGGCCGCGTCGGCGATCTCGCCCAGGTTCCGGGCGGAGGGGAAGCCGCCCTCGTACCCGTTGAGGACGTACACCCACGCCGGTTCCTCGCCCTCCAGCGTGTGGACGCGCAGCCGCATCCGGCGGTAGATGTCGAGGCCCACGCCCTCCCAGCGGTCCAGCGAGTCCTCGTCGAGCGGGGCGATGTCGTACAGGGCGACGAAGACCTGGGAGCGCGGTGCCTCGACGATCGTCGGGAGGGCGCCCTCCCATCCCATGTGCTCGCCGCCGAACGTCAGCCGCCAGCCGGTCAGCCAGCCGGTGGCGCGCAGCGGCGAGTGAGGTGCGCGACGCGTCATGAGCCGCGCGTCGAGATTGCCGGCGTACGCGGCGTAGAGCGACATGGCTCGAGAGTACGGCAGCGGGCACGGCCGCCACTCCGACAGCACACGCCCCTTTCGTACCCGCACAGACGTCCGCCCGAGCCCGCCCCCGTCCCGTGCGGTGGCCCCCGAGGCGTCGGCACCTCGGGGCGTACGGGACAATGGGGTATGTGACTCGGATCGTGATCATTGGTGGCGGACCCGGCGGCTACGAAGCGGCGCTGGTGGCAGCGCAGCTCGGCGCGGAGGTGACCGTCGTCGACTGCGACGGTCTGGGCGGGGCGTCGGTGCTCACCGACTGCGTACCGTCGAAGACCCTTATCGCCACGGCCGAGGTGATGACCACCTTCGACTCGTCGTACGAGGAACTGGGCATCATCGTCGCCGACGACACCCCACCCGACAAGCGGGCCGCCCGCGTCGTCGGGGTCGACCTCGGCAAGGTCAACCGACGGGTGAAGCGTCTTGCCCTCGCCCAGTCGCACGACATCACCGCCTCCGTCACCCGGGCCGGCGCACGCGTCCTGCGTGGCCGTGGGCGGCTCGACGGGCTGCAGGGCGTCGACGGGTCCCGGAAGGTCGTCGTACGGGCCGTGGACGGCAGCGAGGAGACCCTCGTCGCCGACGCCGTGCTCATCGCCACCGGCGGACACCCGCGCGAGCTCAGCGACGCGCAGCCCGACGGTGAGCGCATCCTCAACTGGACCCAGGTCTACGACCTCACCGAGCTGCCCGAGGAGCTCATCGTGGTCGGGTCCGGTGTCACCGGCGCCGAGTTCGCGGGCGCCTACCAGGCCCTCGGCTCCAAGGTGACCCTCGTGTCGTCGCGCGACCGCGTGCTGCCGGGTGAGGACCCGGACGCCGCCGCCGTCCTCGAGGACGTCTTCCGGCGCCGTGGCATGAACGTCATGGCCCGCTCCCGCGCCGAGTCCGCCAAGCGCGTCGGCGACCGGGTCGAGGTGACGCTGGCCGACGGGCGTGTCATCACCGGCTCGCACTGTCTGATGGCCGTCGGCGCCATTCCCAACAGTGCCGGCATGGGGCTGGAGGAGGCCGGGGTCAGGCTCCGCGACTCCGGGCACATCTGGACCGACAAGGTGTCGCGCACGAGCGCCCCGGGCGTGTACGCCGCCGGTGACGTGACCGGCGTCTTCGCCCTCGCGTCCGTCGCCGCCATGCAGGGCCGTATCGCGATGTACCACTTCCTCGGCGACGCGGTGGCCCCCCTGAACCTGAAGACCGTCTCCTCCAACGTCTTCACCGACCCCGAGATCGCCACCGTCGGCTACACCCAGGCCGACGTCGACGGCGGCAAGATCGACGCCGTGGTCGTCAAACTGCCGCTGCTGCGCAATCCGCGCGCGAAGATGCAGGGCATCCGGGACGGCTTCGTCAAGCTGCTGTGCCGGCCGGGCACCGGCATTGTCGTGGGCGGCTGCGTCGTGTCGCCGCGCGCCTCCGAACTCATCCATCCCATCTCGATCGCCGTCGACAACAATCTGACGGTCGAGCAGATCGCGAACGCGTTCACGGTTTACCCCTCCCTTTCGGGATCGATCGCCGAGGTCGCACGGCAGCTCCACACGCGCAAGGCGGCGGGCGAGGCCTGACCGCCTCAGGGGTGACTTCCCGCTGGTCACGGGGAGTTGTGGCCCGTTCGTACGGCATAAGCGGTGGGGATAGGCCCGTATACCACTTCCCGTACCTCCATGCGAACAACTTCTGTTATTCGGCGCATACTGCTGAAAGCAGACGGTCGTTGGGGTTACTGTCAGTTTCGTGTTCGCTGCAGAACGTCGCCAATTGATCCTCGAAATGGTGCGTGCCAATGGAGCCGTGTCGCTCCGTGAGCTCGCCCGCGTCGTCCAGACCTCCGAAGTGACCGTACGGCGGGACGTGCGCGCTCTGGAGGCAGAAGGACTCCTCGACCGCCGGCATGGCGGTGCGGTATTGCCGGGCGGGTTCACGCGGGAGTCCGGCTTTCCGCAGAAATCTCATCTCGCGACCGCCGAGAAGACGGCCATCGCCGACCTCGCCGCGAGCTTCGTCGAAGAGGGCGAAGCCATCGTGGTCGGGGCGGGGACCACCACGCAGGAGCTGGCACGCCGGCTCGCGCGGGTCCCCGGGCTGACCGTCGTCACCAACTCCCTGTTGGTGGCCCAGGCGCTGGCCCACGCGAACAGAGTGGAAGTCGTGATGACCGGCGGCACTCTGCGCGGTTCCAACTACGCCCTGGTCGGAAGTGGCGCCGAGCAGTCCCTGCACGGGCTGCGGGTGTCCAAGGCCTTCCTGTCCGGAAGCGGGCTCACCGCCGAACGCGGGCTGTCCACCTCCAACATGCTGTCGGCGTCCGTCGACCGCGCGCTGGTGCAGGCCGCCGCCGAGGTCGTCGTGCTCGCCGATCACACCAAGCTCGGTTCGGACACCATGTTCCAGACCGTGCCCACGGATGTGATCACCCGCCTCGTCACCGACGAACCGCCCGTCCACGACGACCGTGCCGGTACGGAACTCCAGGCCCTGGCCGACCAGGGAGTGCAGATCGCCGTGGCCGGATCGCCGGGCTCGGGAAAGGGTTCTCCCGGAAACGGGGCGCAGGGCGGTGATCAGGTGCCGGCGCGCGGGCAGCGCCGGGACGTACCGCTTCCGAACCCGCGCCGGGGACAGTTGCCCGGCGGCGCGGCGGGTCATCCGCTGCGCGGCACGATGCTGGGTGAGCAGCCCGGCGGGCCGGGTGAGCGCGAGCGGGAACGGGCTCGGGTGGCGGACCTCCGCCGCCGCTGACCGCCCCGTACGAACCGGGTCGCCTGTCACCATCGGGTCACCGGTTATCGGGGTACGGCCTTCAGGCCCCGCAGGGTGAGGGTCAGGAGGCGGTCGGCCAGTTCCGGGTCGTCCGGGGTCTCCTCGGCCGCCAGCGCGATGGCGTTGGTGAGCTGGAGCAGGTCGCCGATGGCGACATCGGTGCGCAGGGTGCCGGCCTGCTGGGCGCGGGCGAGCAGGGCCGCGCCCGCCTCCCGCATCGGGTTGCTGCACCTGGCCAGGGCCGAGTCGGCGTCCTGCGACGCCGACATGAGCGCCTGTGCCAGGCCGCGGTACTCGCCGGCGTGCGTGATGATCTCGCGCAGCCAGGTGACCAGGGCGGCGCACGGCCGCGGGGCGGTCAGCAGTTCGCGGGAGCGGGCCAGCAGGTCGCTGACCGCGTCCTCGAAGACCGCGCTCAGCAGGGCGTGGCGGTTGGGGAAGTGGCGGTAGAGCGTGCCGATGCCGAGGCCGGCGCGGCGTGCCACGTCCTCCAGGGAGGCGTTCGCGCCGTGTTCGGCGAAGGTGGAGCGGGCCTCGGAGAGCAGGCGCTCGTAGTTGCGGCGGGCGTCGGCACGGAGGCCTGGCGGCGGCTGGGCCATGGGTTGCTTGCCCTTCGTGTGCTTGTTCCGTGGGTTCAGGATGCCATCGGGTGGGGTGCGTTGCGGTTGTCGGGCGGGTGCCGGTGCGGGTGCGGGTGCGGGTCCGGTGGGGGCTTGTCGCGCAGTTCCCCGCGCCCCTAACAGCAGGGCGTTCCCGGCGCCCGGAAGGCCGCGCAGTTCCCCGCGCCCCTAAAAACTGCGCGTTCCCGGCGCCCGGAAGGCCGCGCGGTTCCCGGCGCCCGGAAGGCCGCGCGGTTCCCCGCGCCCTGAAGAGCGCGCAGTTCCCCGCGCCCCTGGCGTACGGGCGCTGCGCGCCCTGTACTTCAGGAAAAGAAGCGCCCGGCGGCTGATTGCTCAGCCGCCGGGCGCTTCTTGGTGTCGTGTCGTTAGTCCTTAGTCCTTGATCTCGCAGATTGGGGCGCCGGAGGTGAGGGAGGCGCCTACCTCTGCTGCCAGGCCCTTGACGGTGCCGGCCTTGTGGGCGTTGAGGGGTTGTTCCATCTTCATCGCTTCGAGGACGACGATCAGGTCGCCCTCCTTGACCTCCTGGCCCTCCTCGACGGCCACCTTGACGATGGTGCCCTGCATCGGGGAGGCGAGGGTGTCGCCGGAGGCCGCCGGGCCCGACTTCTTGGCCGCGCGGCGCTTGGGCTTGGCGCCCGCCGCGAGACCGGTGCGGGCGAGGGACATGCCCAGCGAGACCGGCAGGGAGACCTCGAGGCGCTTGCCGCCGACCTCGACGACCACGGTCTCGCGGCCCGCCTCCTCGTCCGCCTCGACATCGGCGGGTGCGGCGAAGGCCGGGATGTCGTTGACGAACTCGGTCTCGATCCACCGGGTGTGGACCGTGAACGGGGCGTCGGAGCCGGTGAGTTCGGGCGCGAAGGCCGGGTCGGCGACCACCTTGCGGTGGAAGGGGATGGCGGTGGCCATGCCCTCGACCTGGAACTCGGCCAGAGCTCGGGCGGCCCGCTGCAGGGCCTGCTCACGGGTGGCGCCGGTGACGATCAGCTTGGCGAGCAGCGAGTCCCAGGCAGGGCCGATGACGCTGCCGGACTCCACACCCGCGTCCAGGCGGACGCCCGGGCCGGAGGGCGGGGCGAAGGTGGTGACGGTGCCGGGGGCGGGCAGGAAGCCACGGCCCGGGTCCTCGCCGTTGAT
>Ga0136846_1221472_pt1 | contig 11320 bp, 10 predicted proteins | sample HopSoiMetagenom2_FD_96841 | JGI IMG/M metagenome (GOLD analysis project Ga0136846, IMG submission 96841) | Grasslands soil microbial communities from Hopland, California, USA - 2 Assembly 2016 (version 4) | ecosystem: Environmental > Terrestrial > Soil > Grasslands | place: USA: Hopland... | reverse complement strand
TCGTACACCGCCACCAGCTCGCGCAGCACCTCGGTCGCGTCGACATCGGGACGTCCCAGTCCCTCTTCCCGCGGCGTGGCGCCCTTCTTCGCGCGGCCGATGCACACCGCATACCAGTCGACCGTCGGATCACGGGCGAGCAAGGCCAGCAAGGGAATCCACGACTCGAGCAGGTGCTTGCCGTCGAGCTTCGAATACGTCACCGACACCAACCGGTCGTCGAACACCGGCGACACCGTGCCGGTCAACCGTCGGCCCGCGCCGAGGTCGATGTCGACGTCGTACGCCTGCGGATCAGCGCAGCGGTAGCGCAACGCGGCGGCGGCCAGCAGCGCGGACTGGTCCTTGATCTCGGTGGCCTTGCGCCAGCCCAATTGACCCGGTGGCAGCGTGCCGCGCCGCCACTCGGCCTGGCGGGCCTCGTCGGGCGTCATGCCGCGCAGCATGTCGTGCAGCATCCGGTCGCCGACGGACCACTCCTCGAGCGCGTTGATGTCGACCGGCATGGCGTCCTCGACACCGTCGACGTCCCACGGCAGCGTGAAGTCGAGCGCGCGGAAGAAGCCCTTGACCGGGTCTCGGAAGAACGCGACGAGATCGTCAAGCACGACGTCGTCCGCCGCAACCGGCGGCAGCGGACCGGAGATGAACGGCGGTTGTGCCGTGCGCTCACTTGTGCTGGCGCGAGCCGCCCGCAGCACAGTCGGGTCGAACGTAAACGACTGATCGGGTATCAGCTTGCCGGGGATCACGTTGCGAATGTCGAAGGGCTGCAACGGATGCTTGACGACGATTCGGCCCCGGACCTTCTCTGTAGTCGTCATGTCGAGGGTGTCCAGCAGTTCGGCGAGCGGCACCGCCGGCGGCCGGTCCTGACCGGAGTATTCGTTGGCGCCGGTGTAGGTGATGACGAGCTTCTCGGTGGCGGCGCCGATCGCGTCGAGCAGCAGTTGCCGGTCTTCGGACCGGATGTCGCGTTCACCGGTCATCGGGTTGCGGGCAAGGACATCGTCGCCGTCGACGATGCCCAGCCGCGGGAACACGCCGTCGTCGAGGCCGACGAGGCACACCACCCGGTGCGGCACCGAGCGCATCGGCACCATCGTGCAGACGGTCAGCGTGCCTGTCCGGAAGTTCGCGCGGGTGGGCCGACCCGCGAGGTGACGGCCGAGCAGTGCGCGAATGTCGGGCAGCCGCATGATCGTGTCCCCGCGCGGGCCTGCGGTCGCGAGCACGTCGGCGAACTCGCGTTGCATTTGACTGGTCTGCCACGCATCGTTGTCGTCGACGCGGGCCACGAGGTCAATGCCGTCAGCGAGCGCGGTGAGCCAATCGCGTAGCGGCCGCGCGCCGTTGAGCGAGTCGACCGTCCGCTGCAGCCGGTCGACATATTCGGCGAGCTTGCCTGCCAGCTCGACGCGATTGCTGCTGACGTCGTCGAGCGGCAGCGTGGAGCCGATCCACGCGTGCGAGTCGTCCGACAGCGCGACACCGGCCAGCACTCGGTCGATGCCGAAACGCCAAGTGTTGTGGACGAAGTCGACACCGAACGGCTTGCGGTGCTCTTGGTCGAATCCCCAGCGGATGTTCGCCTGCCGCACCCAACGGGTGATGCTTTCGAGGTCGTCGTCGGTGAAGCCGAATCGCGCCCTTACGGGTGCGGCCTGCGCGAGGTTGAGTACCTCGCTGGCGGTGACGCGACTGCCGGCCAGGCTGAGCAGTTGGCTGGCGACGCCGAGCAGCGGGTTGGTCTGGATCAGAGAGCGGTCCGCCAACCGCACCCGCAGGCGGTGCGCGGGATGGGCGCCGTGCACGACGTCGCCGAGCCCGAAGTCCGCGTTGATCAGCGGTGCGTAGGTCTCGATGTCCGGGCACATCACCAAGATGTCGCGTGGTTCCAGCGTGGGGTCGTCGGCGAGCAGACCGAGCAGAACCTCTCGGAGGACGTCGATTTGGCGGGGTGGGCCGTGGCAGCTGTGCACCTGAACGGAGCGGTCGTCGTCGCGCAGCGTCCTGCTGTCCCGACGGACCGCGTTGGCGGCGATGTCGGACTGCAGCCAGCCGAGCAGGGTGCCGGGGTGCTCAGGGCCGCCAGCCGGACCAAGCAGGTATTCGTCAGTATGAGGGTCAGCGGGGAGACTGCGCTGGAGCTCGCGAAGGTCGCGGCCGAGGGTGGCCAGCAGTGGATGGTCGACGTTGCGGTGGCTGGTGTCGTCGCGGCGGGGGATGGGGCCGTGCTCGCCTGCGAGTTTCTGCCACAGATCGTCGCTGGGATGCGGCAGCCAGAGGTGGAGATCGTGGTGGGTGGCAAGCGCATTGAGGAGCTCGACCTCGGTGGACGGCAGGCGGGTGTGCCCGAAGAGCGACAGGCGCTCCGGCAGGTCGATCGGTGATTCCTGCAGTCGGGCAAGCGTTTTGGCGTGCCGAACGTGAGGCGGGCCGGCCTCGACGCGGTCGAGCAGGGCGCGCCACAAAGGTGGCTGCCACTCGAGGTCGGGATCGATATCACCGGCGACATCACGTTCCCAGTCGATCAGCAGCTGCGGCCGCTGCCGAGCGTAGGACGCGAACAGCCCCGCCAGCCGCCGTGCGACGGCATAGCGGCGGCCTTGGCGCAGCTCCTTCTCCTCGCCCGCCTCGAAGTGGCCGAGGTGGGTGGCGAGGGTGCGGCACCAGTCCTCGGCGCAACTGGCGTCGATGACCTCGAGCAGCGGCCACACCATCGCGTCGGGTGACCAGGGGTCGTCGTCGGTGGTGCCGGTGATCTCGGCAATGAGCGACTGCGGATTGCGGAAGGAGATGCCGGCGCAGATGCCGTCTTGGCCGTTGCCGCGGCCGAGAACGTGGCTCAGCCGCTGACTCAGCCAGCGTTCAACACCCTTGGCGGGAACGATGATCAGTTCCTCGGCGAACGGATCGGGCAGGGGAGTGGACAGCAGGGAGCCAAGGCCGTCGGCGAGGAGATCGGTGCGCTCAGCGCGGTGGAGATGAAGCGCCATCGAGGTCAGACTAGGACGATCCTGTCGCCGCCTTCGACAAGACGCTTCAACTCTCCAACCACGCGGCCGAGTTCGTCGACCATCCAGCTGGTACACCCGCGGCTGCGATACGCCGCCAGCAGCTCGCCGTAGTACCAGAGGTGGTCTTGCGGGTTCTTCCGGTTGAAGCGCTCCCAAAGTGATGGCCCATGGGTGTGGTAGTCGCGCAGCATCGACCGCGCGTTATCGAGCTTGTCGGCGACAGAGACCAAGAGCGTGTCGTCGCCCACGTCTGCAAGGTGATTGATGTAGGTCCGCTTGCGGTCGAGCCACGGTGGCTTCGGTTCCTCATCGGCGTCGCTGCATTCGTCGACGATGCGGGCGACGTCCTCGCCGAAGTTGGCGCGGATTTCCTGCAGCGTCTGGGGACCGCCCTGATCCTCTACGGCGTCGTGCAACAAGGCCGCGATGGCCTGTGTTTCGGAGCCGCCGTCGTTGATCACCAGCCCGGCCACCGCCAGGAGATGTCCGACGTACGGGATGTCGCCGCCTTTGCGTACCTGGTTGTGGTGCTTCAGCTCGGCGTACACCAGCGCCTTCGAAAACTGGCCCGTCAGCTTCGGTGTCGAGGTTTGCTCACTCATCTTTGATTTCTCCTCTTTCAGTTCGACCATAGCCGCGGGGGGTGACATCGAGATTTGCCCGCGTATGCGCGACAACGGTGGCTCCAGCGACAAAATCGCGGCTTCGGTGTGTGTATGCTTGGTGTATGGCACGCACAAACATCGACATCGATGACCACTTGGTCGCTGAGGTGATGCGCAGGTTCGGCGTGGCCACAAAGAAGGAAGCCGTCGATCTTGCTTTGCGGCGGCTCGTCGGTGTGCCGCTAACCAAAGAGTTTCTGCTCGGACTTGAAGGTGTCGGCTGGGATGGCGATCTCGACATGTTGCGACGCGACAAGCCGGACGAGTTCGCGTGATCCTGATCGACACGTCGGCGTGGATCGAGTATTTCCGCGCAACGGGGTCAGCCGCCGCGGTCGAAGTGCGACGATTGCTTACGGAGGAGGCGGACCAGGTCGCGATGTGCGAGCCCGTGGCCATGGAGATTCTGTCGGGCGTCACTGACGACAAAACCCATGCGAAACTCGAGCGACTCGTCAATGGTTTGACATCGTTGAGCCTCGACAACTCGATCGACTTTCGTACAGCCGCGCAGATATATCGCGGGGCTCGTCGCACCGGTCGAACCATTCGCAGCATCAACGACTGCCTGATCGCCGCGGTAGCGATCCGCCATGGTGCTCGGATTGTGCACCGGGACACCGACTTCGACGTCATCGAAGCGATGACCAACCTTGCCGCCACGCCGCTCAAATAAACTGCCACCGCATCCGCCCGAATTGTCGCTCTGTACGCGGGCAATCTGAATAGTGCCTTGACGACGGCGCCGCCCGATCGGCCACCCACCTGTCTCTAGGGCCGCCTCATGAAGGCAGTCACGTGCGCCACAAGCCCTGTCCGGCGCTGAGGTTCTAGACTGAAGCAGCTTCACGAGATGCCGTCGCCAAGCTCCGACTGGACGGCACGCCAACCCCACGCTCGTGGGTGGCTCGGATGACGAAGCGGTCTGCACCAACCGGTGCCGGCAAGAGCGCCTCCTCAACGGAGGCCCTGAAAAGGGAGCTCCATGCCCAAGTACTTCTTCCGCCCCTTCATCGCCGATCCCGTGTGCGCGTCATCGAATCCCGGCCACCACGTCGACGTCGGCCGCTACTTCATGGCCGTCGTCAAATCATCGGTCATGATTCCGGTCAGAGCCGAAGTACGCGATGGGTTCATCCGGCTCGACTCGGCTGAGAGCTCCGCCGAACTCTGGAACCACCGCCCCCACGATGTGGACGTGGCGCTGCGCAGCACCCGCGGTGTCGCCGAATGGACCCCCGAATGGCAAGTGCTGCTGGTGCCGAGAGCGTGCCTCGCCGGCCAGCACACCGAGTGCGACGCGGCGCTCAGCCTTGCTGCACCTCGTTGTTTCCGGCGTTATTGATGTCCGGTGAGCCGGAGTGGTACGTGACGACATTGTCGAAGCCCGACGCGTTGATCGCGTCGGACGTCTCGAGGGTGACCTTGTTCTGCATGCCTGACACCGTGACGGTCGTGCAGTGACCCCTGATCGTGACGGTGTTGGAGACGCCGCTGATGCTCACAGGGTTGTCGTTGCATTCGAGCGTCTGGTTCTTGCCCATGCCTGAGACGCTCAGCTGCGCACCCGGCGGGGCAGCGGTCGGCTGAACCGGCATGCTCGGCGTGCTCGGCATGCTAGGCATCGAAGGCATGGACGGCATGCTTGGGATGTTCACGCCCGGGATATTTGGGATCTCACTCGTCGACTTGTCGACGATGATGAACCCGACACCCGCCGCAATAATCATGAACACGGCGGCACCAATCCCGAGCACCACCCACGGAATACCCGCCGACACCTTCCGCGGCGGCGGGCCCCACGGGGCGCCGTAACCCGGCGGTGTGTACGGCCCCTGCGCCGGCGGCGGCATAGGCGGTACCGGCGGAGGCATGTAGGCGTCACCGCTGGTGTAAGGCTGCGTGGTTCCCAGCTCGGTCGCGTGTGCCGTGAGCGGTTGCTCCAGCGCTCTGATCCGCGCTTCGGGATCGTCCTGCGGCTCCATGCGCAGATGGTCCCACACAAGCGGCTCACCAGTCGCGGCTTGCTCAGCAACTGTGACGATTTGCTGACGACGGGCACGTCCCGCCGTGCGAAGTGGTACTCAGGAAGTGTGGTGGCCCCGGGCTTCATCGCCATCGGCAGTGGTCCAGCGGGATTGAGCGCAGCGGAGATATTCCGTAGCAAGCACCCCCACATTCCCGTGCGGATCCTGACCACGACGTCGAGTTGCAGCGCGGCATCACCGTCGACCACATCGATCTGGCCCACCAGGAGGTCGTCACCGCCGGCGGCCGCCGCTACCCGTACTGGCAGCTCGTGTTGGCCTGCGGTGCCAATCCCGTCCCGCTGCGCGTCCCCGGCGCGGAGGCCGCTCTGACGCTGCGTTCCTTCGCCGACGCCGTCATCTTGCGGATGGCCGCCCGTAGCGCCGACTCCGCGGTCGTGATCGGCGGCGGGTTGATCGGCTGCGAGGCGGCCGCATCGTCGTCGACGAGCACATGCACACCTCGGCGTTGAACGTCTATGCCGCAGGCGATGTCGCGCTTGCCTACAACGTGACTGCCGGCCGGCGCATCCCCGCTGAGCATTGGCACGACGCCGCCCAACAGGGCCTCGTCGCCGGGCTATCGACCGCCGGCCATCCCGCGGCGTGGGACAAGGTGCCCGGATTCTCTTGCACCATAGGCGAATCCACTCTGAAGTACTGCGGCGATTACCGGCTCGCCGACCAGCTGGTCCGGTCGCACACCCCGATGACGATCTAGCGAAGCTTCACCCGACCCCGCGGGGCAGCGTGCGCTGTGGGTCGCAAATGCTCAGCACCCGCGAAACCGCAGGGCCTGGAACCACCATCCAGCTGACCGACGCGCGAGAGCTACGCGCGTCAATGGTCTGCAGCGCCGAAAAGCCAGCGGTACCAAAGAAAGTGACGTCCCTCAGGTCGAGAACGAGGCTTCGGCAGTTCGCCCCGCGGTGGAACACATAGTTGAGCACCTCGGCGGCATTGGAAGCGTCGATATCGCCTGCAACGCTGATGCGCACGACAGTGGCATTCACCCATTCGGTGGAAAGTTTCAACCCCGCGCGGCGAGTCGTCGTGGCGAGAGCGGGTGTCGTCATAGTCATAAGTGGTCGACTCCAAACGTGACAGCCAATAAGACAAGGTCGCGTCAAGAAGGCCTCACAACAGGTGGTTTGCTCCTGCGCCTTGTGACGGTACCGGCGGCTGGGAACTCAACCGTTTGTCAGCCTACGTCAGTCGGCGCCCGTCACCACAGCCCGCTGGAAATTTCTTATGGAACCGCCAGTGTGGCGCTTCACAGCCAATCTCGTCGCCGGAACATCCAGTACAGCCCCGCCACGCACAACACGATGATCGCCGCGCTCGCCACGAATCCCCACAACGTGTTGATCCCCGGATACAACACGTTCTGGCCGTAGTAGCCGGTCACCGCGGTCGGCACGGCGATGATCGCCGCCCATCCCGTCAGCTTCTTCATCACCGTGTTCAGGTGCGCATCCTGCAGCGACAGGTTCGTCTCGAACACCGTGGTGACCATGTCCCGCAACGATTCCGTCCACTCCGACACGCGCAGCACATGGTCGTAGAGGTCCGAATACAACGGATCCAGTTCGGGCGCCGTCTTGGCGTCCAGGCGACGGTGCTGGATAGAGTTGACGACTTCCCGCATCGGCAGCACCACCCGCCGCAGTTCGACGAGGTCCTTGCGCAGGCGAAACGTCTTGCGCTGCATGCCGCTTCGCGGATTGTTCTCGAACAGATCGTCCTCGATGGCCTCGATGGCTTCGTCGAGCGCCTGCACCGCCTCGAAGTGCCCGTCGACCACCACGTCGAGCAGACCGTGCACCAACGCCCCGACGCCGTACTCCTGGCCGCCGAGTTCGTCGAACCGCTGCGACACCGCGTCGATGTCGAAGTGGGGCGAAAGGCGCACCGTGATCAACCCTCGCGGCAGCACGAACCCGGAGATGCGGTGCACGTCGAGCATCGACACCGTCTCATCGGCCCGCTCCTTGGTGGAGACGCCGTACACCGTGAAGAAAGTGTGGGTTCGATAGACGACGGCCTTGGTGCGTTCGGACTCCGCGATCGCGTCCTCGACCGCCCACGAGTTCAGGCTCAGCTCTTCGGCAAGATCCTTGAGGATCGCGTGGTCGGGGTCGTAGATGTCGCACCACACCAGGGTGTCGTCCTCGGCCAGGTAGTCCGAGATCGACGGGAAGTCGAAATCGTCCTGCGGCTTGCCGGCCCGCCACACCCGGCCTCGGACGTGCGTCACCCCATCATCATGTCAGCTGCCTTGTCGCTGATCGGCCGCGTCGACGGGGACGCTTCCGAGACCCCGGTCGATTGCCGCGAGACTCGCCTGCGTGCGGTTGTTCACGCCCAACTTGGCGTAGACACGCTCGACGTGGTTGCGGGCCGTCTTCTCGGCGATGAACAGCTCGGCGGCGATTTCGCGGTTTGACCGGCCCTGCGCCACGAGTCGCAGCACCTCGACCTCCCGGGCGGTAAGCCCCGCTGACCGGGGCGTGCTGCGCGATGCCCGATGCCCCGCAGCCGCCAACACGGCCTCCACCGACTCTGCGTCAAGACGTCCGGCGCGCGCGTCCTGGCGCAGCTGACTGGCAGCACCCGAAGGATCGAGCGAGGGCCGATGTGGACGAGGCTCGAGCAATTGGTGATAAGCCACCGCCGCAGCGAGCAAACGGTCGTGTGCGGCCAACTCGCCGCGGGCAAGTCCTCGGGGAAAACCGGACCCATCGATGCGTTCCTCGTGCTTGGTCGCGACGGACACCACTGACTCCAAGCCGCCGACCCGGCTCAGTATCCGTCCGGTCAGGTACGGGTACATCCGTACCCGCTCCCATTCGGCCGTACTGAGCGGCCCCTTCTTCTCCCAGATCTGGTTAGAAACCCCCAATCTGCCGAGGCCGTGCACGAGCCCTGCGCGGTAGAGACGCGTGATGTCCGCCGCCGGCATCCGCACATGTCGAGCCGCCGCGGCCACCAGATCCGCGACGGCACGCGAGTAGCCAGGAGAACACGGACACTTGAGGTCGACGAAATCCGCCATGGCCCTGAGCAACTCGTCGATCTCGTCACCTTCGAGAGTACGGCCGCGATCCGGGGCCTGCGCCAACGCCGCGGTCCAGACATCCATTTCGAGCACTCCGTCGACGATCGTGGCGGCGGCACGCTCGAACACCTCGGCCACGGCCGGGCTGAACTGCGTGCCACGCCTGGCCCGGACGACCTCAACAGCCTGTCCGAGCCCACCCGTCCGCAGGTGCACTTCGACGACATCGGCCAGGTGCACAATGTGGATTTCGGCCGGAATCTGCTCTGCCCGAGCGCCGTTCGGCATCCCCCGGCCGTCCCAGCGTTCGAAGATAAAGGCCAGCGCCTCCCCAACCTGCCGGTCCAGTCCCATTCGATCGGAGAGAACCCCGGCAGAACTGCAGTGCGAATGAATCAGTTTGGCGACTTGGTTACGTGCGGTGAGAGTAAAGGCAGCTGCACGGATGCCGCGCTCCCAGCCCGGCAATCCCCGCCCCACATGACTGAGCATCAGACGCAGGAACGGCAACCCCGTCATGTCCACCGCGTAGGTGTCGGCCCGGAAGGCGATGTCGTCACCGAAGAGTGCCGAAAGCTCATGCGAATCGGCGTGACAACCAACCCATCCCACCAGGTTTGCGTAGTAGACGATCGCCCGTTGCTGGGCGTCGAGGCCCATCCGCTCGGCGATGCGTGTCGCGATCAGTGACGACCGAAGCATGTGTTCCATCGGTTGCCCCAGGCCGAGGTCGATCGCCAGCGATATCGCCGCCAGCAACTCGGCTCTGCGCAGACCCGTTCCCGAGGCACGCGGCGTCGAGGTGGGGTGCACGCCCCCATTCTGCACCTGAAATTGACGCGGTCGATGCGAACGACGCGGCAGCGCCCTCATTGCAGCGGGGTGTCACCTCTAGGCCCTGGTGGCGATATCCATCGTGTAGCAAACCGCTGTTCCGTCCAGGACGACGGTTCCGTCGTCGCGGGTGACGGTGGTGCGCAGTTCGGTGATCGGTTTGTCGGTGCGCGCCGAGATGACTTCGACGCGGCCCGTGATGGTGTCGCCGCAGCGCACCGGTGCCTTGAACGCCCAGTTGACATTCAGGAACACCGTGCCAGGTCCCGGCAACTTTTCGGCCACAACGGCATTCAGGATGGCGCTGGTGACTCCGCCCTGGACGACGATTTCCCCGAAACGGGATGCCTTGGCCGCGGCTTCGTCGTAGTGCAGAGGGTTGCGGTCACCGCTGATCTCGGTGAACAGGGCGATGTCATTGTCACCGACAGTGCGTGAGAGCTGCGCTGTCTGACCGACGAACGGCGTTGTGCGCGTAGGGCTGGTGGTCATGGCTTTCCTCCTGGGGATGTGGGTGGTGTGCGTGGGCACGCAGGGCGGACATCGCCACGGCACCGATGAGCGGGCCGGGCGCAAGGAGAAGGAACGCGTAGTGCCAACCGATCAGATCGGCGACAATCGGCACGAGTTGGATGGTGACAACGGTCAACAGGAAACCGATGCCGGTCTGCGCCGTCAGCGCGGTGCCGACGTACCGGGCGTCCGTCGTCTCGCTGAGCGCCGTGGAGAAGACGCCCGAGTCGGCGATGACGGCTGCACCCCACACCATGACGAAGACGACGAGAACGATTGTCGGGGCGGCGAAGAAGAGTGGTGAGGCCACGCAGCAGGTTCCGCTGATCACCAGCGCTGCCACCGCCGCCGGAGGGCGACCGAAACGGTCTGATGCCCAGCCGCCCAGAAGGCATCCGAGCGCCCCGGCGACCCCGATGGCGACAAATGCGATGAATCCGGTCGACGCTGTGCTGGCGTCGCCGCGTGCTCCCCGGCCGGCGGCGACGAACATGGACAGCCACGTCCACAGTGCGTAGAGCTCCCACATGTGCCCGAAGTAGCCGAGACTGACCAGCCTCGGCCCGCGCTCGACAAATAGTGCAATCGCGTATCGCGGATCCGGTGTGATCGTGCGAATGTCCAGGTGTGGACCGGGTCGGATGACAGCGAGGGCGACAACGGCACCGGCCGTGCTCAATACCGCCGCGGCCAGCATGGCAGTCCTCCACGGCAGCGGCCCGATGCCGCTGATGAGATGGGGTAGCGCGGAGCCAAGGGTGAGCGCTCCGATCAGAATCCCGAACGTGCGGCCGCGATTGGTGGATTCGGACCACGACGCCATCAGCTTCATGCCCACCGGATACACGCCGGCCAGGAACATCCCCGTGAGGAATCTCATCGGGATCGCCGCGCCGAGGCCGGTGGCGAAGAAGGCCATTGCCGCGGTGCACGCCCCGGCGCCCAGTGCGCTTGCCGCAAGCAGCTTCTGCGGTGTGACGCGGTCGGCGAGGTTGAAAACCGATGACGTGATCGCGCCCGTTACGAACCCGATCTGGACCGAAGCGGTCAGCCAGACCGCGGCCGTCGCGCCGATGTCCCATTCCGAACGCAGACTGGGGACAGCTGCGGTGGCGGAGAACCAGACACTCAGGCCCAACACCTCCACAAGCGCGACGAGCGCGCGTTGCTGGTTGGTCCGCGACAGCATCATTGTCGAATGCC
>Ga0136846_1216620_pt1 | contig 11320 bp, 12 predicted proteins | sample HopSoiMetagenom2_FD_96841 | JGI IMG/M metagenome (GOLD analysis project Ga0136846, IMG submission 96841) | Grasslands soil microbial communities from Hopland, California, USA - 2 Assembly 2016 (version 4) | ecosystem: Environmental > Terrestrial > Soil > Grasslands | place: USA: Hopland... | reverse complement strand
CCCGCCGTCAGCACATGCTTAGGGTGATGGGTCTTGTTGGCGTGCTTGGCCCAGGCTTTCCCCTTGGGTGTCGCAATGGCGTCAGAATCCGCGTCTTCGCGCGCCGCGACCACCTTTGCCGCTGGCTTTGCTGCCGGTTTTACTGCGCGGCGCATCGGCAGCGCGTCAGCGCCCGAGGCCGCGATCGGCGGTGCCGATCCGTCGAGCATGGCGGGCGTGGTCTCCGCCGCGTAAGCGGTGAGTGGGGAGGGCGTGCCCACGGGCGTGTTGGCCGGGCGCGCCGCCGCCACAGGTCCGATCCAGCCGGGCGCGCGACCGACATAGACCGCCACGGTCGCCAAGCCGGCGCGGGCCGCGTCGGCCACTGCCGTTACAGCGGCCTTGCCCTTGTTCTTGGCACCATCGACGACAGAGACGCGCTCGGGCGCGACCTGCGCCTGCTCCGAGCCGCCCGCAACCCCAACCCGCTGCACCGCGGCCATGTATTCCCGCGTGGCGAGTGCCCGGCCGTAACAGGCCTTGCCGTGCATGTCCGGCGGCTCGCTCGAGGTAAACCCGTTCAGCGTCGCAGCGGACCCGATCGAGCTGGTGCTCGCGAAACCACGGTCGAAGAGGGCCGTCGCCATGGCGGTGCGCGCGCCCGACGACGGCGCGCCCATAATAACAGTAATCAGCCGGCGATTTCCCCGCCGCGCGGCGGCGACGATGTTGAACCCCGCCGAGCAGGTGAAGCCGGTCTTCATCCCTTCGGTCCCGGGATAGGCCCCAAGCAGCGGATTGTGGTTGCGGCTGAACCCCGAGCCAAGGCGAAACGCGTAAATGTTGAAGAGATCGGATTGTTCCGGAAATTGCTGGTAGAGCGCCCGGCCGAGCAGCGCCATGTCCCGCGCGGAGGTGACTTGGCGGGAATCCGGCAGGCCGTTGGGGTTGAAGAAGCGGGATTCGTGCATGCCAATGGACGCCGCCGCCGCGTTCATCTCGTCGGCAAAAGCCTCGACCGAACCCGATACGCCCTCTGCGATCGTGACCGCGAGATCGTTCGCTGACTTCACCATCAGCATCTTCAAGGCATTGTCGAGCGTCACCTCGGTGCCAGGACGAAAGCCCATCTTCGAGGGCGACATGGAATTTGCGTATGGGGAGACGACGAGCGGGGTGTCGAGCGTGAGGCGGCCTTCCTGCACCGCCTTCAACGCGACGTAAACGGTCATGAGTTTGGTGAGCGAGGCCGGATACCAGGGCTGCGTCGCCTCTTCTTGATAGAGGACCGCGCCACTGGCGGCGTCCATGACCAGCACCGGCGCTGCAGGAGAAGGAGAAGGAAAGGCAAAGGAAAAGGCAAAAGAGACCGCCAAGCCCGAGACGGCGGCGGATAACAGCGATCGCATCCGATTAGAGCTCAAGTCCGTCTCCTGCTACGGCAACGGGGAATGCTCCGCGGCTGAGCTAGTCCTATCTTCCCGTCGCGGGAATTGAAAGATGCCGCTCGCCCCCACGAAACGCCGATCTCATATTCCGGCGATCCCCAAGGATATTCTTGGCCGGTGCGGCAAAATCGTGACTCCATGGTGTACGCGGACGGGCGCTGCGATGACGTTCAAGTGCCGGCGGAACCAACTTTGCACAGGTGCGTTCTTCGCTTGCACGATCCGAGCGCCTGATCCCCTCCCAGACGTCCGCCGTGCATAACTAACCCGCGACAGCTGCCCCTGCTGGTCGCGGGTTTTATTTTGGCCGTCTCCATCTCCTGCATATCCGGCTTTGCCGGAACTCCGCGCTCCCGTGTGGCGTTCACCGGCTGAGCGGCCAAGCTCGGCTTTGCAAGCTCGGCTTTGGACGGCCGCGCCCCCGGGCCGCGGAGACCCGCAATGACCGATTTCAACCCCACCAGCGGTAAACCGGCCGAACCGAATACGGGCCAAATCACCGACGATCTCGCCACTTTGCGCGACGACTTCGCCAAGCTGAGTTCGTCGGTCGCCGAGCTTGTGAAGCTCCAGGCGAGCCAGGCAAGTGCGGCAATGCGCGGCGCCGTCGGCGATGCGCGCGAGCGGCTCGCGAGCACGACGGCTGGCGCCAAGGATAAGCTCGCCGGCCGCGCCGCCGATGCGCAGGACCGCATCATGGACAAGGCCGCCGACGCGCAAGACCGCTTCCTGGCGGCGACGGCCGATCTCGAATCGACCATCGAGCGCAATCCGCTGATCGCCGTGGTGATTGCCTTGTTCATCGGCCTGTTGATGGGAACGCTCAGCCGATCGCGTCGATGAAAGCATTTTTCGAGCGTCTGCTTCGAGAAGCGACCGCGCCGATCAAGCGCGCCATCGCGCGCATCGTTCAAAGCGCGGTCCTGCTGACGATCGCGGGGATATGCCTCATCATCATGTGGGGCTTTCTCACCGCTTCTTTGTTCATCTTCCTCGAAGATCGGTATGGCGGCACAATCGCCGCGCTCGCACTTGCCGGCGTCTATCTGGTTTTCGCGATCATCTGTGTTGTCGTTCTCAAAATCATGCAGCGCTCGGCGAAGAAAGCCGAGCAGCTTCAACCAACATTCGCGACAGCGACAAGCGATGTCGTCTCGGAAGAGATGCAGCGCGCGGCAGAACCTTGGATGGAAATTCTCGAAACCGCCGGGCTCTATCGCGAACGCGCCGCGCTCTTGATGAGCGGCGAGGCGCTACACAAGATGAAACCGATGCAACTCGTCGGCATGGCCGTGCTCGGCGGATTTGTTTTCGGTCGCGTGATTACCGGGGGCCGGCGGCGCCACGGCGAACCGAAATAGCCTGCTCTTGTCGCGGGTGTCTCGCTTCCGGGAATATGGCTGCACAACGTATTCGATGCTCTGGATTTCGTGATCAGGAATAAACATCAGAACCTTGTTCTGCCGATTGTATACCATCTCTCCCCGCGCGAACATGAACAGGATAACGACCTTTTCCAGTCTCTCACCTTGGGCGACGATGTTGTACTGACCGGTTCCGGTGTCGAAACGGTCTTGCTGCCCGAAGCCGAATCCCAACGCAGAAGGCTCCGAGTCCAGCAAGGCTGATTGGAATCAGCCATCGATCTTTAAACCCTTCGATCCAAAATGAACCACAAGACAGGCGGTAAGGGTTGCGATGGTGGAGGCGATCAGAAAATATTTAAGGGCCGTACTGGACCCGGTCGCCGAGCGTGAAATGGAAGACGTAAATGAGGAAGAGCGTCACCGGTAGAGCCAGCACTGGTTGAAAGGTGACTCGAGAAAACAACGCACTCATCCTTTTGTGTAATTCGGCTCCAGGCAGTCCAAAAAGCAGAAACGAGAGCACTATAAACGGCGGCAAGGCCGTGAGCGCGAATTGCAGCAGGTCGCTGTATTGCAGCATTTGAACAAGGTTGTAGTTGCCGAAGACTGCAATGTAAGCAAACAACATCGTCATCGTCGCCATTGCGGTGGCGACGGAAAAGACAATCACGATCGCAGCAATGTTCTTGAAGAGCGTCTGTCTCGACGGTAGGGCGCACGTCCTCCGCGACCGCAGAGCGCTGGTTCTTTCGTGGCGCTCTCAGATGGCTCCGACTATTGCGGCGTTTCTGACATCTTTGGTCCTCCGGCAGACCGTTCCAAAAAAAACCACACGCCCGCGATTTAGCACAGCTTTTCGCGACAGCCTGCTTTCCGGTTTCACCGAAACCGGCTCGCGGACGGCTACCGCAATCGTGCTCGGACGGCCGAAAACCCTTTTGCCAGGGTTCTACCGCATGTGGATTGAGTGCGGTCGCTCGCCGCTCCAGTTCAGGCGTTAGTCACGCTTCCGCGCGCATAGGGCGCCCCTTACGCGCTCGCGGCTTCCTTCGGATGCGATCTGCGATCGAAGAACAGCGCCTGACTGATCACCGCCTTGAGACTGTCGACGCCGAACGGCTTGGTGATCAGGAATGCGGGTTCCGGCGGCGCGCCGGTGAGGAAGCGTTCGGGATAAGCGGTGATGAAGATCACCGGGACCGAAAAGCTTTCCAAAATCTGGTTCACAGCGTCGAGACCCGAACTGCCGTCGGCAAGCTGGATATCCGCAAGGATCAGTCCGGGACGATGTTTGCCGACTTCGGCCAGCGCCTCTTTGTGAGTGCGTGCGACCCCGATCACCTTATGTCCCAGTTCTTCCACAAGCGTTTGCAAGTCGAGCGCGATAAACGGCTCGTCCTCGATGATCAGAACTTCGGTGCGGATTTGATTGGCGATCTCTTTGCCCGCCGCGTCGATCAATGCGGCCGCCTCTTCGTTCGATACATCAAGCGTTTGCGCGACTTGCGACGTATCGAAGCCCTCGAGCGCGCTCAACAGAAATGCGATACGGGGTCGCAGCGAGATCGCTTCGAGATTGCGTCGCGCACCGCCCTCGTCGGCGGAGAATCCCGATTGATCAACATGAGAGTTGACCGGCATCGATCCCCACACTTTGAGGAAAAGCTTGTAAAGCGCGGTCTTAGTGTCTACTCCTGGCGAGAAGCGCGACGGATCGGCGACGATTGCTTCCAATGTGGCGAGCACATAAGCATCTCCCCCGCTCTGATTTCCCGTCAGTGCACGCGAAAATCGGCGCAGATACGGGATGTGAGCGGAGATAGCTTGCGAGATCGACATGAAGGGTTCCTGGTTATAGTTCGGAGCTACCGCCAAGCTTCGGCACATAATTCACAAAAGCTGAAAAGGTTCCATCAAAAAAGGGAACCGGCTCAGCCTGGAGGAGTTCCTAGCCTACTTGCCTTGGCATATAGTACGGCGAGGCTTGGAGGAAGAGGGGCGCCGTTGGAGGCCGCCCTGGAGAGGGGCTGATGGATAGTAATGGGCGATTGAAGGACAGAGTAGCGTTGAAGTTCCCACCACCCGATACCAAATCCTCAGAGAGGGGCGATGAGCAATATCGACAGAGCGGCTTGAGCTCGGGATCGCAAAGCGCCGGGACAAAACGCCACGGGAAAATTGCCGCGTCAGGCAAGGGGCGCGGTGGATCGCAGGCAGACCTCGGAGAGCAAATCGCGCGGCCCCTGCGCGATCTCTACGATGACATGCTGAACAAACCCGTGCCGGACCGCTTTCTCGACCTGCTCAGCCAACTCGAGGCGACTTCAAATTCGTCTCTGAAGGATTGAAATTGAGCGAAGGTCCCCCCGCGGCCGCCAGCGCTAAGATGAAGGCGGACCTGATCGCCGTTATCCCGAACCTGCGTGCGTTCGCCGTCTCGCTGTGCGGCAATCCTGATCGGGCCGACGACCTCGTGCAAGAAACGCTGGTCAAGGCGTGGAGCAATCTCGGTTCGTTCGTCGAAGGGACCAATCTTCCCGCATGGCTCTTCACGATCCTGCGCAACATCTATTATTCCGAGTACCGCAAGCGGCGTCGCGAAGTCGCCGATTCCGACGGCACCATCGCCGCGAAGCTGGCGACCGCGCCGGCGCAGAACGGCCATATGGATCTGCTCGACTTTCGCGTCGCGCTACAGCAATTGCCGAACGATCAGCGTGAGGCATTGATCCTGATCGGCGCCTCGGGCCTCTCTTATGAAGAGGCCGCCGGTGTTTGCAATTGCGCGGTCGGCACGATGAAAAGCCGCGTCAATCGCGCGCGCAACCGGCTCGCCGAACTGATGCGCATCTCCTCGAGCTTCGAGTTCGGCCAGGATTCGGACTGGCACACGAGCCTCGATCCTATGCTCGCCGGCCAGCGTTTCTCGCGCACCGCCAGCGAGTGATCGCGTCAACCCTTCGTTTCCGCGCCCTTGCCTGAGGCGCTTTGTCGCTTAGAACCCCGTGTTAGAGGTCAAGCGATGGCATCTCCCGATGAAGCTTCAGTTCGGCGCGAAAGCGACTCGTTTGGCCCGATCGATGTCGCCGGCGATCGCTATTGGGGCGCACAGACGCAGCGCTCCGTCCAAAACTTCCCGATCGGCGGACAGCGCATGCCCATCGAAATCATCCATGCGCTGGCGCTGATCAAACGCGCCGCGGCGGAGGTCAACCGCGAATCCGGCGAACTCGATCCGAACGTTGGCTCCGCAATTGCCGCTGCGGCGGACGAGGTGTTGCAGGGAAAGTGGGACAGCCATTTTCCGCTTGTCGTCTGGCAGACCGGTTCGGGCACGCAGACGAACATGAATGTCAACGAAGTCATCGCCAACCGCGCCAATGAGATGCTTGGCGTCGATCTCGGCGCAAAAGCGCCGGTGCATCCGAATGACCACGTCAATCTGGCGCAGTCGTCAAACGATTCATTCCCGACGGCGATGCATGTTGCCGCGGCGCGCGCAGTGCATGACAGGCTTTTGCCGGCGCTCGGCACGCTCGAAGATGCACTGACCCGCAAGGCGCGCGAATTTGCCTCGATCGTGAAGATCGGCCGCACGCATTTGCAGGATGCAACCCCTATCACGCTCGGCCAGGAATTTTCCGGCTACGCCGCGCAGGTCGCGCTCGGCTGGCAGCGCACCCGGGATTCGCTCTCGGGTCTTTATCCGCTCGCCCAAGGCGGCACCGCTGTCGGCACCGGCCTCAACTCGAAAAAAGGCTTTGCCGAGGCCGTTGCGAAACGCATCGCCGAACTCACGGGCCTGCCCTTCGCGACCGCACCGAATAAATTCGAGGCGCTCGCCTCGCATGACGCGCTGGTCTACGCCCACGGCGCGATCAATAGCGTCGCGGCGGGTCTCTACAAGATCGCCAGCGACATTCGCCTCGCCGGCAGCGGACCCCGCTCGGGGTTGGGCGAATTGCAGCTGCCGGAGAACGAGCCGGGCTCGTCGATCATGCCGGGCAAGGTCAATCCGACGCAGGTCGAAGCGCTGACGATGGTCTGTGCGCGCGTCTTCGGCAACCAGACGACGATCACATTTGCCGGCTCGCAAGGGCATTTCGAGCTTAACGTGTTCAAGCCGGTGATCGCCTTCGCCTTCCTCGAATCGGTCACGCTTCTTGCCGATGCCGCGGAAAGCTTCACCGAGCGTTGCGTCGAAGGAATCGAGCCCGACCGCGAGCGCATCGCCGATCTCGTCGAGCGCTCCTTAATGCTTGTTACGGCGCTGACCCCGAAGATCGGCTACGACAAGGCGGCGGCAATCGCCAAGGCCGCGCATAAGCACGGGACCACGCTGCGGGAGGAAGCGGCCCGCGAGGGTTCGATCAGCGCTGAGGATTTTGAGGAGACGGTGCGTCCGGAGACGATGCTCGCGCCGCACGACTGAACGTAAGTTCCACTCACCGGAACCCGGCTTTTGGCGCAACGTTTTGACAGCAAACGGAAAGAGGCAGGCCCGTGCTCCAAAAATCCCGGTGGATGGCGCTCCTCGCCTCAGCTCCGCTTTGCGCATTGGCGACCTTTTCCCTCGCGCAGGATGAAGCCGGCAAGCCCGTTCCGCCGCCCTTCGCCGCCGGCCCGGAGGACGGGCAGTGGACCATGCCCGCCAAGAACGTCGCCAGCACGCGCTACAGCGACCTCGGCGAGATCACCACCGACAACGCCAAGAACCTGAAGGTCGCCTTCACGTTCTCGCTTGGTTACAACAAGGGCCAGGAAGCGGCGCCGCTCGTCATCGACAACATGATGTATATCGTGTCGTCCTATCCGAACGTGCTCTACGCGCTCGATCTGACGAAGCCCGGCGCGCCGCTCAAATGGAAATACGAGCCGAAACCGGCCGCGGCTTCGCAAGGTGTCGCGTGCTGCGACGTGGTCAATCGCGGCGCGGCTTACGCGAACGGCAAGCTGTTCTTCAACACGCTCGATGATTTCACCATTGCCATCGATGCGAAGACTGGCAAGGAAGCATGGCGCACAAAGATGGGCGACATCAACAAGGGCGAGACCATGACGATGGCGCCCCTGGTGATGAAGGACAAAGTCTTTGTCGGCGATTCCGGCGGCGAAATGGGCGTGCGCGGTTGGGCTGCCGTGCTCGATCAGAATACCGGCAATATCGTCTGGCGTGCTTATTCCACGGGTCCTGATTCAGAGGCGCTGATCGGCGCAGATTTCAAGCCGTTTTACGACAGCGATAAAGGCAAAGACCTCGGCGTCTCGAGCTGGCCGGCGGACGCTTGGCGGCAGGGCGGCGGCACGGTTTGGGGCTGGGCCTCATACGATCCGGATCTCAACCTCGTTTATTACGGCACCGCCAACCCCGGTCCGTGGAACGCCGACATGCGGCCCGGCGACAATAAATGGACGTCGGGCATTTTCGCGCGCGACGCCGATAGCGGCCAGGCGCGCTGGTTCTATCAGTTCAGTCCGCACGACATCTTCGATCACGACGGCGTCAACGAGAACATTCTCGTCGACATCCAGTGGAAGGGGCAGTCGCGCAAGGTGCTGCTGCATCCTGACCGCAACGGCTATCTCTACATGATCGATCGCAGCAACGGCGAAGTGCTGTCGGCGAACGCGTTCGACTACATCAATTCGAGCACCGGCGTCGACCTGAAGACCGGGCGCCTGCAATATGTGAAGGAGAAAGAAACCAAGCCCAACGAGGTCGTACGCGACATCTGTCCGGCGCCGCCGGGCGCGAAGGATTGGCAGCCCACATCGTTCTCGCCGAAGACCGGGCTTCTTTACATTCCGCACAATCATTTGTGCATGGACATGGAAGAGGTCGAAGTCGGTTACATCGAGGGTACGCCTTATGTCGGCGCCAACGTGCATATGAAGCCTGGCCCCGGCGGCCATCGCGGCGCGGTCTCCGCGTTCGATTTCATGGCCGGCAAGGAAGTCTGGTCGGTCAAAGAGAATTTCCCGGCCTGGAGCGGCGCGCTCGCGACCGGGGGCAATGTCGTCTTCTACGGCACGATGGAGGGCTGGTTCAAAGCGCTCGACGCCAAGACCGGCGCGCTTCTTTGGCAGTTCAAGACCGGCTCCGGCATCATCAGCCAGCCGACGACCTATAAGGGCCCGGACGGCAAGCAATATCTCGCCGTGCTCTCCGGTGTCGGAGGCTGGGCCGGTGCGATCGTCTCCGGTCAGCTCGACAAGCGCGACGGGACGAGCGCGCTCGGCTTCGTCAATGCTATGAAAGATCTGCCCGACGTGACCACGCCGGGAGGCGAGCTTTATGTCTTCAGCCTTCCCTAGGCTTGCGGTGATCGCGCTGCTTGTGTGCGGCACGGCTGCCGCCGAGGCGCGCGAACTGCGCGTCTGCGCCGATCCCAACAACCGTCCGTTCTCGGCGGAAGACGGCAGCGGGATGGAGAACAAGATCGCCGAACTGATCGGTGAGGAACTCGGCGCTAAGGTGAGGTACACCTGGTTTGCGCAACGCCGCGGATTTTTGCGCAATACGCTGAATGCCGGCAATTGCGATCTCGTGCCCGGCATCCCCGCGAAAATGGAAATGCTGCGCACGACGAGAGCCTACTACCGTTCCAGCTACATGTTCGTGCGCAAGGAGAGCACGCCGAAGATCGAGTCACTCGATGATCCCGCACTGAAGCGCATGAAGATTGGCGTGCAGCTGATCGGCAAGGATGCGACCAACACGCCGCCGGTTCACGCGCTGGCTCATCGCGGCATTACGCAAAATGTCCGCGGCTTCATGGTGTATGGCGACTACGAGTCGGTCGATCCGGTAAGCCCGGTTGTCGAGGCCGTGGCGAGCGGCGGCATCGATGTCGCGATCGTGTGGGGACCGCAAGCCGGCTATTTTGCGGCCAAGCAGAAGGTGAAGCTCGCGATCGATCCGGTGCCGCCAAGCGGACTGGATGGCGATCCGCCGATGCGCTTCGGTATCGCGATGGGCGTGCGCAAAAGTGATTCCGATTTCGCAGCCGAGATCGATCGTGCGCTCGCCGCGCGCCGCGCCGACATCGACGCCATCCTCGCCGCCTATCACGTGCCGCGATTTGACGAGCCGGGGGCGCAGAAATGATTGTGCGCTCGCTCGCCGTTTCCGCGGCGCTGCTCCTCGCCGGCTGCAACCAATCGCAGCAGCAGAAAGAATCCGGGCTGAACGCCAACCAGGATCAGCATCTCACCGTCGCGCTGGTGACGCTCTCGCCCGGCGGCACGCCGCCCGTCACCGAGAGCACGAGCAAAGGCGAGGACTACGCCACGGACCCGCAGAAAATCGGCGACGGCAAGCGGCTGTTCACGCAAATGAATTGCAGCGGCTGCCATTCGCATGGCGGCGGCGGCATGGGACCGCCGCTGACCAAGCCGCAGAACGAGTGGATCTACGGCGATTCGATCGAGAACATCGTCTCGACGGTGCGCGAAGGCCGGCCGAAAGGCATGCCGTCGTTCCGCGGCAAGCTTCCCGACGACCAGATCTGGGAGATCGCGGCTTACGTGCATTCGTTGGTCAACGGCGCGCCGGAACCGGCGGGAGAATGATCATGCCTCTCCAAAATTCCATTCCGTATTGCGGATCGCCGCCCGTGCCGGGAGGCGTCACATGGAACGTCGACCCGACTCTATGGTCGCTGCTCGCGATCGGCGCGCTCGCTTATTTCATCGCGTGCCGACATCTGCGCGGCGACGCGCCGGCGCGGCATGAGCAAATCTGCTTCGCACTCGGCTGGGCAATCCTCGCGCTGGCGCTGATCAGTCCGATCTGCAATCTCTCCGTCGCGCTGTTTTCGGCACGCGTCGGCCAGCACATGATTTTGACTCTCGTCGCCGCGCCGCTGCTCGTGCTCGGCCGCGCCGACGTCCTCGTCCTGCACGCATTCGGCGTGCGCTCGGAGATGCCGAACCGCACCGAATCGTACGCCGCGTCGCTTGGCTTCGCCCTAGCGCTTTGGGTGTGGCACGCGCCCGGACCTTACGATGCGACGTTCACCAGCCATACCGCTTACTGGACAATGCACGCGACGCTGTTTGCTTCCGCGATCGCGCTTTGGCGCGTGCTGTTGCGCGGCGTGACATTGCAGCCGGTCTCGGCACTCATTGCCAGCGCCTTCACCGGCGCGCAGATGTGCGCCCTCGGCGTGGTGTTCACCTTCGCCTCGCATCCCTTGTTCGCGGTGCACGCCGCAACGACATGGCCGTGGGGCTGGACGCAGGTGCAGGATCAGCAATTCGGCGGATTATTGATGTGGGTGCCCGGGGGCATGGTCTTTACGCTGCACGCGCTGGCCGCGTTCGGTCTATTCTTATCGCGGCTGGATCGGCGGGTAAGCGAGGCGTCGCTTCTGTGAGCCGCCCTGCTCTTCCCCGACTGACCCTCCCGACCATTTTTCCCTAGCGACCGCCTTTGACAGATGTGCGCAGAGCGTGTCGACTGGACTGCCAGGTAGACACAGAGTAGCAGTTAAGATCACTGAGTTCGTCGTTATTCCGCCCGAT
>Ga0136846_1235920_pt1 | contig 11321 bp, 8 predicted proteins | sample HopSoiMetagenom2_FD_96841 | JGI IMG/M metagenome (GOLD analysis project Ga0136846, IMG submission 96841) | Grasslands soil microbial communities from Hopland, California, USA - 2 Assembly 2016 (version 4) | ecosystem: Environmental > Terrestrial > Soil > Grasslands | place: USA: Hopland... | reverse complement strand
TTGAGCAAACGGTCCTCCGGTGCGGAACGGAGGCTGGGCTATCTCCTCTGCTGGTGTTGATCAACGATCAGGAATTTACGAAAACCGCGAATTGCTGGGGTGTGGAAAATAACTCCAAAGGCACGAATACCAATCGGATTGTCATGTTCCAAAAAAAATAAGCGGGAAGTCAAAGTGCTTTGAGCTTCCCGCTTTCGTGTAGCAATCTTTAAAATTATCGGCGCACCTTCGCTTGCGCAGTTTCTCCTTTGAACTGAACGCCAATCAGGCAAATTCCAGCCAAGCCAAGGCCCATCAGAGCCAGAGTCGCGCCCCCATCCGGAACGCTCAACGGTGTCCCACCGGGCGTGAAAGCAGGAGGGATAGCGCCATCGCTGGTGTCCACAAAGAGATTATCAAACTGGCTCATGTAAGTGGCGGTTGAAACTCCTGCGGGGGCCGAAAGTCCGCCCGTGGTCCACTCGAGAGTCTTCAAATTGTTGAATCCGGCCAGCAGCAGAGTCTGAAACCCGAAGGTTCCGTCCATGGTAAACGATTGAGTCACTTTCGCATCGCCGTTCTGATATCCGGTAAAGGTCACTGTTCCGGCCTTCCCGTCCTTTAACAGTTCGGAAAGATCGAGCGAATAGATATTGAACAGGCCACCATCCGCGCGGGTCAGCGCGGTCTTCTGAATGTAATAATTGTTGTAAAGCGCGGTCGATCCCGCAAAGCTCGACGAGGTGGCGCCCCAGCTTCCGAGAGCGTATTGGGAATTCAGCGAACTCGTGAAAACGTACCCCTGCTCAGAATAATTAGCTCGATAGCCGGGGGTGCTGTACAAGTTGTCGAAGGTAATCGTCACAGGGATCGCTTGAAGTGACTGTATTGCCAAAGTGGCAGCAAAAACCTTCAGAGCTAATTTATTTTTCATGCAATTCTTTTACTATCCGCCCGCAATCTGTTCGGGTCTGCTTAGCAATTACAATGCCTGTTAAACCGCAACTACAATCAAAATGTCACCACTATTCCAACTATCTACGCTTCAGATACTTGAGTTATTTTAGAACCATCAACATTCCAATCGGAAATCTCAGCACGGTTCGGTTTGTTGAAGGTTGTAAAATACATTTACAATTTTGCCCTGACGCACTCCAAACCGGACCGGTTTAAGCAGAGGCCCGTTGCGCCGGCTTCCCGTTCGATTTAGCCGCCTCGATTAATTCCCAAAACTTGGGATTTTCCTGCAAAACTTCATCCTCTTTGATCGGCAAATTCGAACGATAAAGAAAATCCTTTAACGTATTCTTGCTCAGGATTCGATAGACTAAAATGCCCAGTTCGTTCCGCTCAAAATAGATCCGATAATCCCCTAGCCTGAACCGATGCAGATGCTTCCCCGCCCGTTCCAAACGCCCGTACTTTTCCAGGTCGGCTTTTAGCACTTGTTGCGGGAGTCCTCGAAACTCACCAAGTATGTAAAGCTGCAGCTCTTTCGGCATTTTCGAAAGTTCCGCTGCGCTGGTCGGGTTAAAAATAATCTGAAAGGGCCGCATTCGAGGTAAGAACATAAGGGAAATCCTGATGCGGTAAAAGCGATTTGTTTGCCGATTCTCGACAGTCTCCCGTACTGATTCCTTATCTTGAAATTCAGTCCAGTCCTCTCCACAATTTCATCCATGCCAAGATTTCTCCTCACCCTTCTCTTCTCGACCCTGCTGGCGCATGCAGCCGGTGACGTGAAACGGTACCTTTACATGAGCACCCCGGACGCATCGCAGCCCGGCGGCTCCGGAAATGGAATTTTGGTCTTCGACATCGACCACGGGCATCAATTCGTTCGCCGCATTGAAATTCCTTTCAAGGAAGGCCTGCGCGGCTTTTGCGGAAGTCTGAAACGCCATGCTGTTTATTATTCGAGCACCGCTCGCCGAATGGGGGCGTTCGACCTCGAGTCCGAAAAAGTTCTTTGGGAACGACAATATGACACCGGTTGTGACCGCGCTTGCATCACTCCCGATGGCAGCAAACTCTACGTCCCAACAGGCTGGTGGTACCGCGGCGAAGACGGTGGGCTCATGATCCTCAATCCCGAAAACGGTGACGTGCTTAAACGAATCAAGCTCGGCAAGTTCGGCCTCGGCGCTCACAACAGCATCGCGAGCCTCGATGGAAAATACGTTTACTTGGGGACTGAAACGAACCTTTGGGTGCTTCGTCCCGAAGACGATTCAGAAGTGCGCCACTTCGAAGAAGTCGGCGAGTACGGCGTCTTTCCTTTCACCGTCGATAGCGCCAATCACTATGTTTACATCTGCCTCGGAAAACACGTCGGCTTTGATGTGGTCGACCTCGAAAGCCACTCCTCGATCGAGCGTGTCTTCGCTCATGATCCCGCCGAGCCTGACAAAGCGATCTCACACCGCACCCACGGCGCTGCCCTCACTCCAGACGAGCGGGAGCTTTGGATTAGCGATCAGGACGGCAAAAAGCTGTTCACTTTCGACGCCACCCAACAGCCCCCGCGCGAAACCGGCCATATCAACCTCTCCCAGGGCGGCCACGGCTGGATCACCTTCAGCCTCGATGGCGGTTACGCCTGGTGTCATACGCCCGATGTCATCGATGTCGGTTCGAAGAAAATAATCGCGCGGTTAAAAGACGAAACCGGTAAGCCGGTCTGCGGATCAAAATTCATCGAGATTCATTTTCAGGACGGCAAAGTCGTCGCCATAGGTGACCAGTTCGGTCTCGGCCGCAAAATCCAGCCCAAATCCTGAGCCGGTCCGAGCGCGCTTTGCCAGTCACGCGGCCAGCGCCGGCTTTCACCAGCCGCTCGGATTACCGGCTTTCCGTCCAGATCCGCCCTTCAGCCCGTCTCGGCCATCATTCAGAATCACAGCCGCAGTTCCATCACCGCCCCTATTGCATTTTTTCCCGGTTCTCCTCATGCTTTTGATAGAAGGGAAAATTGAATGCCAACCGGGGGCCAGAACAGTTGCACCAGAAATCGAACCCTGATTTTCGTGGATGAAGGCAATCTCACCGGCATCTGCAGCAAACTCAATCGCTCCATCGATTGGATCAAACTCCGCGAAACTCTGTCCAACGACCATGACGTCCTTGAAACCTTCGTCTACGCCGGCCTTCCCCCGCTCACCAGCGAATGGACCGAATTCCGCCACAAACGCGAACGCTTCCTCCATTGGCTCGAAGCGGAAGGCTTCTTCGTCGTCCGCAAACAAGGCCGGCCGACCACCCAGCAGGCCTATAAAGCCAATGTCGATGTCATGATGGCCGCCGAAAGTTTGGAACTTAGCATGGAACTCCACCCCGATATCGTCACTCTCGTCACCGGTGATGGCGATTTTGGTTTCGTCGCCTGCAAACTCCGCCGCCGCGGCATCCGGGTCGAAGTAGCCGCCTTCGAAAACAACCTCGGGGAAGACCTCAAAATCTCCGCCAACCTCTTCATTGACCTCTCTCGGATCATCAGACCATCCGAACCCCAGCGGCCCATCCCCGAAGACATCCGCTCCCCCGTCGAAGCCGGTATTATTTCAAACAGTTGATTGGATCCGCGGAACTGGCCGCAAAAACCGCAGCACCAAATCCCATCTTGAGTACGCAAAATAAATTGCTTCCGTAACATTTGATCCGCGATGGGTTGCACCAATGCTTTCTAGAATTAACTCCGGGTGCCTCTGCTGTTGAGTTACACGGGGGTGGATCGGGTGGAAAGTTACCGAGTTGATCTTTGCCGCACCGGCTTAATGGCGCTGTACTCCGCCCCGTTTTTACCGTCCGCTTATCGGCTCACGGATCTGCCGCCAACCGCACTTGGAGCCTCTGAATCCTGTACGTTGGCGAGCGGTTGTCGCGCTTGGCCGCCGGGCAAGGGCGTACGCTGCCAACCTTTGACCCCAATGCCAATATCGCGCTCGACAAACTCCCAGAGGACAACCTTTTTGTTTTTTAGAAACACAGGCCGCGCGCACAACTCCTGCCGCACCAGCGTAGAGCCTCCACCGTCGTTGACCAGCGACATCATGGGCTGTTTGAGTTCTTTTGCCAGGTGCGAGATAAAGCCTGCAGCGGTGGGTTCGTCCTGTTGGTAAATGCGCATGAAACTATCGCCCAGCACAAGAATTTCCGCCTCTGCTTCGTCTTGATAGAGCCGGCCATTGTCGCAACGAACGACTTGAATGGACTTAACTTTTTCGGCCTTCACGCTGCGCTCGATCATCGGCGACTGCATCATGCGCAGGATGTCCCCGAGGCGCTGCACCGGGGCGGCTCTCTCCCTGTAATCAATGTGCCCGGGGCCAACCCAGCCCAATTCGGTGAGCCGGCGAGCCACCAAGTGAGCCGCGAGAGCAACACCTGCGGGCGACCAATGCGTGTCCTCCGCCAGATAGAGAGGGACCGGGTCGGTCGAACCACTTTGCCGTCGCGCCTCGCCAAATTCTTTGAAGAGGTCAACGACTTCAACGTCGGCGGCTCGTAATCTCTCCAGCACTTCCAGCGTGCGAGGCGCAAGCACGCCGCGGAGCAGTTCGGCTCGCGAGGTCAAGCGATCCGGATAGATACTTTCCTTGTTCGGAACGGGCATCAGCACAAGCCGGATACCCCGTGCGGCGAGTTGATTGCGAAAATCAACGATCGCGGTTACCGGATCGTTGGTGGCGTGGACGGCTTGGCCACTTCCGTGCCGGGCCAGCATATACTTCAGCCCTGGTTTGTAAAAATACCATCCATTCGATCCGGCGAGGACCTTTTCTCCGCCATCCTTCAACCATGCGAATTGCGTAAATTGCATCAACGGCCGGGTGAGTTGTCCGGCCCAATTGGCTTTTTCCAATTCACTCTCGTAGGCGCGAAGATTGGCTGCGGTAGGTAATTCGCTGAAGATTTCAAATGCTTTTACGTCCCCCTGGCGAACTTCCCTGACAATCTGGATCAAGGGTACGCTCACCAGTATTCCGAGGAACACCACGATCAGAACCCAGTTAGGATCGCGCAAACGCATCATATTGGCTTAGAATTGGAAATAGAGAAACGGGTTGAAAGACTGGGAGTACATGATCATCAGCGCAAGAACGAACAGCGGCACGACCACCGCAATCCGCCCCCAGGTCACTGGCGACAATGACCAATCGTGAGCCTGGAAGGGTTGGAAAACGAGCACGGCGCATATTCCTAGAATCAGCAAGTGATACGGCGTGTAAATGATAGCTGCAAGCAGCGCCGAGACTTCGCCGGCTTGGCCGAAACCCAGCATTGCACGAAAATATTCCATCGCGGCAGTCATATTGTCGGCCCGAAACAATACCCAGGAGAACAGCATTAACATAAAGGTGATTGCGATCCGTCCGGGTGCTGGCAGCCCAGAATAGAGACTCTGTTTTCCCCGCCATCTTTCCAGAACCAAAAGTAGTCCGTGAAAGGTGCCCCACGCCACAAAGGTCCACTTGGCTCCATGCCACAAACCTCCCAAAAGCATTACTACGCCAAGGTTGAAATAAGTGCGCCCCTCCCCTTTCCGATTGCCGCCGAGAGCATAATAAAGATAGTCGCGCAATACGCTCGAGAGCGAGATATGCCAGCGACGCCAAAGGTCCGTAATGCTTTCGGAACGGTATGGCGCATCGAAGTTCCTCGGAAATTCGAAGCCCAGAATCCGTCCGAGCCCGACAGCCATGTCCGAATACCCGCTGAAATCGAAGTAGATTTGAAATGCATAAGCCAGCGCGCCCATCCAGGCGTCCAGCGGATAAGGATTAGCGGCGCCAAAAACCGCATCAGCCACGTTTCCACAGGGATTCGCGAGCAAAATCTTCTTCGCAAAACCGACGATAAAAATCGATATGCCCGAGGCGAACCGCACAGCCGTGTGTTCGCGCGCGCGCAATTGTTCCGCCAACGTTTTGTATCGAATGATCGGCCCGGCCACTAGGTCCGGAAATAATGCCACGAAAGCAGAAAAGCCGGTGAAAGATTTAGCGGGGCTGGCATGTCCTCGATATAAATCGAGGATATAGGTGAGCGAATGGAATGTGTAGAACGATATCCCAATTGGCAAAACCACCGTCAGCACGCGAAATTGCTGAGCCCCGACAGCCGCGAGCATCTGATTTAATGTCTCGGCGGCGAACATATAATACTTGAAGAATGCAAGCAGACTCAGATTGGTCACCACACAAGCCGCCACCGCGAGCTTTCTCTCGAGCGGAGTGGCGCCATCCCGTGTGATGACCTTGCCCCACATAAAATCCGTAACCGTGGTGAATAGCATCAGACCGACGAACCACGGTTCCCACCAACCGTAAAAGAGATAACTGGCGAGCGTGATCCAGGCGTTGCGCCAGCGAAAAGGCAGATTGTAATAGACCAGGAGAAACAGCGGCAGAAAATAAAAAACGAAGATATGCGTCGTAAAAACCATGCGCTACACCCGCAGGACTCTGCGGAAAGTAAGCGCCGTTTCAAGGACAATCCTATTAACATCCCATCTCTCGGGCCGGCTAACTTTTTGTGAAAACGCCCTCTTAAACCAGACATCTCATCGAGGTTCAGAACTGAGCTGACAAAAATTACGGGCTGCTTGGCCGATTCATATCCCGTGATTTGAGCATTTGATCCGCGTGATTGGATTTGCACCGATACTTTCCGGATTTTACTTCGGTGCCTCTGCTCTTGGGCTACACGCGCTAAAACTGGTGCCGCGTGAAGGAGTTGCACCCTCAACCTTCCCGTTCTAGGCGGGACGTCTCTGCTCGTTGGACTAAGGCGGCAAAATGGCGCGCCCGGCAGGACTCTCACCTGCAGACTCTCCGTTCGAACCGGAGTGTGATTGTAATTTCACCACGGACGCGAAAATGGGGCCGGCGGAGAGACTCGCACTCCCGTGGGGCAGATGCCCGGCAGTTTACAAAACTGCTGCTGTCGCTACTGAGCCACACCGGCGAAAGTTGGTGAGCTGCCACGGTAACGCTCCGTGCTCCGCGGTTTAAGAGACCGCTGCATCGCTTCAATGCTTGCAACCCGGAAAATTGCGGCGCAGGGGCGGAGTTGAACCGCCACGGAAAGGCCTGTGAAGTCCTTAACGAGCACATGCTGCCCACGCCGCGAAAATGGTCAGAGGTGTTAGCACACGGCCCAAAAGGGTAAGGCTCCCGCTTGATCCTGTTCCCAGCGGCAGGCCCGCGCTTTCCGGCTGCGCTCTGACCAAATTGGAATTCCGTGCGGGAGTTGCACTCGCGAGTTCGTGGGAATTTTGCGGTCCGCCTGTGCTCCTCGGCCAACGCGAAAAAGGCATTTGGGACGGACAGGCTCTCGGCGGAATGTTAGATTTCCGGCATGAGCACGATGACAGCGGAACAGGTCGCCGCGTGGCGTGAATGGAACCGAAACAGATGGGAAGCGGTGGAGAGCCTTAAAGCGCGAGGACTCGCTGAGATGACTGAGGACCGGGCCCGCCAGATTATTGAGCGGCTCCGGTTGTTCGCGCCGGCTCCGCCCGATCCGTTCAATGGAGAAGGACTGGTCCAGCAGCAATCGTTCTTTCACAAATGCAAGGTATGATCGCCGGTCTGGAGGAACTACTCCGAACCGCATCGCAGCTTCAGGCTTTCTTGAGCGCTCAGAGTTGGCGCTTTTGTTTCATCGGCGGTGTGGCTGTTCAGCGCTGGGGGGAACCTCGGTTCGATGAAGATATCGATCTGACGCTGCTTACTGGTTTCGGCAAGGAGGAGCATTTGTGGACACGCTGCTCAAATACCTTAAGCCCCGCAGAGCGGATGCTCGCGAATTTGCGCTCAGGCACAGAGTCCTGCTGGGCAAGACGACACAGGACATCGAAGTCGACGTCGATGGGCCCACTCCTTTTTGAAGAACGTACGATCCAGAGGGCCAGCGAGTGGCGATTACGCGAAATATAGCATTAACAACCTGTTCGGCGGAAGATCTCGTTATTCATAAAGTGTTCGCCGGTCGCGATCTTGATTGGTCCGACGTAGAACGCGTCTTGATTCGTCAAAGTGGAAACTCGATTTCAAGTTAATTCGATCCGAACTCAAACCATTGCTTGATCTCAAGGGGCAACCAGAAGCACTGCCCAAATTGGAAACGCTCAGAAAAACCGTGGATCGGCGGCTCCGAAGCACCGATCCGGATACAATGTAAATAATTTGGTCAGGAAGCCGGGATTTGCACCCGGACCGTCCGAATCACAGTCGGAGATCCTGCTGATTACACCACAATCCTGATGGCTCTCTCACGTGGATTCGCACCACGAGCTTCCTCCTTCGCAGGGAGGCGTGTAGATCTCTTACACTTTGAGAGCGTGCAAAAATTGGCGTCCGTGGCCGGACTTGCACCGGCTAGGTTCTGCTTGAAGGGCAGAGCGCGCGAGCTGCTTTGCATTCACGGACGGCGGGGTCTGCGATTTGTTAGTTCGCAGACTGTAGGAGGGGCGACTATCGGGCCAGGTAAGCTTCCAACACCTCCTGACTCAGAGTCTCGATCGGTTTCACTAAAAACGAAACACACTTGCGCAGTGAAGGCAGATGCCGTTTCCGACCGAGCACAGTAGATAGAAAAGGCATTACAACAATTCTCCAAATAGCAATAGTAGTTTTCATAAATTGAAAAGAGAGAAGGAAATTGGTCGTCCGGGGTGGTAACGCTCCACCGTCTTCCGCTTATCAGGCGGGCGCTCTACTTTTGAGCTACAGGACGAGAAGTAGCCCTGATGCCGTCGCGGCCTCCAGGGCCTTCCAGTTATCGGGCTGTTCTTTTCTTGAGTTACAAACAAGTCAGGAGCGGCCTTCGGCGCACGCGCACGAAGCCGAAACTGCGGCGTGTTTTAGACGCAGGTCTGATTCGAAAGACACGTCCTGGTTTGTAGCTCTTGCGAAAGAGCAACTGACTGCGATAGCGAATAACTGGTTTCATAGGTTTCCTTTCGTTGAGGTTATAAATGGTCGCTTCGACGTCATTTGTTTGTAAGACAAACACTCCACTTTTGAGCTACGGCCACGAAAATTGGCGCTCACGGCAGGGGTCACACCTGAATCTTCGGTGTTAGAAGCACCGCGCTCTATAAATTGAGCTACGCGAGTACGAGAAGTTAAAAAACGCCTGGGCGTCGGAGAGAGTAAGTTGAGCGATTTGAATGCTAATTGAGCGGAACGCCTCAACCACAGAGAGATCGCCGAAGGCGGAATGTGGATAATATATTTAAACGACGCGAGCAGTCCAGAAGTAGTTCCTGTTCCGTCACACAATTCGGCTCAAAGCAATTCTTTCGCGCAGCATTTTCTCGATCTCGTCCTCAGATGCGGAGGGGTTTTGCCAACGAATGCCACTGCGCGCCACCTCACAGGAGAGCTCATGCAACCGAAGTGCTATCAGCAGCCGTTCCTCGCCAGTCATCTGGCCGTACTTTTCAATCTGTAGGTTGAGGGCATTTCTCAGGGTTCACGGAAGGAATGTACGGAATTATTTCGCCGGTTTCCAGCTTCCAATTCAATCACGGGCAGAGGAAGAACGCGCATCGAGACGCGTCCCTCCTCTCCTCTTACCCCTTAACGAACAGGTTCCAGTCCCCGATGCCTCGCGCATTGCGGATGAGTGCAGTCACCGGCAATTCCTTCGGCGCTCGAGGCACGTTCAGCAGTTTCAAACCAGCCTCGTGCGGGAGACGATCGCCTTTCTTCGCGTTCACGGCTTTATCGGCCCAGACGAGATTTTCCCATGCGTCCTTGCCGCCGCGTGAACGGGGCAGAACATGGTCCAGGCTGCCTTCGTCCGGGCGCAGCAACTTGCCCGTATACTGGCAACGATCGCCATCTCGTTCGCGAATGGCCTTCGCGCAGAGCTTTGGCCGCTTTTTCGGCACTTTGGCGAAGTTGAGCGCGACGATCACAGTGGGAACACGGATCGCGCCGCGCACAGTCTGCACCGCGTTATCGACTTCACGGATGGGCAGCGTAAGCCACTCCTCCCACGAAACGGGACGGATGTGGTTCTCGCCGTCAATCTCCAGAGCGGTCGCCACGTTCGTCGCCATTTGGCAGAAGGCATCGGCGGGAGTGCGGATGTTAATGGCCTGCCAGTTGCGGTTTAGCACCAGCACAATTGATTTGTTGAGGATGTCGTTCATACAAGTAAATAGTTGGATTCATTCTTATGAGTTTGAGGAATTTGGCTGCCAGGGATGGAATCGCACCACCATGCTCGCCTTCAAAGGGCGATGTCTTACTGTTAAACGACCCGGCAAAATGGTGGCCTGCCAGGGTAATGCTCCCTGTTCAGCGGCTTAAAAGACCGCTGCATCACTTTAATGCTTGCAAGCCGAAATGATGACTCACTGCGAAATAAATCGTATGCGCGTCGGATAACGCTCCGGAATCCGGCACTGATCTAATGCGATGCGGGGATATAAGGCCGATTGTGGCCGTGTGCTAACACCTCTCTTTGAGCCACGCGCGCGTGAATAGTAGTCCGGGAAAATGGTCTGCATGCAGGAGCTGCACCCGCAGCCTTTCCGTTATAAGTGGGTATTGGCCGCGTACAAACACCCTCGCCCTTGAGCTAAGCGGGCGATTTGAAATTTTGAAGGAGGCCGCAGAAGGCAGAACTGTCGTCGGGCGCGCTGCCCCGAGCGTCTCAACTATTTTTCAATCTGCCGAACCTCCCTCTAAAATGATGGCCGCCATCTGATGCGTTAGCCCTCTCTCTGCAAAACGGGCTCCTCCCTTTGAAGAGGCCGCAGCCATAGCGGCCAATGCTGCGACCCCGATCCGCGATGGTGACGCGGAATGGAAGGGAGTCCCCTGTTATTTATTTCCGGTGCTTCCTTCATCGGAACGCGAGGTCTTGTGTACTTTTCCCGAATACGCTTTCGAGGAAGCTGTCGACGCATTGGTTATCGACCAGACCGAACTGCTTCAAGACTGCGACGCCGATCAGGTGCCCGGCAAACTCCTTAACCGGCAGGAATTCGTTAATGACCTGCAGCACTCGGGCATAGTCGCCCTCTTCAGGATCCATTTCGCAAGTCGAGTCGTGATAATCTGCATCGTGCTGCTTCCAGTTTGCATGCGGATCTATTTCGGCATTTTCCGGCAGATCGGCAGGACGGAAGAATATCCGCGCATCTTTGCGAATCATCCGCGCCTCTCCCATCAGCCATATCATAACTGAACTCCCTTGGAGGCTGGAGCGCGCGTGGGTAATGATTCGAGTCTTGGGTGAACGCTCCATAAGCGCGGTCCGAATGAGCAATGCGGTATCCGGTGAGATTTCACCAGTCCCAATAATATCGATCTGAATTGTGC
>Ga0136846_1233974_pt1 | contig 11321 bp, 5 predicted proteins | sample HopSoiMetagenom2_FD_96841 | JGI IMG/M metagenome (GOLD analysis project Ga0136846, IMG submission 96841) | Grasslands soil microbial communities from Hopland, California, USA - 2 Assembly 2016 (version 4) | ecosystem: Environmental > Terrestrial > Soil > Grasslands | place: USA: Hopland... | reverse complement strand
CAGCCTCTAGTCCTGCAAATCCTGCGCAACTGCCTTCCGCACGGGAAAAGGATAAGGATAAGGATAGCGATGAAGATCAGCGCAGTCACGACAGAGTCATTCAAGGCTCTCAGCGGCAATTGCCGAATCGCCGCCCGATAACCACCAGCTCAATCGAAGGACTCGTGACCAACACCGAAGCGCGTGGCGTCGGCGGTACGCGCGTCATCATTCGCGACGCGAGCGGCAGGATTCGAGCAACGATGACCGACGCTGACGGCGTGTTTCGCGTTGCTGATTTAAACGCCGGCTCGTACCAACTGGAGCTAAGACGACAAGGTTTCCAGGATTTCATCCGCCAGAATGTCCGAATTGGGTCAAGAGAAGTTTTAACCATTGAGGTCAAGCTCCAATCGACTGAAGAGTTTATGGCGAAAGGGCCGCTGGACCGGCCACTCGCAGGAGCAATTCCGCCCAGCACCGCTCAAAGCGATGGAGAAGCACGTCAACCATATGGCGAATTGCGCCGCCGTCCGAATGAAACCGTCCCTGTGGAAGCGAAGGCCGCGAATGCCCAATCCCCACCCACAGAAAATGAGAATTTCGACACGCGGGCGTACAGGTGGGACGTCTCCAATGGCGATCGTAAAGATCCGCTGAACGCATACAAGCGGTATAGGGCGTCGGGCGAGTACGAGTACACCAGCGGCCACTGGTATGACCCATTCAATCGAAACAAGCTGAAGGGTGATTATCCAATCTTTGGCCAGCAGACTTTCTTTGTGTTTACAGGTAGCGCGGTGAGCGCTCTCGACGGGCGCCGTTTACCTACGCCCAGCCTGGTAGCTGCGCGCGATCCAGGACAATTCCAGTTCTTTGGAAGAGGCGGGCAGTTCTTTCTTAGCCAGATGTTCCGTTTCACTGGCGAGCTGTATCACGGGGACGCCAGCTTCCGCCCCAAGGATTGGCGCATTGTTTTCACGCCCGCGTTCGACGTGAACTATCTTCTCACCCGCGAGCGTGGCATCGTGAACATCAACCCCCAGCGTGGCACCGATCGATTCGACGATCATGTTGGACTGCAAGCGGCGTTTGTCGAATACAAGATCAAAGACCTGAGCCCCAATTACGACTTCGTCTCAGTGCGAGCGGGAATTCAGCAATTCCAAAGCGACTTTCGCGGGTTCATCTATTCGGAAGAGCAGCCTGGCCTGCGGATATTCGGCAATTTGAAATCTGACAAGTACGAGTACAACCTTGCCTATTTCTATCACCTGGAGAAGGACACCAACAGCGGGCTAAATACATTCAACGACCGGCACCAGCAGGTTGCTATAGCGAATTTGTACATCCAGGACTTTTTGTTCAAGGGTTATACCAACCAATTCAGCTACCACTTTGATAAGGACGATCCCACGATTTACTACAACAACAATGGGATCATTACCCGGCCCGAGCCGATCGGCGTCATCGTGCCGCATGGCATTCGCTCACACTACATTGGGTGGGCCAGCAATGGACATGTCAGACGCGTCAATGTGTCGTCGGCGTTCTATCAAGTCTTGGGATACGACGCCGACAATCAGGTAGCGTCGCGACGTAATGTTCTTCCGTGCCCGAGGGGCTTTGGAAAATGCGACCGTGTGGACATCAATGCGCAGATGGGCGCGCTTGAGCTATCGCTGGATAAAGACTGGCTGCGTCTCCGTAGTTCCTTCTTCTATGCGTCGGGTGACAAGAATCCGCGAGACGGCATTGCACGCGGCTTCGATTCTATAGATGAATCCCAGAGCTTTGCCGGTGGTCCGTTTAGCTTCTGGAACCGTGAAGGGATTCGCCTGACCGGCACACTCATCGGGCTAAAGTCAGAAAACGCGCTCTTTCCCGACCTCCGCGCCAGCAAGAATGAAGGCCAGGCGAACTACGTGAACCCGGGAGCATTTGTCTACAACGCCGGCGCTGACTTCGATATCACGCCCAAAATGCGCTGGGTGGTGAATTTCAACTACTTGCAGTTCGTGCACACCGAGCCCATTCAGCTGGCCTTATTTCAGAACCATATCCATCGCGGAATCGGAGCGGATTTTGGGACTGGAATCATTTACCGGCCACCGCTATCGGAGAACATCATCGTCGAAGGTGGCATTACTGGGTTGGTGCCTGCACGAGGTCTGCGCGACATCTATACCGGCCAGACATTACTTAGTGCGTTTGGCCTGATCAAGTTTGTGTTCTGAGCAATAGCAGTGAAGGAATTCACGTCAGGGGATCAATGAAAAGGCCGCGCGGCATCCGTTTGGTTGCATTTGTGAGCCTGGCCGCTTGTCTGATCCTGCTCGCGCGCGTGGTAGCCCATGCAAACGCTTCCGGCGCGGATCAGCAACCTGGACAGGGAAGCACTTCTTCACCTGCAGGAACTCAAAGCGAGCGCATCACCGAACATACTCAGCGACGTGGATCGCGACTTCTGATTCTTCAAACTCAGGAGGAGGCTGACGCAAAGACCAGCGGCTGTATGAGCTCTGGGTGCCATAATCCAATCGACAGCACCACAATGCACGCACCGGGCACAGTGCGCCTGGGATGCACCGACTGCCATGGTGGCGATGCTTCGGTGACGAACACGGCTGCGAAAGACACGGCGCAGTACGAAGACTCAAAAAACAAGGCACACGTCCGCGCGCGCTTTCGAGAAGACGAGCGTTCCGCTGGCAATGCGGTACGTTCCTATTTTGGAGCGCGCTGGCTCAAGGAAAGTGCGGAGTGGGTGAAGTTCGTAAATCCCGGCGACAATCGGGTTTCACAGGAGACATGCGGTCGCAGCGGGTGCCACTCTGAAGAAGTCCACCAAGTACGCACCAGCATGATGACGCATGGCGCGATGCTCTGGGGCGCCGCCCTGTACAACAACGGCGGATATCCAATCAAGAATCCGCGTTTTGGGGAGAGCTATTCGCGTGATGGAGAGCCTCAGCGGCTCATTACCTGGCCGCCACCAACGCAGGAAGAGACGAAGAAGAAAGGTGTGCTGCCTTATCTGGATCCGCTGCAGCGCTGGGAAATTTCGCAGCCCGGAAACGTGTTGCGTGTGTTTGAGCGTGGCGGACGCGAAAAGGGAGAGATCGGCAATCCCATATCGGATGAGGATCCCGGACACCCGGACGTGAAGCTTTCCACACGTGGCTTAGGTACTGAACTGCGCACCGACCCGGTGTTTCTCGGCTTACAAAAAACTCGTCTTCTGGATCCACTCCTCTCGTTTCCTGGAACCAATGATCAGCCCGGCGACTACCGCCAGGGCGGATGCAGCGGTTGTCACGTCGTCTACGCCAATGATCGTGATCCCATGCACTCCGGTAAATACGCCAGCTACGGCAACCAGGGTTTGTCGCAGCAGTCAGATCCCACGATTTCCAAGACGGAAACTGGCCATCCGCTGCAGCATGTGTTTACGCTGTCGATTCCTTCCAGTCAATGCATGACGTGCCATATGCATCCGGGCACGAACATGGTAACTACGTATTACGGCTACACGTGGTGGGACAACGAGATCAATGCCGAGAAGATGTACCCGGAGAAGCAGCATGATCCCTCGGCCAACGACGCATATCAAGCGCAGGTACGCAATCCCGAGGGTTCTACGGACCGCGGCAAGTGGCGCGACGTAAACTTCCTGCAACAAGTCGGCACAGCCGAGTTTAATAAGCAGCTCGACAAAACTCAGATGGCGGACTTCCACAGCCATGGTTGGATATTCCGCGCAGTCTACAAGCACGACCGCAAAGGCAACTTGCTCGACGGCGACGGCGGCATCGTGGATTGGAAAGATCCCGAAAAATTCAAGAAGGCCGTGCACCTGGCCGACATTCACCTCGACAAAGGAATGCAGTGCGCCGACTGCCATTTCTCTGAAGATAACCATGGCAATGGAAAGCTGTACGGCGAGACTCGCAACGCCTTGGTGATTACTTGCGAAGCATGTCATGGCGACGTGCGTGGACGCGCAACCCTGGTAGCGAATGGCCCGGCGGCACTCGATTCGGGCATTAATCTCGCACTCAACACCACACCGTTCAAACAGAAGCAGTTCTATTGGCGAGGTGATCGTCTTTATCAACGCTCGATTATGGATCGCAATCAGGAGTGGGAAGTGGTGCAGGTGCTCGACACGATCACACCGGGCCGCGTGCACTACAGCGAGAAATCCCGCCTCGCCAAGACGATCCAAACAGACGGTGTGACGTGGGGCGCGATCGCCGATCAGAACGATCTCACCAAGCTCGCGCACTCATCCAGCAAGATGAGTTGCCAGAGCTGCCACACGTCGTGGACGACGAGCTGTTTCGGATGTCATCTGTCGATGAGCGCCAACCAACGGATGCCCATGCTCCACAATGAAGGGCTGCTCACACGCAACTACACAGCGTACGACTTCATGGTACTGCGTGATGACGTGTACATGCTGGGCATCGACGGAACCGTGACCGGCAACCGCGTCTCTCCGATTCGATCGGCATGCGCCGTTGTCGTGAGCTCGCAAAACGCGCAGCGCGATTGGCTCTACTACCAGCAGCAGACCGTCTCCTCCGAAGGCTTCAGTGGGCAAGCCTTCAGCCCGTACGTACCTCACACCGTACGCGCGAAAGAGACGAAGGAGTGCACCGATTGCCACGTCTCGCAAGAGAAAGATAACAACGCGTGGATGGCCCAGCTTTTCATTCAGGGAACGAACTTCCTCAACTTCATGGGACGTTATGTATATGTGGCCACCGGCGAGGACGGTTTCAACGCTGTCACCATAGCCGAGCACCAAGAACCGCCGGCGGTTTACGGAAGTGACTTCCACAAAGTCGCTTATCCAAAAAACTACGAGGAGTTCCTGAAGCACAAACGGGAACTGGACGCGGATGAGCATCCGGTACGAGCAAAGCTCGGGGGAGAAGAGGTGCTAGACCTCCAACTTCGCGGCGAGTATGTCTACACCGCATTGGGAAAAGGCGGATTTCGCATTTACGATGTCGCGCAAATCGATAACAAAGATTTCTCGGAAAAAATCGTCACCGCCCCGGTTTCGCCATTCGGCCAAAAGTTTTATGTGAAGAGCAAATATGCGACCGCAATTGCGACGCCGACCACGTTGGGAGTCGATCCGCTCAGGACTCACGCTCCCGAGAACGAAGAGCAGAAAATCCACCTGATGTATGGATTCCTATATGGAACCGACAAGTACGAAGGCCTAGTAGTGATAGGCAACGGCCTCAGCGACAAGAAAGACTTTGCCGGAGTGGGCACGCTGCTCGACGGCAATCCGGCGAACAACTTCCTACGTCGCGCAGTGACCTTCAACCCCGACGGAAAATTGAACGGAGCGCGGCGCATCACCATCGCTGGAGTGTACGCATACATTCTGTGCGATCGCGGACTTGAAGTCGTCAGCCTCGATGATCCACTGCACCCAAAGATTACCGCCGAGATCAGCGCTCCTATACTCAACGAACCCACAGGAGTGGCAGTTCAGTTTCGTTATGCGTTTGTCACGGACAAAGATGGGCTCAAGGTTGTTGACGTCACTCATCTGGACCAGCCCAGGATCGTCGAACGCGCCAAAGTTCCCTTAGGCGACGCCTGCAACGTGTATCTCTCCCGCACATACGCGTATGTTTCTGCGGGCAAAGAGGGTATTGCGATCGTGGATATCGAGCGTCCGGAACAGCCCAGGCTTGAGCAAATGTTCAACGCCGGAGGCGAGCTGAAGGATACTCGCGATATTAAGGTTGGAATGGTCAGCTCCAGCCAATTTGCATTTGTTGCCGATGGAGAAGCCGGTTTTAAGGTCGTGCAACTCTTCTCGCCGGTAGACAACAACAATTTCTACGGATTTAGCCCACGGCCCACCCCGAAGTTAATTGCTCAATACAAGACGAAGGGACCGGCGTTAATCGTCTCTGAAGGCACGGACCGTGACCGCGCAGTCGACGAAAGCGGCAACCAGCTTAGCGTCTTCGGCCGTCGTGGCGCGCGTCCCTTCAATCTGCAGGAAATGCAGCGCATGTACATGCGCAGTGGGGAACTCTACACCGTCACCAACGATCCTCCGGGACGTCCCGTGGACTCCCACGTCCCGCTGAAGGCAGGCGATGCTGCGCCGGAGGAGAAAAAGGGCACTGGCGGAGCAAGATAGTCCAACCGTCTGTCAATTCGCCGTCCGCCGCGAGAAGCTGCTGTCACAGTCTCACAATTAGCGAATTCCGGGTCTTTGAACGTCCTACAGCGGCTGCGTGAGGCCTTCTGGGTCGTATAGCAGTGGGAAAAACTGTCCCGCTACCTTCTCGCCGGCCGGAATCACCGGTACGCCGTGCAGCAATGGTTCGTCCGTGGCAGACTGGACGCCGTCGCGTATGACGTTGATCACGGTTGCGCGACGCGACTGGTCTGAGTAGTTGGCGAACGATCCATGAACCAGGCGTGGATGATGGAATGAGGCCTCGCCCTTCTTCAATTCCACCGCCACCGGTTGCTCGAACTGGTTTCGTTGTTCCTCGGTGAGAACAGCCCTTATTGCATCCATGTCTCCGGCGAGACCGGTAATGGGCAGGTCCGGCCAGCGATGGCTCCCCGCGACATACTGTAGGCAGCCATTCTCGCGTGTTGAGTCGTCCAGACCGATCCAGCAGGTGAGATGGGCAAGCGGCTGCGTACGCGTCCAATAGGAATAGTCCTGATGCCAGGCTACAACTCCACCATGGTGCGCAGGCTTGCAGAACAGCTGGTCATGCCAAAAGCGCACAGCGCCGCCCAGCAACTGCGACGCAGGCACCGTGAATGCCGGGTTCCACAGCAGATCGTGGAATCCGGGAGTGATTCGCCAAGCACCCAAAGCGTGAAAGAGCACCGTTTCCGGATTACCCGATTCGTTGGAGTGATATTCGTAAAAGAGCTCGTTGCCTTCATGCGCAGGATCAGTCAGTTGCGCCAGCTCCTCACGCAAGGTTTCCACCTGCCGGTCGTCCACGATTCGGATGCCGCTCAGGTACCCGTGTTCGTGGAAGAACGCAAGTTGCTCTTTGGTCAGGCTGAATCGCGCGAGCTCGGCATTGGCCGAACGCAGGAGGTCGCCTATCGGCTTGTGATGAAGTGAAAGATCCCGCGTATTCATTGCTGCTTGCATCCTCGCGGTCCACTCGGCGCTTGCTAAGTCTCTAGGCGTTCAGTCGGTGCACCAGGGAATTTCCCTGAACATCCAGCCTCGCAAAGCATGTGCTGCGTCTTTACTTATGAGGGTTCCCGCACAGCCGTGACTTCTTGTGGCGGATCGCCGCCGGCGTAGTTTTGCGCGATGATCAAGCGCCGCGCTTCTCCACGAATTGCAGGCAGCCGTGTGCCGAACCACATCGCTCCAAGAATCGAGCACATTCCGCCCAGTGCCACCGTTAATGGTGCTCCAAGGCGTTCAGAAAGCGCTCCCGCCAGCAACGCCCCCACCGGAGCCATGCCCATCATCATCATGGAATAAAGAGACATCAGACGCCCGCGAAGACGGTCTGGCACCATCGACTGGATGAGCGTGTTGGTCGCGGCCATCTGCACCATCATGAACAATCCGACGGGAATCAGCAGTACGGCTGAGAGCCAGAAAATCCGTGAGTAGCCGAACAGTATCAGGAACAATCCGAACGATGCAGAGCAGGCGGCGACCCAGGTGCCCAGCCCTCTGAGGCTTGATTTCGCTGCGAGAATAAGCGCACCGATCAGAGCCCCAGCGCCGCTGAAGCCCATCAGGATGCCGAGTCCGCGTGCCCCGCTGTGCAGAATCTGGTCAGCGAAGACAGGCATCAGCACTGCGTAAGGCATGCCCACAAGGCTCACCAATCCAACCAGCAGCAGCAGGGCAGAAATGGGCATGGTGTTTGCAACCCAGGTGAAGCCCTCCTTAATGTCGCTGAGCGCAGATGTCTCCCTGGGCTGCGGCACCCATTGCGGTACCTTCATCATGAACAGGCCGATCAACACGGCGACGTAGCTTACGGCATTCGCGAAGAAGCACCAGCCCTCGCCTATGCTGGCCACGAGCATGCCGGCAACTGCAGGCCCAATGATGCGTGCCCCGTTGAACATCGAGGAATTCAGGGCGATGGCATTCATCAGGTTCTCTTTGCCGACCATTTCGACGATGAAGGCCTGGCGCGCAGGAATATCAAATGCGTTCACAAAACCGAGCAGAGCGGAGAGCACAAAGATGTGCCACACCTTCACCACTCCCAACAGCGTGATAGCCGCAAGGATAAAGGCGAGAATCATCGATGCGGTTTGGGTGGCGACAATAATGCCATGACGATGCCGGCGATCAACAACAGCACCTCCCACCGGGGACAAAAGGAAGATGGGAATTTGCGATGAGAACCCAACCGCACCCAACAGCAACGATGATCCAGTCATTTTGTAGACCAGCCACGATTGAGCAACGTTCTGCATCCAGGTGCCGATCAGGGAGATCAACTGCCCGCCAAAAAAGAGTTGGAAGTTCCGGTGCCGCAGTGCGCGGAAGGCGCTAGCGATCCGCGATTGTTGGGAGGTAGTCGTCAGCCTGGCTACTCTACTTTCGGTGCAAATGTCGGCGATGGCTCAGTTGCGCGCGTAAACTGCAGCTGTTTCATAATAAACGGCAGCGCGGAAGGGAAACGGATCAATCCAGGCATCGACTACATTCGGGAACTATTTCGATACAACGATTGGGCGAATGATCACTCGCTGCGAGAGTTGTATGCATTTTCAGTGCACCAATGCCAACCCACACGCGCAAGTACTCTTCTCATAAAGAGGCGGGTGGATGCTGAAATCAGCCCGTCGATATGGGAGTGTGAGTAACCGCCACTCTGACGAGGTGAGTTATGTTCTTGACGCTTGCGATCATTCTTGCGGTGATCTGGGTTATTTGTTGGCTGGCGCTGCATGTTACCAGCGGGCTGATCCATCTTCTAATCGCCCTGGCTGTGATTTCCTTTGTCGTGCACCTGTTCCGCGGCCGTCCTGCAGCGGTGTGACGCTGCCGCACTCCGGCTGAGCGGCAGTTACGGTACTGCCGCTCGTTACTTTTGTGCGTCCAAACTTTTGTAAAAGCTCTTGCCATCTGGAGCAAGTTGCCTTATTTTTCAAATCAAAATGCAGGAACCAGATCACAACGCCGACGACGTCGCTGCCTCTGAGCGTGCCCGCCAGCGCGCCAAACGAGTGCAGAAGCCGCCGCACGGCAAAAAGAACTCAGAGTAACTGCTAGTACTGACGTACACCCGCTGAGGGAAGCGATACGCCAGCTCACGCCAGCGGGCATCTGTGCGGCGACGCCATCGCATCCATCGTGTTGCCAGAGAAATTGTGCAGTTACTCCGGAAATGGTTTCTAAATGCCACAACCCGCGCTGCTCAGCCGAATTCCGCTACTTCGGTGACGGAAAGCTTTTCGAGTTTACTCCTGACTCTTTTCGCGAGAGTTCTCAACTCTATTGGCTTTGCGACACTTGTAATCAGACTCACAGCCTCCAGCGCGATGGTGACGGAGAGGTTCGGCTCATCCATAAGCGCGATGGTGTGAGCCGGCAGGTAAGCCAACCTACTCGTCTCGACCGGGCAAGCTGAGGCGCTACTCGGGTACCGCGTCTTGCCGCAGAGCCAATCTACGCGTATTGCAGGTCCTGCCGAGCGGAACATCGAAACCGTCGCAAGCCTTGAGCAGAAATTCCTCGACGAGCGCACTTGGCTGGACCGCGTAGCCGACGCTATCGCCGGCTTCAGTGGCAGCATATATTTTGTGCTGCTGCACATTGTGGCGCTTACCATCTGGTTCCTCGTCAACACAGGACACTGCTTCCGGTTGCCGAAGTTCGATCCCTATCCATTCATCCTGCTGGCGATGGTAGTGTCCGTCGAAGCGGTTGTGCTATCGACGTTTGTGCTCATGAAACAAAACCGGATGGCGAAGCGTGCGGAGCAGCGCGAGCATTTGACACTGCAGATTGATCTGTTAGCAGAAGAGGAGATCACGAAGATTCTGCAATTACAGCGGTTGATCTGCGAGCGGCTCGGCATCGCAGATCTCTCGCAGGATTCGGCGTTGCAAGAACTCAGCGAAACTACTTCGGTACAGACTCTCGCACAAGAATTGCGGCAGAAACTTCCAAAAGAACCAGCAGCGTAGCCTATAAAAAAACACCTAATAGCGCGCTGGCACACCGATCGCGGTGAAATACCGCTCTTTACCCTAGAAAATCGAGAGTAGAAGATAGCCTGACGGAACTAGGGTTTGGCTACTCCCGCCAGCTTCCATCCGCGATTCAAGCGGGTACTAAGTCTTGCTTGTAATCCACTCTTACCCCCCGATTTGCCCAAAGTTAGTTTCTAAGGTGAACCCCTCATATAAGCAGAGTTGATGCCTCCATAGCTTCGGACATGCCCGTTCGAATGAGAAACGGGAACCTTCGAAAAGTTGTGGAGATACCTTTGAAAATTACGAAATGGATTTTAGCGGTGAGCATGCTGGTTTCGCTCACAACATTCGCAGACGTTTCCGTCAGCTCGCCTGCTGACGGACAAACCGTGAATTCACCGGTGCACGTAGTAGCTTCGGCAAGCGCGGCCAATGGAGTTGCCGCCATTCGCGTGTATGTCGACGACAACAGCATCTATCTCGCATATGGCGACAACATCGATACGAACATCGACCTCGGCGGAGGATCTCACCACGTAGTAGTTCAGTCGTGGGACAACACCGGCAACGTCTCTAAGCAGGAGATGACTATCAATGTTGCTGGGTTCGTCGGAGCAGGTGCTCCTTCTGGCGCGGCAGGAGTGACCGTGAGCTCTCCCACGAACGGCGGCGGGTCAGGATCTCCCATCCACGTGGTCGCCTCTTCGCAAGCCCCAGCCGGCATTGTTGCCACGCTCGTCTACCTCGATGATCAGAATGTCTTCCAGACGAACGCCAGCAATGTGGATACGTACATCAACGCAGGTCCGGGTAGTCACAACGTGGTGGTGCAGTCGTGGGATGCCAATGGCGCGGTCTACAAACAGCCGGTGTCGGTGGCAGTAGACGGTGGCGCAGCCCCAGCTCCAGCCGCACCGCAGGAGCAGGCGCAGCAGGTACCTTACGGCAACGGATATTACGACATCGACCAATTAGGTGGATGGGATAGTTGCAACGCTTGCGCAGGAGACGGCGGATCAGGTCCCCAAGTCGGCTACTCTCTCAGCCAGTGGAGGAACTCTCCATCCATTGATGGACAATCGGCGCAGTTCTGGCTGGCAGGTGGATATCCGTATTCCGGAGCACTGTGGTGGAAGCAGGTT
>Ga0136846_1223738_pt1 | contig 11321 bp, 10 predicted proteins | sample HopSoiMetagenom2_FD_96841 | JGI IMG/M metagenome (GOLD analysis project Ga0136846, IMG submission 96841) | Grasslands soil microbial communities from Hopland, California, USA - 2 Assembly 2016 (version 4) | ecosystem: Environmental > Terrestrial > Soil > Grasslands | place: USA: Hopland... | reverse complement strand
GTCGACCGAGTCGTGCCCGAGCTCGTCTTCGACCGGGCGAAGCTCGTCGAGGAGCTCGCCCATCTCGTCGGAGACGATCAGGTCGTGCGCGATCCGCGCCAGCGTCGCCGATGCATCGGCGCGCGCGTGCGCTCCACGGTGCGGCATCGAGACGCGAGAATCCCAGTCGAGGATCTGCGTCGCGTGCTGGAGATCGGCGAGCTTCCCGAGCAGTGCTCGGAGCCGGTCGACCGGCGGCGATTGCGCGGCGACGCTCAAGCGGGCTGCGGCGCGAGCTTCTCGCGCAGGTACCGCACGTACGGACCGGCGTCGATCTTGCTGCCGGTCACGCGCTCGATCGTCTCCTGAGGCGTGTACTTGCGGCCGAGCACGTAGAGGTGCGAGCGTAGCCACTCGCGAATCTCGCCGAACTCGCCGCGCTCCATCTGGTCGTCGACGTCGTGCACGTCGGCGGTAAGGCGATCCCAGATCTGCACCGAGATGACGTTCCCGAGCGCATACGTCGGGAAATAACCGAGGCTTCCGCCCGCCCAGTGCATGTCCTGGAGAACGCCGCGCGCGTCGTCGGGGACGTCGATCCCGAGGTACTGGTCCATCCGCGAATTCCACTCCTGCGGCAGGTCGTTCAAGTCGACGCGACCCTCGATCAGCTCCTGCTCGAGCTCGAAGCGCAGGATGATGTGCATGTTGTACGTCACCTCGTCCGCGTCGATCCGGATCAGCGACGGGTGCACCTTGTTGACTGCCCGGTAAAACGCTTCCTCGTCGACCGACGCGAGCTGCGGGAACGCCTGCTGGAGCCGCGGGTAGAAGTGGCGCCAGAACGGACGCGAACGGCCGACGAGGTTTTCCCACGACCGGCTCTGTGACTCGTGGACGGCGAGTGAGACGCCGCTGGCGAGCGGTGTCCGGTGCAGGTCCGGCGCGACCCCCCACTCGTAGATGCCGTGGCCGAACTCGTGCATCGTCGCGAAGATCGACGTCAGGTCGTTCGGGCGGAAGTTCGTCGTCAGGCGAACGTCATGCGCGCCGGGGCTGCACATGAACGGGTGCGCCGTCGGATCGAGGCGCCACTCGTCGTCGGTGAAGCCGAACCGATCGAGGACCTGGAGCGAGAACTCCCGCTGCGCCGCCGGATCGAACTCGCCGTGCAGAAATGACGCATCGACCTCGCCCGCGTCGGCGATCTCACGGATGAGCGGGACGAGCTCGAGCTTGAGGTCGTCGAAGATCGCACGGACCTCCGCCGTCTTCATCAACGGCTCGTAGTCGTCGAGCAGCACGTCGTACGTCTCGTCGCCCCGCTCGAAGCACTCGACGTACTTGTGCCGGAGCTCGAGGTTCTTCTGCAGGTACGGAAGGAGCGCGGCGTAGTCCGCGTTCGCTTTGGCGGGACCCCACGCAGCGACACCGAGGGCGCTCTGGCGCTGTACCTCACCGGTCAGCTCCGGGGGGACGCGCACCGCCTTCTCATAGTCGCGACGCGCGACGCGAATCAGGCTCGCCTCGAGGGAGTCGTAGTCGTACTCGTTCTCCTCGAGGTCGTCGAGGAGCTTCCCGACCTCCGGCGCGACGAACTTCTCGTGTCCGAGCCGCCCGACCGTGGCGCTCGCCTCGGCTCGCGCCTGGGCGCCGGCCGACGGCATCATCACGCGCTGGTCCCAGAAGAGCACGGTTGCGGCCCGACGCAGGTCGTCGACCTCGCCGAGCAACTCCTTCAGACGATCGAGCTTTGGATTTGTCATCGCGCGGATCCTATGCGAGGGCGTCGCGGCAAGCCCAGCTCGCGGCCGCCCGTCAGACCACTCGGCCGCAGGATCAGGACGAGCGCCATCAGCGCGCCGACGACGACGATGCGCGTGCCCGACGGGAGGTCGACGTTCCATCCGGCGAGCGACACGCCGTTCTCGGCGTTGGCAAGGAAGGAGTCGACGCCGCTCACGGCGAGCGCGCCGACGACCGCCCCGAGCAGGCTCGTCGTCCCGCCGATCACGAGCATCGCCAACGTGATGAACGTGAGGTTCAGATACAGCGCCTCCGTGTTGAGCGGCAGCAAGTGGACGTAGATTCCGCCAGCGAACCCGGCGAGCGCGCCCGACAGGCCGAAGGCGACGAGGCGCTGGACGTACATCGAGACACCGACGGCACGGGCCGCCGCGGGATCCTCGCGCGTCGCACGCAGCACGCGGCCGAAGCGGCTTCGCTGGTAGCCGTAGGCGATGCAGACGGCAAGCAGGGCGCCGACCGCGGCCTGGAGGAGGCCCGTCGTCTCGGGCACGGACGAGAACGTGTTCAGGCCCGGTCCGATCTTCTCCCAGTAGCGCAGCACGTTGTGCGTGATCTCGAGGACGCCGAACGTCGCGATCCCCGCCGCGAGACCGGAGAGGCGCATCAACGGGAGGCCGACCACGAGCGCGAACGCCGCGCCGACCCCGGCCGCGATCGCGAGCGACGGGACGTTGGCGACCGTCGTCGTGCGGAGCCCGTGCGCGAGGTTCGGCATGATCGCCGGCTTCTCCGCCGTCGGGACGGAGAGGACGCCGGCCGTCCACGCGCCGAGGGCGACGAAGCTGATGTGTCCGAACGACACCACGCCGGAGTTCCCGATGAACGAGTACAACGCGACGACGATCGCGACATTCACCAGCGCGCCGATGAAGTAGGTCTGCGTCGCGTGCGAGAAGACGGTACCGAGGAGGCCGGCGGCGACAACGAGCAGCGCCGGCCCGCCGAGCTCGACCAGCGCTCCTGCGAACCGCCTCATACCCGTTCCACCGCCTGTTGCCGCGATCGCGTGAAGAGGCCTTGCGGCCGGACGAGCAGCACGAGGATCACCGCCGCGAACAGGAACGACGGCAGGTACTGGCTCTGCGCCGTCGGAAGCGCGCCGCCGAGGAGGCCGGACGCAAACCCGATCGCGAAGCCGCCCAGCGTTGCCGAGCCGAGGCGGTACATCCCGCCGAGGACGACCCCGGCGAGCACCAGGATCGTGTCGCGGAGCGCGAAGTCGGGCGTCACGAGCGGGGACTGCACCGTGAGCAGGACGGCGACGGCGGCCGCCAGCACGCCGGAGATCAGGACCGCCGCACCGATGACGCGGTTCGCACGCACCCCCAGGAGGCGCGCCGTCTGGAAGTCGATCGCCGCTGCGCGCATCTGCAGGCCGACGTTCGTCCGCGACAGAAGCGCGACGAGTGCCGCGAGACAGACGACCGCGACGATGGTTGCGACGATCGCGATCTTGCGGATGTCGACGCCGCCGATCGTGACCGGCTGCTGGAGGTACGCGAGCGAAGCGGCGATCTTGCCGAGCGACCCGAACCAGATCAGCGCGATCGCCTCGAGCAGAAACGCGACCGCGAACGTAGCAACGAGCATCACGGCGGGCGACTGGCCTCGCAGCGGACGGAAGACGACCAGCTCCATCAGCGCGGAGAGGACGAGGACGGCGGCAAAGCACAGAGCGACGCCGGCCCACACGGGCCAGCCCCACTGCGAGGCGAGCGCCAGCGCGAACGCGCCGGCCATGATCAGCTGGCCGTACGCGAAGTTCACGAGCCGAAGGACGCCGAAGACGAGACCGATCCCGACCGCCATCAACGCGTAGACCGAGCCGAGACCCACCGCGTCGGCAAGTGTCTGCCAGTCGATGTTGAGGACCGCGATCACGTGAAGTAGGCCGCGACCATCGTCTCCGTGTCGTCGGCGTCCTTCGGTTCGAGCGTCAACCCGAGGCGGCCGTTCGAGAGGACGTGTGACCGGTCGGCGAGCGCGACAGTCCGTTGCGCGCGCTGCTCGACGAGCAGGACCGCGATTCCTCGGTCGCGAATCGAGCGGAGCGTGTCGAAGACGGCGTCGACCATCTGCGGCGCGAGGCCGAGCGACGGCTCGTCGAGCAAGAGGACGTCCGGTTTCGCGATCAGGGCACGTGCGATCGCGAGCTGTTGCTGCTGTCCGCCCGAGAGGGCGCCGGCCTGGCGCCGGCGCGCTTCCTCGACGACGGGAAAGAGGTCGTACAGCTGCCGGATGTCGTCCGCCAGACCGCTTCGACCGCGGCGAGCGGCGAGGCCGAGGCGCAGGTTCTCCTCGACCGTGAGCTCACCGTAGATTCGCCGGCCCTCCGGCACGAGCGCGACGCCCAGCCGTGCGATGTCTTCCGGCCGTCGGCCGGCGATCGAGCGTGTCTGGAGCCGAATCTGCCCCGCCGCGGGACGAACGGCTCCCATCACCGCGTGGAGGGTGGATGATTTTCCGGCGCCGTTCGGGCCGATGAGGCCGACGATCTCGCCGCGATCGACGTGCAGGGACAGCCCGTCGACCGCCGTGACCGCGCCGTGGCGTACGACGACGTCCTCGAGCTCGAGCAGCGGCACGCTCATTCGACCACCGCGCTCTCGCCGAGATACGCCGACGCGACGTCGAGGTTCTCGCGGATCTCGGCAGGCGTGCCCGCGGCGAGTGTCCGTCCCTGGTCGAGCACGTGAATGCGGTCGCAGATCGACATCACGAGCGCCATGTTGTGGTCGATCAGCAGGACGCCGGCGCCGTGGTCGTCGCGCACGGACCCCACGACCGCCGCGAAGCCGGGGACCTCAGCTTCCGGCAGACCGGCCGCCGGCTCGTCGAGGAGCACGAACCGCGGCTCGGTCGCGAGCGCACGCGCGACGCCGAGCCGGCGTTCGTCCCCGTGTGCGAGGACGCCTGCAGGCCGGTCCGCATCTCCGGCGAGGCCGAGAACTTCGAGCAGACTCTCGGCTCGTGCGCGCGCCTCGCGGGCACTGGCGCCGACGCCGAGTGCTGCCACCTCGACGTTCTCGCGCACGGAGAGCGAGCGGAACGCGTGCGAGTGCTGGAACGTCCGGGCAAGGCCGCGCCGTCCGCGCCGGTGCGGCGTCCAGCGGGTCACGTCGCGCTCCTCGAGCTCGACCGCGCCGCTCGTCGGGCGGTCGAACCCGCTGAGGACGTTCACGAGCGTCGACTTGCCGGCGCCGTTCGGGCCGATCAGCCCGACGATCTCGCCGCGCGCCACCTCGAGCGTGACGTCCCGGAGGGCATGCACGCCGGCAAACGACCGCGAAACGGCGGAGGCCCGGAGCGTTCCCCCGGGCCTCCGCGAGTCGCCGTTGAGCTTCTCGTCGGACAACGCTCTCGCGTCAGATCTTCACGACTCGCTTCGCGACGATCGTTCCGACGACCTTCGGGACGTTGTCCTGGATCCGCACCACCCGGTATCTCCGGCCGAAGACCGAGTGGAGGTTCTTCGAGAAGCTGACGAGCCCCGAGATCGTCGGCACCTTGCGGAACTTCTCCATCGTCTTCGCGAGGACGAGCCCGTTGGTCGAGCCGTGCGCGCGCCTGATCGCCGTCACGACACCGTCGACGGCGGCCGGGCCGGTGATGAAGCCGCCCGTGCCGGCATGGATCTGCTTCGCGAGCGCGTTGACCGCCCTGCTCGGGTCGTCGCCGAAGACCGACGCGTAGGTGAGGAAGTAGTAGTTCGTCACCTTCGGGCTCTTCGGGAGCCAGTACGTGCCGTCACCAGCCCACGAGTTGATCACGGCGGTGTTGTCGCCGAGCGACCGCAGACCGGAGATCAGCGTCGACAGCGCACCGAACGCACCGGCGGTCGAGGTTACGACGACATCCGCCTTCACGCCGTTCAACCGCGTGACGACGTTCTGGACGTTGTTCCCGCCGAGCGACTGGTATGTCTCGCTGGCGACGACCTTGCCGCCGAGCTGCTTCCAGCGTGCCTGGAATGCCTGGACGACGTTCTTGAAGTAGACGATGACCGTGTCGGTCGCAAGCGCCGCCTTCCGCCAACCGCGCTTCCACGCGTAGTCGGCCATCGCGGACCCTTCGTCCTGCGCGACGTTCCCGAACGTGAACGCGAGCCGTCCCTTCTGCCCGAATCGCTTCGGGCCCATCTGGTCGGTTCCGATGCAGGACGCAACGGCGAGCTTGCCGCGGTTGATCGCCTCCTGCACGACCGGCGCCGCGAGATCGACGTCGCACGTCGTGAACATGACGTTCGCGTGCTGACCGAGAAGCTTGACGGCGCACGCCTTTGCGATGTCCGGCTTGTTGCCCTGCGTGTCGCAGGTATTCAGCTTGAGCTTGTGGCCGAGCACGCCACCCTTCGCATTCCAGTGCGCGATCTCGATCTTCGCGGCGGCGAGCGCCGGATTGTCGAACGGCGCCATCGCGCCGCTACTGTCGAATGCCCAGCCGATGACGATCGGCTTCTTCGCCGCAGTACTGCCGTACGTCGCGGTTGCCACGGCCGCACACGCGACCGCCGCAACGGCAATCAGTGCGGCCAACCACCTACCCCGCTTCATCTGCACTCCTCCCGGTCGTGATGACTTCATGCACCGTGCGCGCCCTCCACGCACGGTCGAACGTCTCCGTGCTGCGGCGGACGAGCTCCGCCGCTGGAACCTCCCAGAGGGAATCCGGCCACGAATTCCCAAAGGTCCCGTTGTCGCTGAAGATCTCCAGGTCGTAGTACCCCTTCCAACCGGCGCTGTCCAGCGCGCCTAGCAATGCGGGGAGGTCGGCGACGCCGTCGCCGGGCAGGACACGGTCAGCCCAGCTCCGCGTCGGCTCGCGCCAATCGGCGACGTGGACGCCGACGAACCTGCCGCACTCCCGCTCGATGTCGTCCAGCACCGTCTCGCTGTTCCATAGGTGCCACGTGTCGAACTGGATTCCGAGCGCCGGCGCGCCGGCCGCGTCGACGAGCTCGAGTGCGTCCGGAATCGACGACACGAACGTCCAGTCGTCGCCGCCGGTCCTGTTGATCGGCTCGAGCCCGACCCGCAAGCCGAGGCGTCCCGCCTCCTCGCCGATCGTCCGGAGGCCGTCGACGACGACGGCGCGCGCCTGATCGAGCGAGAGCGACTGCGCCGGACCGGTCAGGCAGACGACGCTGGACGGCCGGAACGGGGCGAGCCGCTCGAGCGATGCGCAGATCGCATCGATCCGCTCCTGCGGATCGACAGGCCCGTCCATCAGCGGTAGGGGCAGGATCGACGGGATCGCCGGCACCGCAGCCGCAGTGCCGAGGCCGCTTGCCTCGAGCACCTCGAGCGCCTCGGCGTCGCCGCCGTCGGCGAGCTTGAGCTCCCAGACCCCGATCGCGTCGACCTCCGCGGCGCGGTACACCGCGACGTCGTCGGCGAAGCTCGAGCTCAGCGTCGTGATCTGGGAGATCGAAAACGCCGGTTTGGAGTCAGACAAGCGCCGGCTCCGCGTCTCTCGTCTGGGCGCTCTTGAAGTGCGGCATTACGTGCGCGGCAAACAGCTCCTGCGCCTTGATCGACTTCCAGTGCTCCACGCCGCCCGGGTTCACCGTGATCGCCACCTCGGTCAGGCCTTCGCAGACGTCGCGCACCGCTTCGATCCGCTCGATCACGTCCTGCGCTGTGCCGACCCAGACGATGTCCTTCTCGATCATCTCGTCGTATGGCATGTCGGAGAGCTGTTCCATGATCCCGGATGCGTAGAAGCCGTAGCCCGAGGCTGCAAGCCGCTCCTTCGGCGCGAGCTCGTCCGGGTGCTCGAGCAGCACCGACGCATTGCCCTTGAGGAACCCGCGCATCATCTGCTCCGCTTCGCGCTTTGCGGTGTCGCGGTCCTCGTCGATGTAGACGGCGTGGATCCAGACGATGTCGGGCTCGTTGCCGTGGCGCGCGCACGACTCCCGATAAATGTCGAGCTGCGAGCGCAGCGCCTCGTACGGGAGTAGTGGCGGAACGACCATCGCATACCCGCGCTCGCCCGCGAGCTCGTAGGTCGAGTCGCTCGTCCCGCCGAGGAAGATCCGGAACTTCCGGTCGCGCGCCGGCCGCGGGACGATGTGCGAGTCCTCGACCTTGTAGTACGTGCCGTCGTGCGAGAAGCGGTCCTTGTCGAGCGCGTCGAGCAGGATGCTCAGCGACTCGTCGTACCGTTCGCGCGTCTCCTCGACCGGCACGCCCGCCTTGTGCGCGATCCACGCGTGCCCGCGTCCGACACCGAACTCGTAGCGGCCGTCGACGAGCACGTCGAACGCTGCGATCTGAGACGCGAGGACCGTGGGGTTGTGGTACGGCAGCACGTGCACGAGCGTCCGGAACTTGATCGACCGCGCCCGCTCGGACGCCTTCGCGAAGAACGCGAACGGGTTCGGAGACGCGCCGAACTTCGAGAAGAAGAAGTGCTCGATGATCGCGTACGCGTCGTAGCCGAGACGGTCCGCGTTCACGCACTGTGCGAGCGCCTCGTCGTAGACCTGCTTCTGCGATTTCCCGGGCCAGCTTTGTAGCTCGGAGTAGATGCTGAACTGCATCACGTTCCTTTCGAAGGGAGAAAGCCGCCGGTTTGCAGGTCTTTTATCTCTCGTTCCGGGCGCCGTGTCAACGGCGAACCGTCGCGAGCCGTTTGACCTTCGTCAGCGCACGGCGCGCAGCCGGTGGCCGGAGGAGGTCGTGCGCGACGAGCGTTCCGGACCCGGCGCCGAGGCCGGGCCCCGGCCACGTGCTCGCGCCGATGTGGAAGACACCGTCGATCGGTGTGCGATGGCCCGGCTGCGCCGCAAACGGCCGCCAGAGGAAGTTCTGGTCGAGCGCGAGCGACCCGCCGTAGGGATCGCCGTGTGCGAGGTTCGGATTCGCCGCCTCGAGATCGGCCGGTGAGAGGGCGACCCGCGCGCGGATCGAGCTGTCGAACTCCGGGACGTGCGCTGCGATCCGCCGTTGGATGCGATCCGCGTACCGCTCGCGCAGCTCGGGCGTCCACCGTCCGTTGCCGGTGTCGATCTCTTCCGCCGCATCGCCCTTCACGTGCCACGGAAGCTCCTGGAGCTGGACCCAGAGGATCGACTTGCCGTCTGGCGCTCGCGTCTCGTCGATTGTCAGCGGCTGGCCGACCACGACGGTCGCCTCGGCCGGCAGCAGCCCGCGTTCCGCTTCGTTCACTGCACGGGAGACGCCGTCGAGGCCGGGCGTCAGGTGCAGGAGCGCGGTTCGCGCGAGCCGCTCGTCACCGTCCCACGCCGGCGGTCGGTCGAGCGCGAAATGGATCTGCATCTCCGAGCGGCCGAACCGAAACCGGCGCGCGGCCGAGTCGACGGAATGCGGTACGCCGGTGTCGCGCAGCAACCGGCCGTAGAGCTGCGTCGGCGTGACGTTGCAGAGGACGGCACGCGCGGCGGCAATGTGTTCGCCGTCCGTCGTCTCGACGCCGCTCGCGCGTCCGCCCATGGCCGTGACCCGGTCGACCTCCCGGCCGGTCTCGAGCGTTCCGCCGTATGCGCGGATCAGTGCCGCGAGCGCGTCGACGAGCCGTGCGCCGCCACCGCGCGGGATCGGCATCCCGCCGAGCTCGATCGCGACCGCGATCACCGTCGTCATGAATCCGGACGTCGCCGAATCCGGGCCGAGACCGGTGTGCAGCACCCACGGGGCAAGCAAGCCGTGCACACGTTCGGAGGCGAACGTCTCGGTCAGCCAATCGCGTGACGATTGGACGACGCCGCCGCCGAACTCGGCGAGCCCGCGCCGGCCGAGCCGGCGGTACGCCTTCAGGGCGAGCGCGGCCCCGGCGGGCGACCACAACTCGGTGCCGAGGACGCCGAAGGCGAGGTCGGAGTTCGGCATGAAGCCGGCCACGACCTGCCGCCATGCAGCGCCGTCGCCGTCGGCGTGCCGGTCGAGCTCGGCCGCGTTCCCGTCGGTGTTGGTGGTGAGGAACGCGGCGACGCCGTCGGGGTACAGCGTCCCGGTCGGATGCTCGGTGTTCAGATACTCGAGCCCGTGGGCGCCGAGAGCCTCGCCGAGCTCCGCATGGGCCGCCCCGCCGACCCAGAGGGGATGCCACGCGCTGAACACGTCGTGGACGAATCCCGGCTCGGTGAGCTCCGAAGTCTTGATCGCGCCGCCGAGCTCGTCGTTCGCTTCGAGGACGCAAACGCTCCAGCCGCCGCGGGCGAGAAGCGCTCCGGCGGCGAGTGAGTTGATCCCGCTGCCGACGATGACGGCGTCGTAGCTGCTAGCCACCGGCGAGGTCCAGGAATTCCTGGTCGGTCACAAGTCCTCGCTTGCTCGTGCCGAGCTCCTTCACCCGCGCGAGCAACGCGCGTTGCGCGTCGTCGTCCAGAACGAGCCCGAGCTCCTCCGCTTTGATCCTGATCGAGTCGATGCCGCTCTTCTTGCCGAGCACGATCCGTCGCTCGGCGCCGACGACGGTCGACGCATACGGCTCGATCGCCGGCGGGTCGTGGAACTGACTCGCGACGGCGCCGGATTCGCGCGTGAACAGGTTGTCGCCGACAAGCGGTTTGTACGGCTCGAGCTCGTATCCCGACAGTCCGCGGACGCGCTCGGAAAACGCACGCAGCCGGTCGAGCCGGAGATCGGTCTGGACGCCGTACAGGCCGCGCAGCGCGAGCGCGATCTCGCCGAGGTTGGCGTTCCCTGCGCGTTCGCCCATTCCGTTGATCGTCCCGTGAATCCAACGGGCGCCGCTCCGCGCAGCGGCGACCGCAGCGGCGGTGGCGAGCCCGAAGTCGTTGTGGCCGTGCCAGTGGATCGGGATTCCCGGCCCTACCCAGTCCTGCGTTTGCTTGACAAGGAACGCAGCCGCTTCGGGCGTCGCGATCCCGATCGTGTCGACGACGACCAGCTCTTGCGCGCCTGCCTCGACCGCAGCGCGGTAGACCTGCGCGTAGTACTCCGGCTCGGCACGTGTCGAGTCGACCCCGAAGAACGCGACACGGATGTCGTGCTCGACGGCAGAAGCGATCGCGCCGGTGATGCGCTCGAGCATCTGCTCGCGGCCAACGCCGAGCGCAGCGAGCTTGAGGTCGGAGATCGGCGACTCGATCACGCTCGCGCGAACCTCGAGCTCGACGAGCGCTTCGACATCTGCGCGAACGGCCCGCGAGAATCCCCAGACCTCGGCGCGGAGGCCCGCCTTCGAGATCAGCTCGACTGCGCGCCAGTCGTCGGCGGACACGCGCGGGAATCCCGCCTCGATCCGCTCGATGCCGAGCTCGTCGAGACCGTGCGCGAGCTCGAGCTTCTCCTCCGGCGACAGGACGACGCCGACCGTCTGCTCGCCGTCTCGAAGCGTCGTGTCGTAGAACCCGACCTGCGCGTCGAAGGCGAACCCTTCGTTCAGGCCGCCCGTCCAGAACTCGCCGCCGCTCATCCGACGACGACCCCGTCGGGGAAGGGCGAAAGCTTTTCGGCGCCGCGCTCCGTGATCAGGAAGTTGTCCTCCACCCGCAATCCGCCGCCACCTTCCCAGTAGACGCCGGGCTCGATCGCAAGGACCAT
>Ga0136846_1214724_pt1 | contig 11321 bp, 14 predicted proteins | sample HopSoiMetagenom2_FD_96841 | JGI IMG/M metagenome (GOLD analysis project Ga0136846, IMG submission 96841) | Grasslands soil microbial communities from Hopland, California, USA - 2 Assembly 2016 (version 4) | ecosystem: Environmental > Terrestrial > Soil > Grasslands | place: USA: Hopland... | reverse complement strand
AAATTGTATGAGACTACTTATGAGACACAAGTATGGGAACGAATAGTGTGTATGAACAGATTATAGGAGGTGAATGGGATGTTTGGTTATGATGAGAATTTAGATCAGAATGCTCGTATAAAAGTAATTGGGGTTGGCGGCGGAGGAAATAACGCAGTGAATCGTATGATCGAAGAGGGAGTTGAAGGTGTAGAATTCATCGCCTTAAATACAGATGCACAAGCACTTCAATATTCAAAAGCAGGGATTACGATGCAAATTGGCGCTACATTGACAAGAGGTTTAGGAGCAGGTGCAAATCCATAAGTAGGGAAACTAGCAGTAGAGGAAAGTAGAAGTCAGATCGAAGAAGTTCTAGAAGGGGCAGACATGGTTTTTGTTACGGCTGGAATGGGAGGTGGAACAGGAACGGGAGCAGCACCTGCAGTCGCCCGAATTGCCCGTGAATTAGGAGCGCTAACCATTGGGATTGTCACACGTCCGTTCACATTTGAAGGCCGCAGGCGTTCAAGAAATGCGGAAAGTGGTATAGAAGCAATGAGGAAAGCTGTGGATACTTTAATTATCATCCCAAACGATCGACTATTGGGTGTTGTGGATAAAAAAACACCTATGCTTGAAGCATTTCGTGAAGCGGATAATGTCCTCAGGCAGGGAGTACAAGGTATTTCCGATTTAATTGCTGTACCTGGTTTAATCAACCTGGATTTTGCTGATGTGAAAACGATCATGTGCAACCAAGGAACAGCACTTATGGGCATTGGAATAGCAGAAGGAGAAGGTAGAGCGGTAGAAGCCGTGAAGCAGGCGATATCGAGTCCGTTACTTGAAACTACGATAGATGGGGCTCAAGGTGTGATCATGAATATCACGGGTGGGAGCGATTTAAGCCTATATGAAGTTCAAGAAGCAGCAGATATCGTTACTTCTGCGACAGATGAAGAACTTAATATGATTTTTGGTTCGATTATTAATGAAAATCTAAAAAATAAAATCATCGTAACGGTTATTGCTACTGGTTTTGAGAAGCAGGAAGAGCCACCATTAAACATTTCTACGCGTTCTTCAAAGGAAAGAAGAACCCATTCACTTTTAGATAGACATCATAAAGATAGTCATCCACAACAACGTCAAGAAACCGTTCAAAAAGATAGAAGGCGACAACCTTCAAAAGAAGATTTCTTTGAGGTTCCAACTTTTTTAAGACATAGAAGGTCCAATTAAACACGTTAAGTGTGAATTTGGGAAAGTGAGGGATGGATGAATCTTTCTTCTTTTAGGTTCCCTCAGGGGAGAGCACATTCCTCTTTTTTAACTATTTAAGGTACGGAACTGAACACAAAAAAGAAAGTTATCGGCAATAAATTGAAATCTACTATTATCCCTTGTTCCATTACCCCAAAGTAAACAAAAGCCGGCTTTCCTTATATAATAGGAAACTCGGCTTTCTATTTATAAAGAATGTAAAGTTTGCAAATGCTAATCCTTTAAAGATAGTCTGAAGTTATTTGTAAATTAAATATTAATAAATTGTAAATATATTCTTAATATTCAGAATTTGATTGGATTTTTAATGAAAACATGCTATCCTTAATTTATTGATAGATAAGGAAAAGCTGACTTGACCACAAGAAGCGCTAAAATGCCTCTAAGAATTTTGTTGAATTGAAGTTTAGAACTAGAAAGTCTAGATATCTACTACTTCAATGAACAAATATCTAAGAGAATGTTTAGGCGCTTTTTTTGCTTTCTTATTATCAATAATAAATTTTTATAATGGAGGAATGGAGAATGGAAAAAATGTGTATGAGTATGATGATGATGACTTGCATGGAAAGAATGATGTGTGAAATGAATTGTACGAAAATGATGATGGATAAGATGTGTGATATGGACATGATGATGGAAATGGATCAAATGATCTCTAAAATGCAAGAATGTGATGAAATGATGACATCGATGATGAACATGATGATTAAAATGAAAGAAAACTGCTAATAAACGGAGAAGAGGTGCCTTTCATAAAGGTACCTCTTTTTTTGAATTTGCACCCATGAGCTAAATGATTAATTTTTGAGAGTGTCTTTTTTAGTTAAACCCAATTGGTGCCCTAATAAAATCCGTTCTTGCTTGAGATTTCCCATTTTTTCTTGTAACTCATGATTTGTAGAGTGTTTTTTGATATGCTGATAAAGTTGATAAATTTCTTCGTTGATAAGTTTGTATTTTTTCCAAAGAATATCCTTGTCTAAAGGTTGATTTTTTATGGGCTTCTCAGTAGTTAAAGCTTCTAGTTGTTCGATAATTTCAAGTTGCCATATTGTCTCGCCTAAGTCTTTAGCAAAAAGATACAAATCTAAATAATCGTTAACATTTAGCTCTATTTCTGTATTCATCCTACATTCCCCTTTCTTATTGTTCATAAATTAGTATCAGCCATCCAACGAACATGGTTTCTAATGAAAAATAATTAAGTGGTTCACTTAATAAGTTTTATTATTAACATTTTCAACTATTCTAATGTATATACTCGGAATTAGCAATAGTGATTTACTCCAATTTCCTAAAAATTAAATTAAATAGGCTGTATTCTCCAAATGCAAAAGTATTAGATACCTAATGGACGAGTCATGAACTCAAAATCTCTTCTTTTCATGAATGACTCAATTGTTTCACCATTGTAATAAAAGTAAAGTAGACGACTTCGTCAAAAAACTGTCAATCCTTACTTTCTATATAAAATATGGAAATACACTTAGATAATCTCCATTATTGTAAAATAAAACCAAGTTGAGATCTGGCATGTGTGAACGTCATCATGAAAGCTTTTTTCGTAATTTTTCCTATCAATCTTTTTGCCATAATTCTATCATTCTAGTAATATGTTATTTCCTTCCAAAAATATTACAAAATTCATGTGTTACGATGTTTGTGCAGGCAAGACAGCAACAAAAATACTTTGGCCTATCAAACATCTGGGAGGATTTAATATATGAATAAGAAAATTATTTTTTCAATCGCAGCAGCTGTAGCATTACTAGCTTCAACACCTGGTATGAATAAAGCGGAAGCAGCAACACCAGTTTCTGTACAATCGAAAGTATATGTTTATCAAACGGGTAATCTCAATCAAGATCAAATGAATAGCATTCTTAAAAAATACTCGAATGGTAATCTTTCATTTGCTCAATACAGGCAAGATGTACAAGAACTAACAAATGGGAAGTCAACGACTACAAAAGTAAAACAACCAACCCAAACAGTTAAACAACCAGCTCAAAAACCAGCACAAAAAACGGTTCAACAACCCACACAAAAAGCTGTTGAACAGAAACAAACAACTGCACCAGCTTCTTCACAAGTAAGTGCTTTTGAACAACAAGTGCTAGATTTAACAAACCAAGAGCGTGCTAAAATTGGCGTCCCTGCTTTAAAGCTTGATGTAGAATTAAGTAAAGTGGCACGTGAAAAATCTCATGACATGCAGGCAAAAGGTTATTTTGATCACAACAGCCCAACTTACGGTTCTCCATTTGATATGATGAAAAAATTTGGTATTTCTTACCGTACAGCAGGTGAAAACATCGCAATGGGACAACAATCACCACAGGAAGTTGTCACTGCGTGGATGAATAGTGAAGGTCACCGTAAAAATATTTTAAATGCAAACTACACACATATTGGTATAGGACATGTTGCACAAGGAAATTACTGGACTCAAATGTTTATCGGAAAATAAATAAAAAGAAATGAAAATTGCCAGGCACTATCCATTTTTTTGGATGGTGCCTGGCAATTTTTTTAGGAGTTTTACAAAAGTATATTTAAAAACGATCCCGAGCTTAGGATATTACTAAAGGACAGGCATATAATCTATAATCGGACGATGGACATGCTTAAAGAAATGAAAAAGCAAAATAAAGTGTTTATTCTCCAACCTGATGAACCTCTAATTGCTAATAGAATTGAACGAAATAAAGAAGTTCTTCACGATCTAAACATGCAAGGCAAGGAAGTTATTATGGATTTGAAAAGGTGAGGAGGTAAAGAGAGGGGCGCTGTTCTTGAGATCTCTTTATTGGTATAGAAGTCGTAGAACGGTCATTTTGCTTTATTCCAATGATAAGACAAATTTAATTTACAGAAAATTTGAATTTATTATAAAGGAATATGAAAGGAACATAGCCAATATTACAATTCTAGGCATTGCTTTTTCTAGGACCGCTCTCTTTAGCCATACACAACGGTAGAACATCCTAATAGGGCAATCCATTAATAACTAATAGGATAGAGGTGCTTAAATGAAGAAAGTTTTTGGTGTTGTCGTGTTAATGTTTCTGTTAGCAGTCATGAGTGCATGCAACAATGAGAAACCTGCAGAGGAGCCAGCAAATGCACCTGCTATTGAACCTGCGGAGGAGGAAACAACTGAACCGGCTGATGAAAAGGATAGTGCTCCAGCTGAAGAAACAGAAGAATTAGAAGATCAAGCATCAGTAGGAACAGATACTGTAGTTGCTGGGGATGAAGTATTTCAAAATAGCTGTATTACTTGCCACAGTTCTGGAGACATTACTGGAGGTCAAGTAATGATTGATGGAGCTAAAATCCATACCGATTTTTCGGATCAAGAGGATCTTTTAGCATTTGTTTCAGAGAACATGCCAAAGACAGCACCCGGTTCCTTATCAGAGGAAGAATATGAAGCAGTTGTGAATTTTTTATGGGACCAAAAGTAAGTTGATAGTGGGAAGGTTCTCCTTTTTCTAATAAAGAAAAAGGAGAACCTTCTCTTTGTTCATTCACAAAATGCTATAATTTGGTTAACGAATATGTAACTTGAAGGGAATAAATGAAAGATATGAGTGTATTATCCTCTATTTTAAATTCAATGCTACTTAGTTTTATCGAATTGTTCTCCCTTTTAGGGGTTATAATTCTAGTTGGTTTGGTGATAGGTATTCTTGAAAGGTATTCCAACGCTTACTTATTTCGGGCTTTTGGTATGCGCGGACTGCTGTTAACTGCTTGGATAGGCACTCCTATTCACGAAATAGGGCATCTGATTCAGTGTTTCATTTGGGGCCATCGAGTTACAAAGGTGAAGTTATTGCAATGGAATCAAGGTGATGGTGTTTTAGGATTTGTGGAACACCAATACAATCGGAATAGTATCTACCAAAGGATAGGGAATTTTTTTATTGGGATAGGCCCCCTTTTTAGTGGAATTGGCTCACTGATGTTAGGACTGTATCTATTGCTGCCTGAATCTTATGAATCTATTGCAACATACATACATCAACAGGTTACATTAGAAGAGTTAACGATAGGAGATTTAAAAATAATAGGGGAAACCATCCTCGTGCTATGCAAAAGCATTTTTACACTTCATAATCTTTTGAATCCGTTCTTTTGGATATTTCTAGTGCTCGCTATTTGTATTTCGTCGCATACGGCTTTAAGTAAAGAGGATATTCATGGGTCTGCAAATGGACTATTAACTATGTTCATCCTCCTATTTTTAATAAACATAGCTGCTGGAGTTCTTGGCTTCGATAGTTATCCATTTATACAGACATTGGCTGGATATAACGCATACATCCTTGCATTTGCCAGTATTGCGGTGCTCTTTTCTGTAATAACAATGGTGTTGAGTTTTATTTTATACCGTGTGACAAAGAAGCTTAGAAGGAATACAAGAGGACGGTTCTGATGTGTTTTTTAATAGAGCAACCGTCCCTCTGTAGTCCAGTTGTTTTCTTTTTAGGATGGGATAATTAATCTTACCGGTTTCAACTAATTGAAAAAAGCATTTTCTCAACATATCAGGATTCAACCAAGCGTCAAAAACTCTTTCCGCTGCAACAACAAAAAGACGTGTCATTAGTTAGTGTTGTTGTTGTATTCACCGTTTCTACTCTTATATGCTTTATTTACTGTCCCCAAGTACTTGATCTAAATACTGAAGAGCTTTTTCGCGGCTGCCAATATACTTTTCTTCTCGAGTACGATCCTTTTTTAATTTTTCTAGAGTTGCTTGTAAAACTTCTTCTTCTTTTCCGTTTGGAATGACAATCACACCATCTGCATCCCCAACAATGAGATCACCTGGATTAACGCTCACCCCGCCACATGAGATCGGAACTTGGCATTCACCTTTCTCGGCTTTTACACTTGCTGCTAGGGTTGATGAACGACAAAAAACGGGAAAGTCTAAGCTATGGATTCCCTGAATATCACGAATCGCTCCATCAATGACCATTCCTCGAAGTCCAAGATTTTGTGCAAGACTGATTACAAAATCACCGGCAACTGCTCGCTCTGTGTAGCCTTTTCCATCAACAACCAAAATATCGCCTGGATCTGCTTCTCTTAATCCTCGTAAAATTCCCGTATTGTCTCCTGCTGGAATCTTAACTGTGAATACTCTGCCAGAAATTTTGTCACTTTCTTTTAAGGGTTTGATCACTGAATTCATATGGTTAAATCCCTTTAAAGCATCTGAAATTCCTGTTGTCGGCAATCCATAAAATCGATCTTCAATTGATGACATAGTAGACTCCCTCTCTTGAAATAAAGATTATTCGTTTCATTATAATCTCTATTTATTTAGATATGCCTAAAAAGTGAATTGTTTCCGTACTTCTGCTATCAAATTTGCTCAGCTTATCATCTAATTATGCATGTTAATGGGAAATAATCCTAGTTGTATTCTTGCATCCAATAGAAGGATGACGAGAACAAATAGAAGCAATAACTTTCATTTCATATATAGTTACCTACAGAACATAATAAGTTAGGAGAAAAGAATAAATTCCAAAAATTTACTACTGGAAGATTTGTAAGGATTTTTAGTATAGGGTCATAATAAGGATGTTCAACTTGAAAGGAGCGGTTAAAAATGGACTTAGAATGGTTTGATCGAGTTTGCGGTGAGTTGCAGGATAGTCTTGATTCAATTTGTAGCAAATATGATGAAAATGGCAGGATGTCAATTGAGCGTGGGGCAAAGCATCCTACGATAGACTTTTTCATAGAAAATGAAGGGGTTGACAGAGAGTATTTTTGTACACTTTTTTTTGATCCACATAATGAAGAATTCTATTTAGAATCTTTTGATCCAGATCTTGGCTATGCCAGCAAGATCGTGCTAGCTGATATAGAGGATATTGTGGATGCTATTCACGAAAGCTTTCATATTTTTATGGATGATGATCTTTCTGAAGAAGAAATGGTTGTAGATGAAGCCGAGTACTATGAATTTAATGAAGATGACGTAAATTTATTAGAGGAAGTTGAGGTTGAATGGGAAACTCCTGAGGTAACTGCTTATTATCAAGAAAATGAAGTAGAAGTCACTTATCAGTTCGGGATTATCCAGGAGACAAGGGATGGTGTATTAAAAAGGATCAACCGTATATGGACAGATGATGATATGTTAAAGGATGAAACAAACTTTATATTTAGTAAAGAAGAGGCAAGTACCATTATAGCTATGATAGCGAGCCATATGGACTCTCTTGGTACAATGGATGATCATAATTAGAAAAGGAAAATCGCTGCCCAAACTTTGGGCAGTTTTTTCTATTTTTCAAGAACGTTCTTATCGACTGTTATTTGGTTTGCTGAAACTATTAAGAATATTGGGGCCAGAGTTTAGGAAAGCCAACAGCTTTAGTGTAGAAATGAAGAAGGTTTTTTTAGCCTTTATCAAAGGATACAAAAGAACCGTCCCGTCGTTTCCATATATTCGACTTTAAACGACATTTTACGACATTTACCAATGATTTAATTAGTCAAATCTGTTATGATAATTTTAAATAAGATTTGGTTGGTAAGCCATTGATCTTATTTTTACATCAAGTCTTTAAGTACTTGATGTCCTTTTACATATATCTTTCATATTATAAAGAAGCAGTCGTTTTTTATTACGACTGCTTCACTTGTTTTTTCTATTCTTTTTCTTACTTTTTCTGCATAGTTAGTCGAGATAATAAACCGAACTCGCGCGCTTTCATCAAGGCTTCAGTTCTTGAATTAACCCCAAGTTTTGAGAAAATTTTCGTTAAGTTATATTCAATGGTGCGTTGACTCATAGATAGATTGATTGCAATGGCTTTATTGGTTAAGCCTTTTTCAACGTCCCCTAGTATTTGCTGCTCCTTAATCGATAAGGAGATTGCGCCTAAATCGTGTTGCCCTTCTTTCGTTGTAGGACTTGTGTCAACTCTTTTTAGTTGTTTTAATAACTGTAGAGGGATCACTACTTCTTCCCTTAACGCACATCTGATTGCCGTGATCAACTGCTCCTTTGTTGCCGTCTTACTAATAAACCCCGATACGCCCGACTCAATCAATAGGTTATAGTGTGCCATGATGTCAAAACCAGTATAAATGAGGACGACTGCATCTGGATCTTTTTGTAAAATGAGCTTGGTCAGTTCTATCCCATTTAATTTTGGCATATATAGATCAATCAAATAGACTTCATATTTTTCCTTACTGATTGCCTCTAAGTACTTCTCACTATCAGCGATCACATTTGCTTGCATATCGTCTTCTTGATCAATAATCGCTCTCGTACCTTCACCAACTGCGGGATGATCATCCACAATCAATACCTTAATCACTATCATCACTTCCAGTTTTAATTTCAATTAATACATTCATTCCATTACCTGGAGTAGAGCTGATCTCCATTGTTCCACTTATACTTTTTATTCTTTCTTTGATTCCTGAGAGTCCGATCGTTTTAAAAGAGTCTTTTAGCTTCGTCATATCCATCCCAATTCCATTGTCCTGATATATTAGAACTAGGTTTTGATTGGGTTGGGTTAGGGATATATTGACTACAGAGGCTTCAGAATGTTTCATGGCATTATTTAATAATTCTTGTACAACCCGATACAATGGTAACTCGTACTCTTTATTAATCATCTGAATAGAGGGGTCTAATTCAAAGTTTAACATGAAATTAGAACGCAGTTTTGTTTGATCGAATAAAAGTTGAATGGATTCAATAATTCCTAATTCACTTAGAAAAGGAGGTCGAAGCTCATTACATGTTTCTCTGATTAAATGAATATTATCAAGCATACTTTCCTTTAGATCGAATAAATCAACTTTGATCTGTGGATCATCTACTTTTTCTGTAATATTATCTACAACTCTTAACAGCTGCAATAAATCCTGGAGAACAGAATCATGTAAATCGATTGATAGATTCGCTCGTTCCTTCTCTGATATCGTAAATAATAATCTTGAAAGCCAGGAAGGATAATTGTCGTGTGCTGCTTCGTTTTTCTCTTTATAATCTTCAAGCTTTTGAAAAAGGCCTTCAATTAATTGGAAGTTTTCAAGAAGGATACTCGAAATATAGGCTAAAGTTTCTAGCCATATTCGCTCCTGTATATTTAGGGTTGTTTTAAAATTCTTTAAGCCACAAAATATGATATTCTTATTTTTGTAGTCTCCTCCAATAGCAATGCCAAATCCGTCTATTATTTCGATAAGTGATCCGGTTCGACAATGATTCCAATTGATCATTTCTAACTCTTTTGCAAAGGCAGGTGGATAGTTATTTCTATTTTTAAGTAACCAATGTTCTCCATTATCTTCTGAGATTATCTCAATATATACAACCTCTTTCACCATTAACACATCTTTGATTTCTTTCATCAGATTATGGATCAAACTTTTTACTTTTGTTTCATCCTTCGCCTTTTGAAAAAATTTGTATAAACTAGTATCAAAATTACTTTTTTGAGAGAATAAATGATGACTCATTTTATAATCAAAATATTCTTTTGCGTATAAGAAAAGTGTCGTGCAAGTTAATAAAAGTAAAAAGATGGTGAAGGTGAAACTCGACATCAGTTTAATTTTAAGAATGAGTTTTAACATAAAAATGATAAAAAGGGTAAATGGAAAAGATAAGAAAGAGTAATAACGCAACCGATTTAGTAAAAATTCTATATCAAATAATTTTTCAGCTAGTTGTAGATAAACAAAGACTAGCGGAATAATGATTATGAAAATGGATGTTATTTCAGCTGAAACAAGCTCTTTTTTTATAAAGATAGTTGGAATCGCATATAAAAAGAGAAAAGGACTAAAAGCTGATAATAAAAAAACTAAAAGGATTTTTAAAATGCTTTCTATATCAGAATTTTTATTTGGTAGATAAAATTTAGTAAGATATAATAGTAAAAAAACAATTAAAAATAAGGAAAATATTAATAATATCGTATTTATTATGATTGAATTAAATCCAAAAAGGGGGATAAAGACAGCCATTATTAATAAATAAATACAATAAAAGGCATATAATATAACCATGGATTTGTGTTTGATAAATACTAAATTATATCGAGAAAAGTAACTTTTAAAGAAATGAATAAAAAGTACAATAGAACCTGGTAGAGTTACGATCATCGAAATTCTGCCGATAAGATTCCCTTTTGCTGATATCGATGCACTATGATAACAAAGCCCCACTATTAATAAAAAGTAAATTAATATGATGACTGATGGATCTTCTTTCTTTTTATGAAAAAGAAAAGTACTCAAACTAATGGTTGTAAGACTAAATAGTAAGGGGAGCAGAAGGTATATGACATATTGAGAAACCAGATTATTATATTCAATAGAAAATGTTTTTGTTTTTAAATCTTTGCCTTTAAGGGTTATTGATTCTGCCATTTCTATTCTATTAAAAAAGGAAACCGTAGAATGGACCTCTGGATTTTCTCCATTTACAAGTTTTATTATGTCTCCTTCTTCAATCGGTTGGTCATTTGCCCAACCTTTTTCATAGATATCTTTAACCAACCATTGATCATTTTGATTCATTACTTCTATCCCAACTAACGGATATTTAAAGTTAATGAATGAGAAATAAAGGGTACAACACAAAATATGAATAATTGAAAGCAAGACCATTATATTTTTTTTTGTAAACGAATTCATAATTTCTCCTTTTAAAAAAACCAGGATACCAAATCCCGGTTTTAACCTCTACACCCAGAAATATGCCTTTGGAAGGATTTGATTTCCAGAGAATACTTCCAGAATAGCTTTAAGTTCTTCAGGACTTACTCCAACAAGACTTGCTGTCCCCTCTTTTACCATTTGTAACACATCGGCATTATTAATTAGAAATTGAATAACATCTTGCATTTTTTTGCCTCCTATTCGTTAATTAATATATTTTAATAGTTGATCAATGTAACACGGATCAATATTAAGACCTTTTATTTGAGCCAACACTTTGTTTTGATAGATTTTCTTGATCACTTCTGTGTAAGCGATGGCTCCTGTTT
>Ga0136846_1240831_pt1 | contig 11322 bp, 13 predicted proteins | sample HopSoiMetagenom2_FD_96841 | JGI IMG/M metagenome (GOLD analysis project Ga0136846, IMG submission 96841) | Grasslands soil microbial communities from Hopland, California, USA - 2 Assembly 2016 (version 4) | ecosystem: Environmental > Terrestrial > Soil > Grasslands | place: USA: Hopland... | reverse complement strand
TGGGTCGCGAACGTGGCCGACACGCACTACGTGATCGGCTCGGCTGTCGGCCCGGCGCCCTATCCGGCGATAGTCCGCGACCTCCAGCGCGTGATCGGCGACGAGGCGCGCGAGCAGTTCCTCGACCGTACCGGCCGCCTGCCGGCACGGGTGATCGCCTGCGTGGGCGGCGGGTCCAACGCGCTCGGCACTTTCGTGGCCTTCGTGGAGGACGAGGACGTGGAGCTGGTCGGCGTCGAGGCGGGCGGCGAGGGCATCGACACAGGCCGCCACGGCGCTCCGCTCACCACGAACGCGCGCGGCGTGCTCCACGGCTCGATGTCTGCTGTGCTGCAGGACGAGGAGGGCCAGATCCTCGAGGCGCACTCGATCTCCGCCGGGCTCGACTACCCGGGCGTGGGGCCCGAGCACGCGTACCTGCGCGACACGGGCCGCGCGAACTACCTCGCGGTAACCGATGCCGAGGCCGTGGACGCGTTCCGGCGCACCTGCCTGCTCGAGGGCATCATCCCGGCGCTCGAGTCCTCGCATGCGATCGCCTGGGCGCTCGCCAACCCGGGCCGGGGGCCGGACCTCGTGACCCTGTCCGGGCGTGGCGACAAGGACCTCGCCGAGGTGCTCGGGCTTGAGTGACCGCATAGCCGACGCCTTCGCCTCCCACGGGCGAACGGCGGCCCTGATGCCGTACCTGATGGGCGGCTTTCCCGATCTCGGCGCGTCGCGAGCCGTGGGCGAGGCGTGCATCGACGCGGGCGCGAACCTGCTCGAGCTGGGCGTGCCGTTCTCGGACCCGCTCGCCGACGGCCCGGTGATCCACGCGGCGGCCACCGATGCCCTCGCGGCGGGCGCGACGCTGCACGGCGTGCTGCGCGTGTGCGAGTCGCTCGCCGAGCAGGTGCCGGTGGTGCTGATGGTGTACGCGAACGCGGTGCTCGCGGGTGGCGATTCCGCCTTCGTGGAGCGCGCGGCAGCCGCGGGCGCGGCGGGCCTGATCGTGCCCGATCTGCCGCACGACGAGGCGGGCAGCCTGCGCGAGGTCTGCGATGCCAAGGGGCTCTCGCTGGTCCCGCTCGCCGCGCCGAACACTCCTGCCGAGCGCCTGGCTCGGATCGCCGCCGACGCCCGCGGGTTCGTCTACACCGTGTCGGTGGCGGGCACTACAGGCGAGCGCCCCGAGCTGCCGCCCGAGCTGCGCGACACCGTGCAGCGGGTGAAGGACGCCTCCGAGGTGCCCGTGGCCGTGGGGTTCGGGATCTCCACCGCAGAGCAGGCCCGCCAGGTGGCCGAGATAGCCGACGGCGTGATCGTCGGCAGCCGCGTGGTGAGGGCCGCGGGCGAGGGCGGACCGGACGCGGTAGCCGAGGTCGTGGCGGAGCTCGCCGCAGCCTTGTAAATCCGTGTGCGGCCGATGGTAGGGTGGCCCGCATGGCCACCACCACGAAGCGCAAGACGAAGGCGCAGACCACCGAGGAGCACGCTCTCAGCTACTTCGAAGCCGTGACCGCGCGCGACCTCGATGCGATGATCGCTCACCTGGCGGATGACGTGATCGAGGACATCACGCCGGTCGGGATCCTGCGCGGCACGGGCGAGGTGCGCGACTTCTTCGCGCAGCTGTTCGGCGCGTTTCCCGACTTCGAGTTCACGGTCGAGCACTCCATGTCCAACCCGCAGATGGCCGCCATCCAGTGGCGCGCCACCGGCACCTTCCGCGGCGCGCCGTTCCAGGGGATCGAGCCCACCGGCCGGCGCATCGAGGTCAGGGGCTGTGACTGCATCGAGGTCGAGGACGGCAAGATCACCCGCAACACCGCCTACTACGACGGCGCCGCGTTCGCGCGCGGGCTCGGGCTCCTGCCGCAGACCGGCTCGGGTGGCGAGAAGGCCATGCTCGCCGCGTTCAACGCGGTCACCAAGGTGCGCAGCCGCTTCTCCTCGCCGCCGCCCACCCGCTAACCTGCCTCGCCGCAGATGGGGTTGCTGATCACACTCGCCGTCGGCCTTGCCTTCTGGCTCGTCGGCTTCGCGCTGGGCTGGGGCCGCAGCCCCGTGGACCCATTCCTGGTCACGGTGCTGCTCCTGGTCATCGCAATCACCGTGCGCGCGGTGAAGCCGTTCGTGCGGCGGCTCACCGGTAACGAGCCGTAGCCGCGCGTCGGGTCGTTTACAGCAGCAATAACCGGCTGGACCCCACGTGGCAGACAATCAGCCCGGATACCGGGTTCAAAATCTGCCACGTCGGCGAAGTCGCCCTTATTGCTGCCGTAGACGCTGGAACCACAGCGCCTAGCCGAAGAACGCCTCCGCCATCTCGTACTCCTCCGGCGGCACGGTCTTCAGCTCCGCCACCGCCTCAGACAAAGGCACGAGCTCGATCTTCATCGACCGCAGCGCGGGCATCTGACCCCACTTGCCCTGACTCGCGGCGTCGATGGCCGCCACCCCCAAGCGGGTAGCCAGCACCCGGTCGAACGCGGTGGGTGTGCCGCCGCGCTGGATGTGGCCGAGCACGACGGTGCGGGCCTCCTTGCCGGTACGCGCCTCGATCTCGACGGCCAGCCACTGGCCGATGCCGCCGAGCCGGACGTGCCCGAACTCGTCCTTGCCCTCGCTGAGCAGCTCAAGCGTGCCCGCCACCGGCGTCGCGCCCTCCGCGGCCACGACGATCGAGAAGTAGCGCCCGCGCGCGTGCCGGCGCCGGATCAGCCGGCACACCTCGTCGATGTCGAAAGGCCGCTCGGGGATCAGGATCACGTCCGCGCCGCCGGCCAGGCCGGAGTGCAACGCGATCCAGCCCGCGTGGCGGCCCATCACCTCGACGATCATGATCCGGTGGTGGCTCTCCGCCGTGGTGTGTAGCCGGTCGATGGCCTCGGTCGCCACCTGCAGCGCGGTGTCGAAGCCGAAGGTCACGTCGGTGGCGCCGAGGTCGTTGTCGATCGTCTTAGGCACCCCGATCACGTTCAGCCCCATCTCGCTCAGCTTGACGGCCGCGCCGAGCGTGTCCTCGCCGCCGATCGCGATCAGGCCGTCGAGATGGAGCCCGCGCAGGTTCTCGCGGATGCTCTCCGGGCCACCTTCGCGCTTGAACGGATTCGTGCGCGAGGAGCCGAGGATCGTCCCGCCGCGCGGCAGGATCCCGCGGGTGGATTCGATGGTCAGTTCCTCGTAGGCGTTCTCGAGCGGACCGCGCCAGCCGTCGCGGAAACCGACGATCGCGTGCCCGTAGCGATCGATGCCCTTGCGCACGATCGCCCGGATCACAGCATTGAGCCCGGGGCAGTCGCCACCGCCCGTAAGGACACCGATCCGCATCGCGTGCAACATACAGATGAGGCAACAAAGGCTTAACCGAAGAACACGCGCAGCCCAATTCCATCGACCCTGACGTGGGTTAGGATGGCCCGTCGTTGGTCTCGTTTTCTCTTAGAGGAGGGACAGTCCGTGCGAGGACTTAAATTGGCCGTATCCAGCGTGCTTGTTGCTGGCCTGGCCGCGGGTGTGGCTGCCTGCGGCGGAGGCGGCAGCAGCAGCAGCACCAGTGCGAGCAGCGGCAGCGGCAGTAAGACGCTCACGATCTACTCGAGCCTGCCGCTGCAGGGCGCATCCCGGACCAACTCAGAGGCTCTGGTCAACGGGATCAAGCTCGCGCTTCAGCAAGCGAACAACAAGGCAGGCCAGTACACCATCAAGTACCAGTCGCTCGACGACTCGGTTGCCCAGACGGGCAAGTGGGATCCGGGACAGACATCCTCCGACGCCCGCAAGGCGGCGCAGGACAAGTCCACGATCCTGTACATCGGCGAGTTCAACTCGGGCGCGAGCGCAATCTCGATCCCGATCCTGAACCGCGCGGGCATCGGGCAGATCAGCCCGGCCAACACGGCCGTCGGTCTGACCTCGAACGCGGCGGGCGCGACGCCCGGCGAGCCCCAGAAGTACTACCCGACGGGCAAGCGCACCTACGTGCGAGTCGTGCCGAAGGACACGGTCCAGGGCGCTGCGGTCGCGACGGTCATGAAGAGCGATGGCTGCACGAAGCCGTACATCCTGAACGACAAGGAGGTCTACGGACAGGGCCTCGCCACCAATGCGACCGATTCGCTCAAGACGCAGGGCATTCCGCCGCTCGGCAACGACGGCTGGGACGCGAAGGCGGCGAACTATCGCTCGGTGGCGTCCAAGATCAACGGCAAGGGCGCGGACTGCGTGTTCCTGAGCGGCATCGTCGACAACAATGGCGTGCAGCTCACCAAGGACATCGCGGCGGGCGTCCCGAACGCCAAGATCTACGCGCCGGACGGCTTCTGCGAGTCCGGTTGGGTCAGCCCGAAGGAGGGCGGCGTCCCCGCCAGCCTCGACAGCAAGCTGCAGTGCACGGTGGCCACGCTGTCGCCCGACAGCTACCCGCCGAACGGGAAGAAGTTCTTCGCCCAGTACGAGGCCAAGTACGGGAAGGGCAACACCAACCCGTACGCGATCTACGGCTACGCGGCGATGAGCCTCGCGCTTGACGCGATCAAGCGCGCCGGCGCCAACGGCAACAATCGCCAGGACGTGATCAACCAGCTGTTCGCGACCAAGAACCTGCCCAGCGTTCTCGGCACGTACAGCATCGACAAGGACGGTGACACGTCAGTCACCGATTACGGGCTCTACAAGGTGAAGAACGGCGCGATCGTCTTCGCCAAGGTGGTCAAGCCGCAAGCCGGCTAGTCGTACTCGGCATTCGGGGGGAGCGGACAGGCTTTGGTCCGCTCCCCCCGTCTTTCACTTACACTCGCAAACGGGGAAGGACTTGGAAGCCGCGAGCATTCCTGTCAGGGCCACGAGGGCCACGCCGCTCAATGCGCTGCAGGCGTTCCTCTCGCGCTACGGCCTCATCATCGTTCTCCTCGCGCTCCCGGTGGGGTTCGCCGTCCATGACGTCGCCAGCGGCCACGGCCTCACGCACATCATTCAGAACCTCAAGGACGGCGTGTCGAACGGCGCCATCTGGGCTCTCGTCGCGATCGGCTACACGCTCGTCTACGGAATCATCGAGCTGATCAATTTCGCGCACGGCGACGTGTTCATGATCGGCTCGTTCGTGTCGTTCGCCATGTGGGGCACGCTGGGAGTCACGCTCTCCACCGGCCCGCTGGGCGTGGTCGGCGGGCTGATCGTCGCCGGGCTGATCGCGATGATCGCGTGTGGCGCGCTCAACGTGATGATCGAGCGCGTGGCGTACCGTCCGCTACGGGGCGCGCCCAAGCTGGCGCCGCTGATCACGGCGGTCGGCTTCTCTTTCATCCTTCAGAACGTCGGGCTCGAGTGGCTCGGCGGCTCGCCGCACGGCGTTGACGACCTGGTCCGGGCTCAGCACATTCTCTTCACGGTCGGCGGCGTCCAGATCATCAACGCCGACGTGCTGGCGATCGGTATCACCGTGCCCCTGGTGATCGTGCTGGTCACCTTCGTGAACCGGACACGACTGGGCAGGGCGATGCGCGCCACCGCGCAGGACCCGGAGGCGGCGCGGCTGATGGGCATCAACGTGGACGTCACAATCTCGCTGACGTTCCTGCTGGGCGGGCTGATGGCCGGCGCGGCCGGGCTGATCTACGCGCTCTACAACACGACGGTGTGGTTCCAGCAGGGCTTCGAGGCTGGACTCATCGCCTTCACCGCGGCGGTGATGGGGGGCATTGGCAACCTCCAGGGCGCCGTGCTCGGGGGCGTGATCATCGGCTGCATCCAGCAGATCTCGGATGACCGGATCAACTCCACCTGGACGCCGGCGATCGTGTTCGCCTATCTGATCCTGATCATGGTCTTCAGGCCCCAGGGCCTGCTTGGCGAGGAGACACGCGAGGCAGGATGAGCGAGCTCCGCCAGTTCTTCCGCTCGATCGGCGACACGTGGGACTCGCTTCCGCAGAACGTCAAGCGCGGGATCGGCGTGGCGGCGCTCGTGTTCCTCATCCTGCTTCCGTTCTTCTTCACCGCGGGCGGCTCTTTCATCGACAACGCCACGCGCGCGCTCGCCTACGCCGTCATGGCGCTCGGGCTGAACATCGTGGTGGGCTTTGCCGGCCTGCTCGACCTCGGCTACGTGGCCTTCTACGCGCTCGGGGCATTCACGATCGGCTGGTTCGGCTCGGGCTTCTACGCGCAGGTGAACCACCAGAAGGGCATCCACGTCGGAGTGACCGGGGTCGTGTCCACGCTGCCCGGCATCCACCTGAACTTCCTGCTCGTGCTGGTGGCGGCGGTGATCGTTTGTGCGATCTTCGGGGTGCTGATCGGCTTACCGACGCTGCGGCTGCGCGGCGACTACATCGCGATCGTCACTCTCGCCTTCGGCGAGATCATCGGGCGCGTTGCCATCAATGGCGACTCGCTCAAGCCGTTCGGCTACGCCGTCACCGCCGGCCGCCAGGGCATCACTCCGATCGACTCGCCGGACCTGCCGGGGCTGTCCGAGTTCGGCCCCCTCAACTTGAGACCGTGGTACTGGACCGCGCTCGGAATGGCCCTGCTCGTCCTGTTCGTCAACTTCCGGCTGCGCGACTCGCGCCTCGGCCGCGCCTGGATCGCCGTGCGGGAGGACGAGGTGGCCGCCGCGAGCATGGGTGTCCCGCTCGTGCGCACGAAGCTGCTCGCGTACGCCACGGGCGCGGCGTTCGGCGGAATGGCCGGCGCCTTCTTCGCCGCCTACTTCAACACGGTCAACGCCGACCAGTTCGAGTTTTCGTTCTCCATCTTCGTGCTGGCGATGATCATCCTCGGCGGCCTCGGCAGCATCTGGGGGGTGGTGCTCGGTGCGATTGTGTTGTCGTACATCAACACGTACTTCATCCCGGGCCCGTTCAAGTCGCTGCCCCATCACTTCGGGCTCAACTTCGACCTCACGGACCTGAGCTTCGGGATCTTCGGCTTCCTGCTCGTGATCATGATGGTGCTGAGACCCGAGGGCCTCTTGCCGGAACGCAGGCGAAAGCTCGAGCTCACTGAGGGCATCGGCGCCGGCGATGTGGACCTGCCGCTGGAGGTGACCGCGCCATGAGCGAGACCGCACCGCAGACGGTGCCTGCCGCCGCCACCGACGGACCGCCGCCGGCGGCGTCGGGTCAGGACAACGGCACGATCCTCGAGGCGGGCGGTGTGTCGAAGATCTTCGGCGGCCTGGTGGCCGTGGACGAGGTGAGCTTCGCGGTGCCGCGCCGCTCGATCGTCTCGATCATCGGGCCGAACGGGGCGGGAAAGACCACCTTCTTCAACATGCTCACCGGGCTCTACAAGCCGAGCACAGGCTGGATCAGGTTCGAGGGGCGCGAGATCACCCGCGCACGTCCGGACCGGATCCTCGCCGCCGGGATGGCGCGCACGTTCCAGAACATCCGCCTGTTCGCCACCATGACCGCTCTCGAGAATGTGATGGTCGGAGAGCACGCGCGGATGCGCGCCGGGCTGTTCGGGTCGATCCTGCGCCTGCCGGCCGTGCGCAAGGAGGAGAAGGCCGTCCGCGAGAGGGCGGCCGAGATGCTCGAGTACGTCGGGCTGCGGCCGAATCACTTCCACCAGATGTCGATCAACCTGTCCTACGGCGACCAGCGCCGCGTGGAGATTGCCCGCGCGCTCGCCTCCAACCCGAAGATGCTTCTACTCGACGAGCCCACCGCGGGCATGAACCCGCAGGAGTCGGAGAGCCTGCGCCAGTTCATGCAGAGGCTGCGCGACGATCGCGGCCTCACGATTCTGCTCATCGAGCACGACATGAAGGTCGTGATGAACGTGTCCGAGTACATCACCGTGCTCGATCACGGCGAGAAGATCGCCGAGGGCAAGCCGCAGGACGTGCGCGGCAACGCGCGGGTGGTCGAGGCGTACCTCGGAAAGCAGACGGGGGACTAGCGATGGCGCTGCTCGAGGTGCACGACCTGCACACCTACTACGGCAACATCGCGGCCCTCAAGGGGATCTCGCTCGAGGTCAACGACGGCGAGGTGGTCACGCTGATCGGCTCGAACGGCGCGGGCAAGTCCACCACGCTGCGCTCGATTTCCGGCCTCACCCCGCCGCGCGAGGGCACGATCAAGTTCGATGGCAAGGAGATCGGCGAGACGCCGCCGCAGGAGATCGTCCGGCTCGGCATCTCGCAGGCCCCCGAGGGCAGGCGCTGCTTCTCGCGTATGAGCGTGCGCGAGAACCTCGAGCTGGGGGCTTTCCTTCGCCGCGACGAGCGCATCAGCGGCGACCTCGACCGCGTCTACCAGCTCTTCCCACGGCTCAAGGAGCGCGAGAAGCAGAAGGCGGGCACGATGTCCGGCGGCGAGCAGCAGATGCTCGCGATCGGGCGCGCGCTGATGTCCAACCCCCGGCTGTTGCTGCTGGATGAGCCGGCGATGGGGCTCGCCCCGGTGCTGGTTGAGCGGATCTACGAGACGATCGCCGAGATCAATCGCCAGGGCACCACGATCCTGCTCGTCGAGCAGAACGCCACCTTCGCGCTCGACGTGTCGAAGCGCGGCTACGTGCTCGAGACCGGCACGGTGGCGCTCACGGACAGCGCCGGCGCGCTGCGCGAGAACCCCGAGGTTCAGAGGGCGTACCTGGGCGTATGACCTTCGTGTTCGCACTACTCGGAGTGAAGGCCCTCTGGCTCACCTACATCTGGCTCGCGTCGGCGATCATCGCCTCCTGGCTATCGGACCGGAAGGGCTATGGCCAGAAGCGCGGTCTCGCCACCGGTCTCCTGCTCACGTTCGTCGCGATCCCGATCTGGCTCTTCTGGCCGGCGAAGCAGGACTCGCGCTGGAAGGTCCAGGGCCCGATCCCGCGCCGCGGCGCACAGACCGTGGCCGAGGCGCGGGCCGAGCGCCACGACCGCTCGGGCGAGAGCTGAGCATGGGCACCGCGCTGCTGATACTCGCCGAGATCTTCGCCTGGGGGCTCGTGCTCCTGCTGATCGGCGCCCTGATCGAGGCGGGTTGGTCCCGTCTGCGCCGCCGCGGCAAGGACACGTTCGCCGACTGACGGCGTTTAGCGCGCGCCGATAGCGGTTACGCGGCGTAAGGAGCCGGTCTCCTCCCCGATCGCCGGCGCTCCGTCACGCCGCAATCCGGAACAGCACAAGCAACGCTGACTGCCCGCCTGCGGGCAATGCCCCTGCTTCGGCCCGGCTCGCGCGGCCCCTTCTTGGTCGGCGCCATCGCCCTGTTCGTGCTGCTCACGGACGGCAACCTCGCCACCCCGCTCTACGCCGTGTACCGGCAGAAGTTCGGCTTCTCCGCCACGGAGCTGACGCTGATCTTCGCCACATACACGATCGTGCTGATCCCTTCGCTGCTGTTGTTCGGTCAGTTCTCGGACCGGGTGGGCCGGCGGCCGGTACTTGTAGCCGGCCTTGCCACGGCGGCGGTTGGCCTCATGCTGCTGGCGATCGCGACGAGCACCGGCTGGCTGTTCGTGGCGCGGGCGGTCCAGGGCGCTTCGCTCGGGGCAGTGGTGGGCACGGCAGCCGCCGCGCTCGTGGAGCTGCACCCCGACGGCAATCACGAGCGCGCCGCGCTGGCCACCGTGCTGGCCCAGAGCGGCGGCAGCGCCGCGGGACCGCTGCTGGGCGGCGCGCTGGCGCAGTGGGCGCCCGCCCCGCTCAGGCTCTGCTACCTCGTGGCGATCGGCGTCACGCTGGTCACGGCTCTGTTCGTGCTCGCAATCCACGAGCCCCGGGAGCCGAGCGGCGAGTGGCGCCTGCAGCGGCCGTCCGTGCCGGCCGAGGCGCGCGGGCGCTTCGCACGGGCGAGCCTCACCGGGGCCTCCGTCTGGGCGGTGGGCGCGATGTACCTGTCGGTGATCCCGTCGTACGCGTCGAAGCTCCTCGCCACGAACGACCTTGCGCTGCTCGGGGCGATCAGCGCTCTCATGCTCGCGGCGGCGTGCCCCGTGCAGGTGCTCGGCGTTCGCGGGCTCGTCTCGCCGCGCGGCGCGCAGCCGGCCGGTCTGGTCCTGCTCGTGGCGGGACTGGCCGCGCTGGTGTTCGCGTTCCCGGCGCAGTCGCTCGCGCTGGTGCTGGTGGCCGCGTTCCTCGCGGGCCTTGGCCTCGGGCTCGGCTATTTCGGGTCCCAGGCCGAGATCAACCAGCTCGCCCCACCGAAGCGCCGAGGCGAGGTGACCGCCGCGTTCATCACCTGCCTCTACACAGGCGTGAGCATCACGGTGATCTCGGTGGGAGTGGTGAGCGACGCGGTTTCGCTGCGGACCGCGGTCACGGCCGCGAGCATCGTCGTCGCCACCGTCGCGCTCGCCACCACCGTGTGGCATCTCGCCGGAACGCGGTAAGAATCCCGGGATGCCCGGCTTCAAGCGCCCCGACGTGCTCGTGCTCGGTGGTGGCGGCATCCTCGGCGAGGCGTGGATGACGGCGGTGCTCGTCGGGCTGCAGGACGCCACGGATTTCGACGCGCGCGAGTGTGACGGCTTCGTCGGCACGTCGGCTGGGTCGATCGTTGCTGCCGTGCTCGCGGCAGGCATCGAACCGAGCTCGCGGCTGGGGAAGCTGCCCGAGCAGCCGGCGGTGGAGGACGACGGCCAACCGACGCGTAGTCGCGGCGCGGCGCCTCGCGCCGTGAGGGTGGCTCTACAGGCGGGGCGCGGCGCGGCGGCTCCGTTCGCCGCGGTGGGGCTGCGCACCACCGCCCCCGGCGGGGCGCTCTTCCGCCGCACGCTGCTCGGTGTCGCGCCGACCGGACGGCGCTCGCTCCGAGGCCTTGGCGAGCACCTCGAGCGCGACGGCGCCCGTTGGGACGGCCGGTTGCAGGTCTCCGCTGTGGATCTCGGCAGTGGCAAGCGCGTGATGTTCGGCGCGCCGGACGCGCCCGAGGCCTCGGTGGGCGAGGCGGTGGAGGCGTCATGCGCGATCCCCGGCGTCTTCGAGCCCGTCGAGATCGGCGGCCGCGAGTATGTCGACGGGGGCGCCTGGAGCCCGACGAACCTCGACGTCGCGCCCGTGGAGCGAGGGTCGCGCGTGATGTGCCTCAACCCGACGGGCTCGCTCCGCGGCTCGCTGGCGGGTGCCCTCGGAATCGTGTCGCGCTCGGCGGTCACGGTGGAGGCGCTGGCGCTCGAGCGCCGCGGCGTGCGCGTGAAGGTGGTCGCGCCCGACGCGGCGTCGGTGCAGTCGTTCGGCGGCAACCTGATGAACCCGCGTCCGCGGGCGCAGGTCGTGGCCGCCGGACTCGCCCAGGGCCGGGCGCTGGCCTACTAGCGCGCCCCGCTAGCGGTGGGCTGGCTCGGCCGCACCCCAGATCCCCGGGCCGCGGCGGTGCTCGTAGATCAGCGA
>Ga0136846_1224692_pt1 | contig 11325 bp, 11 predicted proteins | sample HopSoiMetagenom2_FD_96841 | JGI IMG/M metagenome (GOLD analysis project Ga0136846, IMG submission 96841) | Grasslands soil microbial communities from Hopland, California, USA - 2 Assembly 2016 (version 4) | ecosystem: Environmental > Terrestrial > Soil > Grasslands | place: USA: Hopland... | reverse complement strand
TCCGGCTCGGCGGCGTTCTGCTCCTCGACGACGACGGCGACGTTCTCGAGCTTCGCGGCGAGCTCCGCCGGGAGCGAGTCGAGCGCGCGGCGCACGTGCTCCTCGAAGGTCACCAGCGTGGTTCGAGCGGCCGTCGCTTCGCGACGAGGTACACCGTCAACAGCCCGAACGCGAAGCCGCCGATATGTGCGAACACTGCGACGCCGCCGGTCTGGTCCGGATGCGTGAGCCCGAGCCCGCCCTGCCAGACCTGGAGGCCGATCCAGATCCCGAGGAACCAGACGGCGCGGATCTCACGCAGGAAGACGAAAAAGATCAGCGTCAGCACGCGTGCGCGCGGCAACAGGAGGAAGTACGCGCCGAGCACGCCCGCGATCGCGCCGCTCGCGCCGATGTTCGGGATACTCGCGTCGCGGACGGTGCCGAACGTGAGGGTCACGCCCGTCTGCAACGCCATGGCCGCGATGCCCGCGCCGATGTACCAGGCGAGAAACCGACCCTTGCCGAGCGCATCCTCCACGTTGTTCCCGAAGATCCAGAGGAAGAGCATGTTCCCGAGGATGTGTTCCCAGCTGCCGTGCATGAACATCGACGTGAACGTGCCTTCCCACCAAGGCAGGTGGTCGCGGAACACGTTCGACCCGATCCGCACCGCTTCGCACGGCCCCTGGACGGTGCAGGGGTAGTAGCCGTCCTTGACGACGTGGTAGTCGACGCCCCGCCCGTTCAGCTCCCAGAGCCAGACGAGCGCGTTCGCGATGATCAGCGAAACAGTGACGATCGGGAACGTCCGCGTCGGGACGTTGTCCTTGAGCGGGATCATCGGCGTCCCTCGACGGCGCCGCCGTCACGATGTCGCGCGTGGCCCGCCCGTGGGTCGGTAATCGCTTGCTGACACGCCCGAGTCGTCACGCACCGCTTCTTACCTGATCACGGAGCGCGATAAGCCGGCGGCGGCTAGCGAATCACCAACGCCATCAGCGCCTTCTGCGCGTGAAGGCGGTTCTCGGCTTCGTCCCACACGGCCGACTGCGGCCCGTAGAGGACGTCCTCGGTGATCTCTTCGCCGTAGTGCGCCGGCAGGCAGTGCAGCACGATCGCGTGCTCGTTCGCGCGCGACAGCAGATCCGCGTCGATCCCGTAGCCCGTCAGGTCGCGGAGTCGCTGCTCGCGCTCGGCATCCTGGCCCATCGACGTCCAGACGTCCGTGTAGAGGACATCGGCACCCTCGACGGCGGCGCGGGGATCGTCTGTGACCTCGACCTTCCCGCCGGCGCCGCGCGCGACGTCGACGACGTTGTCCGCAGGTGCGTACGAGCGCGGTGTCGCGGCCACGAAGTTCATGCCGAGCTTTGCGCACGCGACCATCAGCGACGCGCACACGTTGTTGCCGTCGCCGAGGTAGACGACCTTCAGCCCGTCCGCCCGGCCGAACCGCTCCCTGATCGTCATCACGTCGGCAAGCGCCTGGCACGGATGCGAGCTGTCGGTGAGCCCGTTGATCACGGGGATCGTCGCGGCCGCGGCGAGTGCCTCGACGTCGGCCTGTTCGAACGTCCGGATCATGATCGCGTCGAGATACCGGGAGAGGACCATCCCGGTGTCGCGGATCGTCTCGCCTCGGCCGAGCTGCAGGTCGCCCGCGGAGAGGTAGAGGCCCATGCCGCCGAGCTCGTAGATCCCGACCTCGAACGACACCCGGGTCCGCGTTGACGGCTTCTGGAAGATCATCCCGAGCGTCCGACCGGGGAGGAGGGGGCGGTTCTCGCCGGCCGTGCGGCGGCGCTTCAGGTCGTCGGCGAGGTCGAGGACCTGCGTCAGCTCCTCGCGGTTCCAGTCGGCGACGCGGGTGAAGGAGCGCCCCTTGAGGTTGTCAACGCCGAAGGCCATCGTCCGGCCGCGATCCTAGTGGGTGCTACTTGACACTGTCACACTAAGGTTTTATCCTCCTCTCATCATCAAGGTCGTGAAAGGAGGAAGTGAGATGGCGACTTTGGTTCGCTGGGAGCCGTTCCGCGAGATCGCCTCGTTGCAGAACGAGATGAGCCGTTTCATGAACGGCCTCCTCGAGGGCAACGGCCGGACGACGCAGAGCTGGATTCCGGCGCTCGATGTCTGGGAGACGGAGTCCGAGATCGTCTACGCGCTCGATCTGCCGGGCATCCCCGAGGACAAGATCTCGGTCGAGCTCGACGACGGTGCGCTGACAATCAGCGCCGAGCGCGAGCGCCAGCAGGAGGAGTCGCAGGACCGGTTCTACCGCTTCGAGCGGCGCTACGGCACGTTCACCCGGACGTTCGGCGTCCCGCAGGGCGTCGCCGAGAGCGACGTGAAGGCCGACTACCGAAACGGCGTGCTCGAGGTGCACGTGACGAAGCCCGAGCAGCCGAAGCCGAAGCGGATCCAGGTCGGTTCGAACGACCAGGCGACGATCGAGGGCAGCTCCTCGAAGAAGTAGCGCCGTCCCTCCGTAGAGGAGCGCGAGGGCGGCCGAGAGGCCGCCCTCGCCCGTCAGGCGCGACGGTAGACGTCGGCCGCGGCGCGGTGGAAGCCATCGGGCTCGCCGGCGGCCGCGAACGTATCCGCGATCTCCTCCATCTCGGCGACCCACCGCCACCCTTTCGCCGTAGCCGACCGCTCGGCGCGCGCGAGGCGCTCTGCGAGCTCGGGATCCGACAGCTGCCATTCCGCGGCCAGCTCGGCGTCGATGCCGTGCGCACGCGCCGCGTTCCGCTGCGCGAGCAGCAGCGCGGCCGTCCCCTTCGTCCACGCCGCGTACGCCATCTTCAGCGCAGACGCCTTGCCGACGTCCGCCGAGATCACGCGTGCCTCGAGCGGCGTCCCGGTGAAGATGTCCGCGACGCGTTGCGCCTCGCTGCCCGAGACGTACAGGCGCGTCGTGCCGACGGTGCGCGGCGGCGGACCGATGATGCCGCCGTCGACGAACCTCGTCAGCGTGGCGGCGAGCGCCGTCGCGCTCGCCGGCGAGACCGCGTTCGCGTCGACGTAGATCCCGCCGAAGCCATGCGCCGCGCGGGCGACGTCGGCGGCTGCATGAGGCGGGCAGATGCTGAGGATGACGTCGGCCTCCCGTGCCACCGCCCCGATCGTCTCCATGTCGTGCATCCCTGCGTCAGCGGCGCGCGCCGCGGTCGCTGCGCTGCGGCCGCTCGACGCCCAGAGGACGCGGTGGCCGGCCGCCGTCAGCGCGGCTCCGACCGCGGCGCCCATCTCGCCGGGATGCAGCACGCCGACCGCCGCGCCGCTCACGCCCCGGTTACCCCGCCGACGATCCGCGTCCCGGCACGGCCCGCGAGCGCGTCGCCGAGCGCCTCGAAGTTCGTGATCAGCGTCTCGCGCCCGAACGCGACGCCGGCCGCGACCTTCGGTCGCATCGAGCCCTCGGCCAGTGACGGAAGCAGGTGCTCCGCGTCATGCGTGGAGAGCTCGCGCACCTCCCGCTGGTCGGGGGTGCCGAAGTCCGCGTAGAGCGCCGGCACCTCGGTGAGGATCACGAGGCGGTCGCTCCCGAGCCCGCGTGCGAGCAACGCCGAGGCTCGGTCCTTGTCGATGACCGCGTCGATCCCGGTCAGCCGACCGCCGCGGCGGACAACGGGAATGCCGCCGCCGCCGCACGCGATCACGATCGCGCCTGCGGCAACAAGGGAACGGACGGCCGGCAGCTCGATGACGTCGAGCGGCTCCGGGGAGGGGACGACGCGCCGGTACCCCCGGTTGGCGTCCTCGTTCATCGTCCAGCCGCGCTCGCGCTGAAGCTGCTCGGCCTGGGCCGACGAGTAGAACGGGCCGATCGGCTTCGTCGGGCGGTCGAAGGCCGGGTCGTCGGGCGCGACGCGCACATGCGTCAGCACGCATGCGACGTCACGGTCGACTGCGGGCCGCAGCTCGGCCGCGATCAGCGCGCCGATCTCGGCCTGCGTCTGCGCGACCGCGAGCCAGAGCGGAAGCGGCGGCGCCTCGTCGGCCGCGCGTTCCTGGCGGATCAGCTCGTTTCCGACCTGGGGCCCATTGCCGTGCGTGATCACGAGCCCATCGTCGTCGAGCAGCGGCTCCAACGCGGCGACGGCGCGACGGAGATTGGCGAGCTGCTCGGCGGCGGTACCACGTTCCCCCGGCCGCATCAGGGCGTTTCCGCCCAGTGCGACCACCGCCGTCACACGAGCGCGGTTTCCTCGATGAGGCCCTTCTCCACGAGCACGTCCTTCAGCGTCGGCTCGCCCATCTCCTGCAAGCGATACGTGACGCGTAGCGCCGGCGTGTCGATGTCGATCAGCTTCCGCAGGTCGATCGGTGTGCCGATCAGGACGAGATCGGCGTCGCAGCGCGCGATCGTCTCGCGCAGGTCTTCCATCTGCTGGCGGCCGTAGCCCATCGCCGGAAGCAACGTACCGACGTTCGGGTATGTCTCGAACGTCTCGGCGATCGTCCCGACCGCGCATCCGCGGGGATCGACCAGCTCGGCCGCACCGTGCTGCTTCGCTGCGAGCACCGCCGCGCCGTAGGTCATCTCGCCGTGCGTCAGCGTCGGCCCGTCCTCGATCGCGAGCACGCGCTTGCCCCGGATCAACTCGGCGTCACCGTCGACGAGGAACGGCGACGCGGCGAGGATCACAGTCGCGTCCGTCGTGTTGTCGTGGATCGAGTCGAGCACCGCATCGATGCCGTCCTGCGGCGCGCTGTCGATCTTGTTGACGATGCACACGTCCGCCATGCGGAGGTTGGTCTCACCCGGGTGATAGCGCAGCTCGTGGCCGGGGCGGTGCGGGTCGACGACGACGATGTGCACGTCGGGTGCGATGAACGGCGTGTCGTTGTTGCCGCCGTCCCAGAGGATGACGTCCGCCTCTTGCTCGGCCGCGCGCAGGATCCGCTCGTAGTCGACGCCGGCGAAGACGAGATTCCCCTCGGCGAGGTGCGGCTCGTACTCCTCGCGCTCCTCGATCGTCGCGTCGGCGGCCTCGAGATCCTCGTAACGCTCGAACCGCTGCACCGCCTGTGCAGTGAGGTCGCCGTACGGCATCGGATGCCGCAGCACCGCAACGCGCTTCCCGGAGTCGCGCAGGAGCTCGGCGACGCGCCGCGTCGTCTGGCTCTTCCCCGATCCCGTGCGGACCGCGCAGATCGCAACGACCGGCTTTGCGGCGCGCAGCATCGTCTCGCGCGGTGCGATCAACCGGTACGACGCGCCTGCAGCGAGCGCACGGGAGCCGATGTGCATCACATGCTCGTGCGTCACGTCGGAATAGGCGAACACGACCTCGTCGATCTCGTGCTCGCGGATCAGCTCTTCCAGCGCCGACTCGGGAAGGATCGGGATGCCCTCGGGATACAGCTCGCCGGCGAGCTCCGCGGGATAGACGCGCCCGTCGATGTTCGGGATCTGCGTCGCGGTGAATGCGACGACCTCGTACTCCGGCCGCCCGCGGTACACGAGGTTGAAGTTGTGGAAGTCGCGACCGGCTGCGCCGGCGATCAACACCCTCGTCCTCGCCATGCATAAAGCTTATGCACAGCCACAGGACGGATGCGCTGGACTCTCGGCTAGGAGGGAAGGACCTCGCGGACGCGGTCGGCGACGGCCTCCATCTCGAGGGTCGCGCCGGTCACTTCCTTGAGCATCTCCTCGGCCCGGAGCCGCTGCCCTTCGGCCCAGAGCTCGCGCAGGAGCGATCCGGCTTCACGGCTCGCGAACCAGCGGGTCCCGAACTTCTCCCGTAGGAACGCTCGGAGCTGCGCCTCGAACGCCCATGCACGGAGGTAGGAGGAGACGTAGAAGCCGGAGTCGATGTCCGCCAGGTAGTTCGCCGCGGTCGGCTCGACCTTGAGCGCATCCGCCAGCAGCTCGACGTAGCGGTTGCGCATCGTCGTGACGTCCTCGGCGGCGTGGAACTCGATCTCGTAGAGGATCTTCGCGCAGTATCGGCGGACGAAATAAAGGAGGCCGGTCGCGCCCTCGATCGCGTACTCACCGGGTCGCGCGAAGTCGAGTCGCCGCGTCAGCCACATCGGATCGTCCGTCAGATGCTGCAGCAACATCGCCCAGCCTTCGGTGACGGCGTTGTCGCCGAGCCGCTTCTCTTCCATCGCAAGGTCGCGTGACGTGTTCGCAAAATGCTCCGTGTGTCCGGCTTCGTGGAAGAGGGCGCGCCAGTCGTCGGGGCCGCCGATCGGCTGGATCACGAGCATGACCTTGTCGGGGATCTCGATCGGCGCGCAGAACGCGCGCGGCGTCTTGTTCGGCCGTTCCTCGAGATCGAGATGGACGTTCGCCTGCGACTTCAGATCGACGCCTAGGTCGGACAGCGTCGCCTCGAGCGCCGGAACCATCCGGTCCTTCGGGAACATCTGGTCCCACTCAGGCGCGCGGAACAGGCGCGGGACGTCCCAGCGCCGCGCTTCCGACAACGACACGCCGACGCGGTTGCGGAAGAGGGTGTCGGCTGCGTCCTCGTAGAGCCGTTCGGTCGAGTCGAGGAGCGCGCGGCACTGCGTTGCGAGATCGTCGAGTGCCGAGGATGGCAACACCTTGCGGTACAGCTCGAGGTAGTTGTCGTATCCGAGCTCGTGCGCCGCACGCTGCACCGCCTGCACGCCTTCCAGGTTGAGCGTGTTCATCCGCTCCTCGAGGACCTCGTTGGCGGCCGCGTCGATCCGCTCGCGTTTCGCGCGATCCGGTTCGTTCGCGAGTGCCGGCCGCGCCATTCGGTACGGGATCTGCTCGCCGTCGACCGAGAGCTGGATCTCCGACTCGAGGCGCGCAAGCTTCTCTGCGTGCTCGCGCGTGAGCTCGCCGAAATATCCCTCGCACGCGAAGCGCCACAGCTCGCGTACGCGGCTGCCGCCGTTGACCGACAGGCCGATCGACCTGACGACGTCCGGCGCCGTCAGGTTGCTGTGGCGCTCGTAGATCGGGCTGAGGTCGAACGATTCCTTGTGCCCCGCGTAATGCAGGTAGTACTCCTCGTCGAGCTCCGCGATGAATCGGTCGGCTTGCTCGCGGTAGGCGTCGAGCTCGCGGTCGGGGAGGGCAGCGGGCGGCACGCGGTTTCGTAGGATAGCGGCATGCAGGAGATCTCCCTTCGCACCGAGCGTCGCACGCAGCTCGTGGACATCACGCAGGAGGTGCAGCGGGCGCTCGGCGCGACGAACGGGGCAGCCGCGGCTCTCGTCTACGTGCCGCACACGACAGCCGCGGTCACGATCAACGAGGGCGCCGATCCCGCGGTCGCGCGCGACCTCGAGTCGGCGCTCGAGAAGGTGGTCGACGACGGCTGGGAGTGGAAGCACGTCGAGGACCCCGACGGGCCGAACGCGCCGTCCCACATTCGCTCGTCGCTGATCAGCCCGCAGATCCTCGTGCCGCTCGCCGAAGGGAAGCTCGCACTCGGGACCTGGCAGGGGATCTTCTTCTGCGAGTTCGACGGCCCGCGCGAGCGGAAGGTCTACGTCACCGCACTCGGATGAGGCGCGGGGGCGCCGTCGGCGCCCCCACATCCTCCGGGTCCTACTTCGTGAACGACGCGCGCAGGTCCTTGACGGCCTGACGCGCCTTCGCAAGCTCGCTGCGGATCTCGCTGCGTAGCTGCTTGACGCTCGCCCGCGTCGACGCGAGCACCGGCTTCAGCTCCTTCGCCGCGCCCTTGACCTGCTTCGCCGCTGCGAGATCGCTTCTCAGCTGCGCGTGATCCGCCTTGATCGTCGCGCGAGCTGCAGCGAGGTCGCTGTGCAGCTTCTGCAGGTCCGGCTTGATCGCCGCACGCGCGGCCTTGCGCGATGTTCCTTTCGCGGCGTTCGCGTCGGCGGCGAGTTTCTGCGCGTCGCCGACGAGCGTCGTTCGGGCGGTCGCAACGTTGGACTGAAGCTTCGCCAGGTCTGCCTTGACGGTCGCGACGGGTGCAGTGTCCGCCGGCGCGAGCGCCGGGAACGCAGCCAGCCCGGCTGCGGCAACGCCGGCAACAACGGTCTTCTTCAAGGTGTCTCCTCGGTCGAATGTCGTGCAGCAGGCCAAGCGTGACCGGCTCGGAGCGGTCAGGCAACCCCCGCGGCGTCACCTTTTACGCGTTCTTAACCCAGGCTTCACGTCTCAGGACATACAACCCGAGTGTGGCCAGGCTCTCCGTCTTGCTCGTCGTCGGGCTCGCGCTCGTGCTCCCACAGCGTGCGGCCGCACGTGCCTGGATCGACGCGGCTGCGCGCCCGCCCGCCGCGATCCACAAGATCAAGCACGTGATCGTGATCATGCAGGAGAACCGCTCGTTCGATCACTATTTCGGGACGTACCCGGGCGCCGACGGGTTCCCGCGCGACTCCGCCGGCGAGTTCGCCGTCTGCGCGCCGAACCCGGCCACCGGCGGGTGTGAGAAGCCGTTCCACGACACGCGCGACCTCAACGCGGGCGGCCCTCACGGCCAGGCGAATGCCGTCGCCGACCTCGCCGGCGGCAAGATGGACGGGTTCGTTGCGAGCGCCGAGAACGCGAAGGTCAAGGGCTGCAAGCAGGACCCGACCAACCCGATCTGCTCGCAACGCGCGACGAACCCCGACGTCATGGGCTACCACGACGGGCGCGACATCCCGAACTACTGGGCCTACGCTCGCAACTTCGTCCTCCAGGACCACATGTACGAGCCGAACGCGTCGTGGAGCCTCCCCGCGCACTTGTTCATGCTCTCGGAGTGGTCGGCGCGGTGCACACGGCGCAACGACCCATTCAGCTGCGTCAACGCGCTGCAGAACCCGGGACAGGCAATGGATGCGAAGACGAACGTCAACGGCGTGCCGCCAAAATACGCGTGGACCGACCTCACGTACCTGCTGCACAAGCACAAGGTCAGCTGGCGCTACTACGTCTTCTCCGGAACGGAGCCCGACTGCGAGGACGACCAGATGATCTGCGAGTCGGTGCGCCAGGGAGCGCGGACGCCCGGGATCTGGAACCCGCTCCCGTGGTTCACGACCGTTCAGGACGACGATCAGGTGAAGAACGTCGTGTCGCTGTCCCAGTACTTCACCGCTGCGCGCACCGGCAAGCTGCCGGCCGTGGCGTGGATCAATCCGACCGGCTCGGTCAGCGAGCATCCGCCGGGCCTCGTCAGTGCGGGGCAGACGTACGTGACGAAGCTCGTGAATGCCGCGATGCGCGGCCCGCAGTGGAAATCGACGGCGGTCTTCATCTCCTGGGACGACTGGGGCGGGTTCTACGACCACGTGCGGCCGCCCAGCGTCGACCAGAACGGCTACGGCCTGCGTGTTCCCGGTCTTGTCGTCAGCGCGTACGCGCGGCACGGGTTCATCGACCACCAGACGTTGAGCTTCGATGCGTACGTCAAGTTCATCGAGGACGACTTCCTGAAGGGCCAGCGGCTCGACCCACGGACCGACGGGCGACCGGATCCGCGGCCGGACGTCCGCGAGCGCGCGTCGATCCTCGGTGACCTCTCGAAGGACTTCAACTTCGCGCAGAAGCCGCGACGGCCGTTGCTGCTGAGCCCGCACCCCGTGACCGACTTGCACTAGCTACGCTCGGGCGGTGGCTGCGCCCGTTCGTCGCGACGAGGAGCTCGAGCTCACCATCGACCGTCTCGCGTACGGCGGCAACGGCGTCGCGCGCCTGAACGGCTTCGTTGTATTCGTCCGGCGCGGTCTGCCCGGCGACCGCGTCCGTGCGCGGGTGACGAAGGTGCAGCGGCGTCACGCCGAGGCCCTCATGACGGAGGTGCTCGAGCCCGGCGCGCAGCGCGTCGACGCGCCGTGCGCGCACTACCCCGCGTGCGGCGGTTGCCGCTTCCAGGACCTCGCGTACGAGGCCCAAGTCGCGGCGAAGGAGGAGCAAGTCGCCGACGCGTTCCGGCGGATCGGCGGCTTCGAGGCGCCGCCGCTCGAGCCAATCGTTGCCGCAGACGACGTCTTCCACTACCGCAACAAGCAGGAGTACTCGTTCACGCAGCTCGAGGACGGTCCGACGCTCGGCTTCCACAAGGCTGGACGCTGGGACGAGGTGCTCGAAATCGAGAAGTGCTGGCTGACGACGGACTTCGGCAATGCACTGCGCAACGCGGTGCGCGAATGGGCGCGCGAAGAGCGGCTCGACGCGTACGACCAGGCCGAGCACACGGGGTACCTCCGCCACCTGGTCGTCCGCGAGGGGCGAAACACAGGCCAGGCGCTCGTGCAGCTCGTCACAGCGCGCGGCGAGAAGTTCGACACCGGCCACTTTGTCGATGTCGTGCGGGCCTTCCCGCAAGTGCGTTCGGTGCACTGGTCGGAGAACGAGTCCGCGGCCGAGGTGACCAACCTGCCGACGACGCTTCTCTGGGGGGACGAGACGATCGAGGAGGAGCTGTGCGGTCTTCGCTTCCGCGTCCGACCGAACGCATTCCTGCAGACGAACACGAAGATGGCCGAGCGTCTGTACGGCCTCGCGCATGAGTTCGCAGCGCTGAGCGGCAACGAGACGGTGTACGACCTCTATTGCGGTATCGGCACGATCGGGCTGACGCTCGCGCGCGACGCGCTGACGGTCTGGGGGATCGAGGTGTCGGAAGAAAGCGTCGCGTGTGCGCTCGAGAACGCGGACCTGAACGGGATCACGAACGCGGCGTTCTTCGCCGGGAACGTCGGCCAGTCAATCGAGGAGTTGCGCGAGCGGGCCGGCGACCCCGACGTGGTCGTCGTCGACCCGCCGCGCGCCGGCCTCGCCGGAAAGGCACTGCGGCGACTCGGCGAGATCGGCGCCGCGCGGATCGTCTACGTCTCCTGCAACCCGACGACACTCGCCGGCGACGTGAAGCGGCTCCGCGACGACTACGGCTACGAGCTCGTCCGCGCGCGCCCCCTCGACATGTTCCCGCACACACCGCACGTCGAGTGCGTCGCGTTGCTCGAACACGCGCCAACGCCCGACTAGAGGTACACGCGCGCGCGCCCCCGCCCTTGGGTGGGGCTCAATACCCACCACCCTCGCGGTCGACATTACCCGGTTCCTGCGCGCACGTCTGTGTCGATTCTGCGCCGAACTCGTGCGCGCGCGGTGCGCCGGCGCACGGAGGGTGCGACGAACGCACCTGCTCAGGTCCGTGCGGCGTCACGTTCCGCGCGGTTCGCGCGTAGCCGCGCCCAGAGGAGATCGGCGTTCGTGAGCAGGAATGCGAGCGAAAGGAGCGGCAGCGCCGGCAGGCCGGCCAGCCGCAGTGCGACCGCGACTGCGATCGTGATGCCGAACGACGCCGTCAGCGCGACCCACGTCCATGCCGGACGCAGGCCGAACCGCGCCGACGCGGCGAGGAAGAGGGAGAAGAAGAGCAG
>Ga0136846_1218987_pt1 | contig 11325 bp, 10 predicted proteins | sample HopSoiMetagenom2_FD_96841 | JGI IMG/M metagenome (GOLD analysis project Ga0136846, IMG submission 96841) | Grasslands soil microbial communities from Hopland, California, USA - 2 Assembly 2016 (version 4) | ecosystem: Environmental > Terrestrial > Soil > Grasslands | place: USA: Hopland... | reverse complement strand
TGACCGGACATGGCTAAGCTGTGGGCGATCATCAAGCGTGAATACCTCGAGCGTGTCCGCTCGAAATGGTTTCTCATTGCGACGTTCTTCGGGCCCATCTTCTTCAGCGCGATCATCATCGTGCCCGCCTGGCTGGCCTCTCGAAGCAAAGCGACGAGCGACGTCTACAACACCACGATCCTCGACGCGACGGGCACCGGATTCGGCCGCCGGTTGTCGATAAACATTGCGGGTGACAGCACTAGTCCCGCGAGAATGCCCCTCGTGAGATCGGTCGCGCCAAGTGAGCTGACAAAAGCCGAGAGCGTGGCGGTGCGTGAGGTGATGCGGAAGGAGCGCACCGGATACATCGTCGTAAACCAGCAGACGATCGCCGGCGAGTCAGCGCGCTATGCGGGGTCGAACGCGACATCGATCGCCGACATGGCGCGAATCAAGGAAGCGATCCGTCAGACCATCCTGGCCTCGCGACTGGAGCAGGTGGGTCTCAATAACCAGAAGATGAAGGAGATCACCTTCATTCCGCTGGATTTTAGCACGGAAAGAGTCACCGAGCGTGGGAGAGCCGGTTCGGGAATGGCCAGTGTGCTGTTCGGTTTCGCTATCGGATTCCTGCTCTACCTGTCGATCGTGATTTACGGCCAGACCATCATGAGCGGTGTTCTCGAGGAGAAAACAACGCGCGTGGCCGAGGTGGTGATGTCGAGCGTTCCAACCGACACGCTGCTGGCGGGCAAAGTTCTGGGCGTGGGCGCGGTCGGACTGACGCAGCAGATCCTGTGGATCGCGACCACCTACGTGTTGCTCAAGCTGCGCGCGCCGATAATGGCCAAACTGGGTGCGCCCGCGATGAATTTCTCGCTCCCCGACATCTCGTTGGCAGCCGGGATACTCTTCCTGCTCTTCTTCCTGCTCGGATTCATTTTCTATTCATCGCTGTACGCCGCCGTGGGATCGTCGGTGAACAGCGAGAGCGAGGCGAGGCAGGCCGCGAGTCCGCTCATGATCATGATCGTGAGCACGGGGGTGTTCATCCAGCCGGTCCTGCTCAACCCGACGGGGACGACGGCGAAGGTTCTCTCGCTGATCCCGATCTCGTCGCCGATCATCATGCCGATCCGAATGGCCGTTACCGGAGTGCCGCCGCTCGAGCTGGGGGCGAGCCTTCTCTTCCTCGCGATCGGCTGCCTGGCAGCGCTGTGGCTGGCATCGCGGATATATCGTGTGGGACTGCTTATGTATGGGAAGCGGCCGACGATGAAGGAGATGGCTCGGTGGGTGTCCTACGCCAGGTGACCGACGTCTGCATCTCATCGGCTGCAGCTGAATCTTCGCCGTGGCGCGAAACGCCATAGCAGGCGCGATGGGCCCAGGTAAAGTTGCAGTTACAGGTGGCCCACCCCTTATTATTCAGTACCCATCCACCTAAAGCAGCAGGAGTTGCACAAGATGTACGATGAAAGGTTCGTCACTCCAATGCGCATGGAGCTCACCGAGATCGGCGTCGAGGAGATGCGCACACCGCAGGAAGTCGACGCAAAGCTGAAGGACACGCCGGGCACCACGCTGGTGGTCGTCAACTCGATCTGCGGATGCGCCGCCAGGAACGCGAGACCGGCCGTCGCCAAAGCGATCCGCCATGACACCCGTCCGGATCAGCTGACGACGGTTTTCGCCGGCCAGGACATGGACGCAGTACAGCGCGCGAGAAGCTACTTCACCGGCTACGCGCCGAGCTCACCGCAGATCGCGCTGATGAAAGATGGTCAGGTCGTCTACATGCTCGAGCGCCATCAGATCGAAGGACGCACCTCGGACGACATTGCGAAGGATCTCACCCGTGCCTTCGACAAGTACTGCGAGAAGACAGCGGCGGCTTAGAGGTCGTCGCGCTTTCGTCGTTCGATAAAGGGCTGGCCGTCGGGCAATGTCTGCGGCTCGACGTCCCGCCCCGTGTCCTTGAGGACTCGTCCGCGCACGAACTGGACGGTCGTCCCGAGGAGCAGCGCCCACACACAAACCGCAATCAGTCTCCAGAACAGGACTCCAGTAGCCATCGGCTGCCAGTCCATGAACTCGGCTCTCGCCGTTCCCCACGGCTCGCGGTGGAGTGAGATGAGCACCAGGCTCACCACCATCTCCCCGGCGGTCTCGAATACCGCGAAGAGCGGCGCGCGCCACGGCCATTCGCGCACCGGGAATCTGCCGAGGTGGAGTGTGGCCATGCCGAGCAGGAAGAGGGAGCCCAGCACAAGCGATGCGAAGAGGTAGCCGCTCGTCGCTTCACCGTGGGTGAGAACGACGGCGCGGAAAACTCGAATGACCACGCCGGTGATGAGCGCAAGCTCAACCGGTGAGCGCGCGAGCCGAGCGAACGCGGCGGGCTCTTCGAGATCCCACTCGCTGGTCTTGAAAGCTCGACGGCGCTTCTCTGCGGGACGTGACTTGGTCACGCGATCCAATATACCCCGCGCGTGAATGGCTCCCATGGCAACCCCTGCTGAATCATAGAGAGAAAGCGACTAATCTCCCGTTTCGACGCGGAATAAGCGCCGGTGGTAACTATTTGATCCAGTGCCCGATGCGCTTCCAGCGGATATCGGTGAGGGCTGGGAGCGGCCGATCGCTGTCGTCGGCGTTGTAGGAGTAGTAAACGAATAACGGCCTGCCTCTGACATTTTCCCGGGGCACGAACCCCCAGTACCGGCTGTCCTTCGAGTTGTAGCGGCTGTCGCCCATCATGAAGAGCCGGCGCGGTGGAACCACGAGCGGCCCCCAGTTGTCGTGATTCGGCTCGGCGGGCGCAGCGCCGAAGCGCGACGATCTGAGGCCAACCTTTTTCTGCCAATCGAAGAGTGGATCGGGCGCGTTGGCCACCTCGGGTACGACCGCGGCTGCTGTGCCGAATCCCTGCCGCTGTGCGATGCCGTTCACGTACAGGAGACCGTTGCGCATGTAGAGGGTATCGCCGGCCGTTCCGACCAGACGCTTGACCAGCGTGGGCGTCGGGTCATTCCCCCGCTCTGCTTCATCTGCCTGGTACGGCGAAACGAAAACGACTACATCGCCGCGACGCGGGTCGCGATACGCGGGAAGGTTGCTGTTGCTGAATGGGACATGCGCGCCGTAGATCGCCTTGTTGACGAAGAGCCAGTCCCCGACGAGGAGCGTCGGCACCATGCTGCCCGACGGGATACGGTAGGCCTCTACGAGAAACGCCCGCAGTACGAGGAAGATCGCCAGCGCACCGACGATCGACTTGAAATTCTCCCACAGGCTGCGAATGCGGGACTGCTGTGAAACGGGGCGCGCCTTTTGAGCGCGCCCCGCATTAGACGGAGTTGCCAATGAGCTTAGGTGTTCCGAAGGTGTTTGTTGACGAGCCGGGTCATCTCGAACATTGAGACCTGACTGCGTCCAAAGATCGGGCGAAGGTTCTCGTCGGCGTTGATCATGCGACGGTTCTTCGCATCCTGTAGTCCCTTACGCTTGATGTAGCCCCACAGTTTCTTGGTGACTTCGGTGCGTGGCATTGCGCCGCTGCCGACTACCGCGGACAGCTCGCCGCTCGGCTGCATTGGCTTCATGAATGCTGCATTTGGAGTGCGCTTCTTGCCCGAAGATTTCCGGCGGCTACTCTTCCGACCAGCCTTCTTTGCCGCCTTCCTGCCGCTGGATCTCGACGATGACTTGCGGGAAGATTTCCGTGCTGAGGACTTCCTTCCGCTCTTCTTCTTCGTTGCCATCTTGTCTCCTGGTTTGGTGATCGGATGCGAGATGCTACAGGGTGAAACGCGCTGCGTCAGCGACGCAAACTATAGTCCGGCGAGGCGAAAGCAATAGGGAATGAGCAGAGTTTCCCTCTGGAAAAAGCGAATTCCCATAGGAGAAATCGACTTTTGCGACGACCCGCGGTCGATTTTCTCTCTCAGTTTTTGGCCCAGCCCTCGAGCAATTTCATCATTTTCACGTCGTACGGATCGGGGGAATCGTCGTCGTCGGCGATCTCATAGTTCTGCTGCGGCGTCTCGAGAATCAGAGGGATTCCGTCGGTGCGGCGGTCCTTCATCAGCCACTCGAATGGCTGCTTCCCTATGAGCCCGTCCCCTATGAGAACGTGCCGATCCTTGTTCGCGCCCAGCTCCCCGGCGCTGTCGTTGAGGTGGAAGAACGAAGGTGGCTCTCCGATCGTCTCCTCGAACTCATCCAGGATGGTGGTGAGCTTTTCTCTCGAAGCGGTGAGGTCGTAGCCCGACGAAAAGAGGTGGCACGTGTCGAGTCCGTAACCGGTGCGGCTACGCAGCGCCTTCGGCACACTGGACAGAATGTCGCGGATCTCCTGGGCCGTTTTCCCCATGGTCTTGCCCGCGCCGGCGGTGTTCTCGACGAGCAGCCGCGTCGATGAATCGTGCGTCTGCAGCGCCACCGTGATTGCCTTGGCGATGCGCTTGGCCGAATCGGCGCGATCGCTGGTGAGCGCGGATCCGGGGTGAAAGCAGACGGCGCCCACTCCGAGCGTACTCGATCGCTCCAGCTCCTTGGTGAGCCCCGCGCTCGCCCGCGCCCATTTCTCGTCGTCGGGAGTGGCGACACTCAGCACATACGCCGCGTGAACGACGACATTGGCCGGTTTGATCTTTGTCTTGGCGAGAGCAGCCTTGAACCTGGCGACGCGCTCCGGTTTGATTGTGGACTTGTCGCCGTAAAACTTGGGAATCGCCGAGAAGAGCTGCATCGCCGTCATGCCCGCATTTCCGGCGCGCAGCACGGCCATCTGGATGCCGCCGTTGTCGATGGTGTGGGCCCCGATATAGCGCGTCATGGGCAGCGTCGTTGCAATTAGTCTACCGTGTGTGGGATGCGAGTTTCAGACAGGTGTTGCGAGCAGGTGTACCGCGTTGGATAATAAGATGAACTTCCTTAGCTGGACGATGCGAGCGTTTTCTCCCCTCTGTGTCCTGGGCCTTCTCCTGGCTCCGGCAGTTCTGCCGTGTCAGACCGCGCATGCTGACGTTCTGGCTGGGCGTGTGACCGATGCGACTGGGCATCCGGTCGTCGATGCACAAGTCGGTGCAACATCGCTCGTGTCCGGCCTCGTTCGGACCGGCAACACCGACAGCGAAGGGCGCTACCGGATCTTTTTCCCCGAGAATCCGCAGCAGTACATGGTGCTCGTCAAGCGATTGGGCTACTCGCCCACGCAACGCACGATCACGCGCCGCACTGCCGGGCCCGAGGAGATGAAAATCGACCTGCAGATGGGCGGGATGCCGCTGGCGCTGTCGATGGTCGAGATCAACGGAGAATCGGACGCGCCGGCGCCGGTACTTCGGGAGCGGGAGAGGGAACGCCGAAGTGACGCGGATGCAACAGTGCCAAATCCCGTCGCCGACATTCTGGCGCTCAAGGACACGCTTCACCTCAGCGCGGTACAGATCGTCGGGCTCACCGATGTCGCGGACAGCCTGCAGGCGAAGAACGGCAGGATCTATCAGAGCATCCGCGCTTTGCTGGCCAGGTCGCGCGAAGCGGGTGATGTTGGGCAGATGACTGGCAGTGTGGCGCTGATGCTGGAGGAGGCGTCGCGAAATACAGCGACAGCGGTGTCAGCCGCCCAGAAGTTTCTGCGCCCCGAGCAGTGGGAGATTCTGCCGCTTTCCATGAGGGAGCAGATTCAGAGCTCGACCCCGGACGGAAGCGCGCAGCAGTAGCTCACTTCCAGATTCCCTGCCGGTGGCCCACGCGGTCGACGGCGTCGGGCGTCATCCACCAGACGTCAATGCGATTGTTGGACAGGGTAACCCACGGCTGAACGGCGCGGACCTCTTCGGGGGTGACGTCTCCACGCTGATCGAAGATGTGTCCCGTGGTGTGCGAGAGAACAGTACCCAGTGTTGGCGTCCTGGCGTTGGGATCCTCGAACACCACCACCACGCTATCGCCGTGACCGGCCACACTCGCATGCGCGGCGTTTTTTCCGTACACCACCGGCACCGGCGAATGGAACATCTGCCCGTCGTTCATCGAATGGGCGAAGAAAACGCCGGGTCCCTCGGGAGCGTCGAGGAAATAGACGAGATACACGTACTTGCTCACTGGATCATAAGAGATGCCCGGGTCTGGGCGCGCACAGCCGCGCCCACCGCTATCGCGGGTGTCTACCAGAACGGGCGGCTGCCACGTTCCTCCGCCGTCGGGTGATCGCTGCATCGACAGCACGGCGTTGCTGTCGCCCCGCACCGCCCACCAGGCTCGGAACACTTCTGCACCATTCACGGCGACGGTCACTGACTGCCTGCACGCAGTGACAGTTCCGGCGAGCGTGGGGAGACTCGCGTCCCAGGTCCTGCTGATCGCGGGTGGATCACCGAGCTGCGAAGCGCGATAAGAGATGTCCCCCCAATCAACGGGCTCCTTCACGCATCCCGCGAACACCAGTGAGACGAGAATGGGTAGCAAGCGGGTGCCGCCGAAAGACACGACTCGGCAAATGCTTCTGACGCGATGGTGCATGCGTTGACGTTACCTGCGCACTCAGAGCTGGAGAAGACCGAAAGGGGTCCGTTTTCCGGGATGGCCGCGTATCTTTGGAGCAGAAACACTGACATACAGGAGTTCAGGAATGTCCGCCCCTTCCACCGTTCGACCGGCACGCTCCGGTTCTTCATCCGCCCCCAAATCCAAATCGGCCGGCGATGGCATCGGCGAGCCTACCCGCTCAACGGAACCCAGTGAACGGGCGTTGACCGCGTTCAACGGAAACCGGCGGGTACCTCCGCCGGTCAACGAGCCCGTGAAGAGCTACGCGCCCGGCTCGCCGGAGAGAGCGGCTCTCAAGGACCGTCTGAAGTCGATGGCGGGTGAGCGCGTGGACATCCCACTGATCATCGGGGGCGAGGAAGTGCACACCGGCGAGCTGGTCGACTCGGTGATGCCTCACAACCATCGCCACGTGCTTGGCCAGTGGCAGCGGGCCGACGAGTCGCACATCGACCGCGCCGTGCGAGCGGCCGCTGCGGCAGCGAAGGATTGGGCGAATTGGCCATGGGAAGATCGAGCGGCGGTTTTTCTCAAGGCAGCGGAACTGCTGGCGACGACGTGGCGATCGACTCTGAACGCGGCGACGATGCTGGGCCAGTCGAAGACGGCGTTCCAGGCGGAGATCGATGCCGCGTGCGAGCTGATCGACTTCTGGAGATTCAATCCGTTCTTCGCGCAGAGTCTGTACGACGAGCAGCCGCTAAGCGACAGGACGATGTGGAATCAGCTCGACTATCGGCCGCTCGAAGGGTTCGTCTACGCGGTGACGCCGTTCAACTTCACATCCATCGCGGGCAATCTTCCAACGGCGCCGGCGCTGATGGGCAACACCGTGATCTGGAAACCGGCGTCGAGTGCAATGCTCAGCGCCTACTACATCATGAAGTTGCTGGAGGAGGCCGGTCTGCCGCCTGGAGTGATCAACTTCGTGCCGGGCGACGCCGCGATGATCTCCGACAAGCTGCTCGCGCATCGCGACCTCGCGGGCGTGCATTTCACGGGAAGCACTGCCGTCTTCAACAACATGTGGAAGACCATCGGCGCCAGCATGTCGCGCTACAAATCGTATCCGCGGATCGTGGGCGAAACCGGTGGCAAGGATTTCATCGTCGCCCACTCATCCGCGGATCCGGTGGCGCTTTCGGTGGCAATCGCTCGCGGAGGATTCGAGTACCAGGGACAGAAGTGCTCGGCGGCAAGTCGAGTGTACGTCCCGGAATCGATATGGCCGGAGGTGCGCGACAGAACAGTGGCGATCATGAAGGAGCTGCGCGTTGGGGATCCGACGGATTTCCGGAACTTCATGGGCGCGGTGATCGACAAGCGCGCCTTCTCCAAGATCGGCGAATATCTCGAGCACGGCCGCGCGAACGCGAGCATCATCTCGGGCGGGGTGGCGCGCGGCGACGACGGCTACTTCATAGAGCCGACGCTGATCGAGACAAAGGATCCTGCCTACCGGCTGCTCTGCGAGGAGATCTTCGGACCTGTAGTTACGGCGCACGTTTATCCGGACAACAAGTGGTCCGAGACTCTCAGAATAGTGGACGAGACTTCGCCTTACGCATTGACCGGCGCGGTGTTCAGCAGAGATCGCCGCGCCGTTCGCGAGGCGGCTGTCACGCTGCGCAATGCAGCCGGGAATTTCTACATCAACGACAAACCGACGGGCGCGGTGGTTGGGCAGCAGCCGTTCGGCGGGGCACGCGGCTCGGGGACCAACGACAAGGCCGGCTCGAAGCTCAACCTCGTGCGTTGGATAAGCGCGCGGAACGTAAAGGAGACGTTCTCGCCTCCTCTGGATTACCGGTATCCGTTCATGGAGGCCGAGTAGCGGGACTCGCCACGCCGGCCATGGATAGGCAGAAACCATGGTCCGGCCATTGCTCTTTAGGTCGCGGATTTTTTCACCCGACGAGATGAGCACCGTACAAGAATTACAGATCGACGCGGATCAGCTGGAAGTCTCCCGCATTCGCGCGTTGCGGGGTCCCAACTACTGGCGCCTCGCCCCAGTCATAGCCTGCGACGTCCAATTGGGGGGTCTCGAGCAGATAAGCTCGGCGGATATCCCGGGGTTCTACGAACGCCTGACCAGCGCGATGCCAACCCTCGCCGAGCATCACTGCACGAGGCAGGAGCCGGGCGGTTTTCTCGAGCGGCTGAAGGAGGGGACCCACATTCCCCACATCCTCGAGCACGTCGCGCTCGAGCTGCAGTCGCTGGCGGGGTGCGATGTCAGCTTCGGCCGCGTCGTTCCTTCGGGCGACCCCGACACGTGGTGGGTGATCATCGCCTACGAAGAGGAGGAAGTCGGACTTCAGAGCATGCGCGACGCGGTGAAGATCGTGCGCGCCTGCATCGCCGGCCGCCCGATCGATACAGAGGGTATCGTCGAGCAGATGCTCTCGCTGTACGAGTCAGTGCGGCTTGGCCCGTCAACCGCTTCCGTAGTGGAAGAAGCGAAGCGGCGCGGCATTCCCGTGCGCCGGCTCAATAACTATTCGCTGGTGCAGCTCGGCCTCGGCAAAAACCTGCGTCGTATCCAGTCGACGCTCTCCGATTATACGAGTGCCATCGCCGTCGAAATCGCCCAGGACAAGGACGATACGAAGCGGGTGCTTGGGAACATCGGACTGCCCGTACCCAGCGGCGACGTGGCGCGCGTCTTCGAGCGCGCACTCGAGATAGTCGATGAAATCGGCTATCCGGTCATCCTCAAGCCGCTGGACGCCAATCACGGAAAAGGAATCTCCGGTCGCATCGATAACGCGGACGCATTGAGCGAAGCCTGGAATGACGCGCGCGAGTACGGCGACCGAATCGTCATCGAACAATACGCCGAAGGAAGAGATCATCGGGTGCTCGTGATCAACGGTAAGGTGGTGGCTTGCGCGGAGCGCTGCGCGGCGCGGGTGACCGGAGACGGCTCGAGCACCATCGCCCAGCTCATTGAAAAGGAAAACCGTGATCCTCGCCGCGGCGTTGGCCACACCAAGACATTGACCAAGCTGCCGGCGGACGAGCGAACGGTCTCATTTCTAGCCAGGCAGGGCCTGTCGCTTCAGTCGGTTCCCGAGAAGGATCGGACGGTTTTCCTGCGGGGAACCGCCAACCTGTCGACGGGCGGAACCGCTGTGGATCGCACCGAGGAAATGCACCCTGACAACATCACCGCCTGCGAGATGGCGGCGGGGATCATCGGCCTCGACATCGCGGGCATAGACGTTCTGACGCCGGACATCTCCGTCCCATTTCGCGAAAACGGCGCTGTCATCATCGAGGTGAACGCTGGCCCCGGCATCCGCATGCACACGCACCCCGCGGAAGGAACGCCCCGCAATGTCGGCGCGCCGATCGTCGACATGCTTTATCCGCCGGGCACCAAAGCGACGATCCCGGTAATTGCGGTGACGGGCACCAACGGAAAAACGACGACGGTGCGCCTTATCGCGCATCTCTTCCGGCTGGGGGAGAACGTAGTCGGATTCACAACCACCGACGGCACCTACCTCCAGAACCGCATGGTGATGGAGGGCGACATGACGGGGCCTTTCTCGGCGAACATCATCCTGTCGAATCCGACCGTCGACATCGCGGTGTTGGAGACGGCGCGCGGCGGCCTGCTGCGCTCCGGCCTTGGCTTCGATGAAGTCGATGTCGGCGTCGTGCTGAACGTCAGCGCCGACCATCTGGGGATGCGCGGCATCAACACCCTTGAGCAGCTCGCCGACGTAAAGAGCGTCGTCGCCGCCGTCGTGAAGCGCGAGGGACACGCGGTGCTCAACGCCGACGATCCGCTGGTGTATGCGATGCGCGACAGGACCCCGGGCGATCTGGTGTTGTTCTCCACCAAGCCCGAAGGCGAAAGCGAAGAATTCGAGGCGCATCTCACGCGGAACGGGATCGGCGCGCGCATCGAGAACGACACCTTCGTCATTCGGCGAGGGCGCCTGCGCATTCCAATCGCCGCGGTGAGAGACGTTCCCCTCATGCTGGGCGGAGCCGCGAAATTCCAGCGCGAGAACATACTCGCGGCCATCGCCACCGCGTACGTGCAGGGCATACGGTACGACGATATTCGCGCCGGCCTTCTCTCGTTCTTCCCGTCGCCGTCTCTCACGCCGGGGCGCCTCAATATGATGCGCGTCCCCAAGGGCCGCGTTGTCGTCGATTACGCTCACAATCCCGCTGCGATCAGGGGCTTGATTGACTTCGTCAAAGGCGTCGACGCGAATCGCCGGATCGGAGTGATCGCTGCCCCCGGCGACAGACGCGACGACGATCTGCGGGAAGTGGGGCGCATCGCATCGTCCCTCGACTACGTGATCGTGAAGGAAGACCAGGATCTGCGTGGGCGGGAGCAGGGCGGTACCGCCCAGTTCATCATCGATGGATTGCTCGACGGAGGCATGGCCGAGGATCAATTCGAGACGATTTACTCCGAGCCCGAGGCAATCGCGGCGGCGATGCTGCAGATGCAGGACAACGATCTCGTCGTCGTCCTCGCTGACCACGTCAGTGAGAGCCTGGATGCAGTCCGGCAGTACTCTTCCGGTATGAAGTGATGGCCGATCGTTTTCCCGATCCGAAAATCGAGATCCGGATGACGACTCTTCATTCCACCCGCGGACCCAATTACTGGTCGCGACTGCCGATTACGCGGATGGATGTGACCATCGGCGCGTACGAGAACATTTCGTCCGCTGACGTTCCGTGGTTCACGAGATCTCTGGTGGAGGCGATGCCCGGACTCAGAGATCACCGCTGCAGCATTGGCGAGCC
>Ga0136846_1218482_pt1 | contig 11325 bp, 10 predicted proteins | sample HopSoiMetagenom2_FD_96841 | JGI IMG/M metagenome (GOLD analysis project Ga0136846, IMG submission 96841) | Grasslands soil microbial communities from Hopland, California, USA - 2 Assembly 2016 (version 4) | ecosystem: Environmental > Terrestrial > Soil > Grasslands | place: USA: Hopland... | reverse complement strand
CATGGATGGACGTTTCACGGCCATGAAGTGGTAGGCGGGAGAATGGTCCCAAAAATTTTTGCCAGGCTGCGACTTCCACAAAATGAAAAGATGCGATACGTACGCAACCTGGTTGAGCTGCATCTCCGACCTATAAGCCTTACGAAAGAAAACATTACGGATTCTGCCATCAGGAGATTATTATTCGATGCTGGCGAGGAAATAGATGACCTGATGATGCTATGTGAAGCCGATATTACTTCCAAGAATAAAGAAAAGGTCAAACGCTACCTGGAAAATTTTAAAATAGTGAGGGAGCGGATGCAGGAAGTGGAAGAGAAGGACCGCATCCGCACATGGCAACCCCCTATCACCGGTGAAATCATCATGGAAACTTTTGGCTTACATCCGTGCAAAGCAGTTGGCGATATCAAAACGGCAGTTAAAGATGCAATTCTGGATGGAATCATCCCTAACAACTACGATGCGGCATTTCAGTTTATGCTCGAGAAAGGAAAAGAGTTGAAATTGAAAGTAAAGGATGTCTGAATCTAGGGTAATAAGCTACGCGCTTGCCGAGTGATGTGGAGGATAAAGTGTCTGTGAATCATCGAACGAATCGGAAGAATCCTTTTTTCTTTTTGCAATTTCTATTTGAAGCGCTTCAATCAATGAGCGTAACTCTTTGAACTCTTTCTCCGGAAGTCCATTTAACATCGCTTTGCTGTAGTTGGAAGTAGATTCAGATAGCTTGTCATAGAGTTCTACGAGGCTTAAGGTTGAGAGGTCATGATTCATAAAATCGGATTTCGCTGGGATTCGTTTGAGTAGCAAATAATATTCCAATTTTAATTTCCTTGAAGTCGACCGGTCAAAGAATTGATCCTGGTCAATCCAACAAGTTGGTCATATCGTCCTCCTAACGGCCTATAGTATACGAGGATTGTGTAATTATTCTCAGTTTCCCAGTAGTTTCCTTCTGTTTCATCGAAAGCAAACACCTTTTTCTGGGTTCCAACAGGCATCGTCGCATACCCTACATCGTAATATCCCTGTTTTAAAAGGATAGCCGTTTCGTAGGCGCCTTTTTCGGCATTGAAATGCATTCTTGCTTCCGGATCCTTTCCATAATTAGTGAGCTGGCCAAAAAGGTATAGGTCCTTATTGACATACGGTGTATTCCCCGAAGGAACAAATGCAAAATGGACGATGGCATAGTCTGCCTGCCAGAGTGGATTGAAATTATCCAATGTCTCTATGAAATAGCGACCATCATGGTCGCCATAAAAATTAAATTCCTGTGTCCGACGGGAAGCGGTGGGTTTCACAAAAATTTCCGTTGAATTCTTAAAATAATGCCCGCTATCAATCCGGTCACTCTGAAAACGCAGGCTGCGCAAGTCGAGCCATCTCCACTCCTTTCCCGAAGGGAATATTGCTTCAGTTTCCGTATTGTATTGAAGAATATTATTCGTCATAAAAACGGGCCGAAGCTCCACGGCTGCATTATCCCACCGAAAATTCTGAAGTATGGATACGCTCATTTGCTGGGCAGCGTTCACTACCTGCAGATTTTTTGTATTGATCTTGAATTCTACTTTCTGATGCGTTCTGAAATAATTAGGATTGAATGGCTGCACTACGTTAGCTGAAATAATTGCGCGGTTTTCAAAAACGACGAATCGTTTGGTGAACGCGAGGCTCGATGTGTCGGCTCCAAGGAATACTTTCAATATATAGTTTCCGCTTACTTTAGGCGCACAACTTCTATCCGGTAATACAGCCTGGTAATGGGTATACCTGGTTAATGCTACATTGGAAGTGCGGTATGTGCTTATGCGTTGTTGCATGAATCCGCTGATGTAATCGAAGGGTGAAACCATGGCCGGCGACCAATCGGCATTACATAGCTGAAAGGTGTAACTGTAACTTTTGATATCCGCATCCATATCGTCGAAATGCAGCTCCATCCTGTCACCCGTATTTAATTCGAGGATCGGGTAGCCTAACTGGTTACCCATCATGTATAACTGGACGGTCTTTATCTGCGGCATCCTGATCTCTTCTTCTATCTGCGCAACCGAAAAGATTGGAACTGCAATATAAACCAACAAGCCAGCTAAGCAGCGTAGCAGCCTTACCCCCCGTTTTCTTGCAACAAAGTGCAGCGCGTATTGCATAATATCGAATTGAATAGTATTCGGATCAAGACGAAGATTCATCTTTTCAATGTTACTACAAAACGTTAAAATACATTCAGGCTGAAAGATGAATCTTTTTACTTTCTTCTTCTTTCTTGACCTTATGCATCTTCTCTTGCTTCCGTTCGCTTGTGCCTTGTACCTTCTGCCTTGTATCTCGTATCTTGTATCGCATACTTTCATCTTCAAACCACCACCACTTGAACCTGGCAGCATTTATAGCCTGGCGACTGGCGTTTAATAAGAGCACCTCTTTTTCCAGGTTCATCATCCGCCTGGCAATTGTTGCTACCTGCATCAGCGTAGCGGTAATGATCCTCACTTTTGCACTCACCAGCGGATTTCAAAGTACCATCAGTCATAAGGTATTCAGCTTTTGGGGTCACCTGCGCGTTCAACAATTTCAGCCAAATAAAGTAACGATAGCAGAAGAAGCACCGATCGAAAAAAATGATACGGTGGAGCAGATATTGAGAGCAAACAAAGAGGTGAAAACAATCCAAAGCTTCGCAACCAAAAATGCAATTGTAAAAACCACGGATGCAGTTGAAGGCGTACTGTTCAAGGGAGTTGAAAAAAATTACAACTTCAACAACCTTTCTGATTTCCTGAAGTCAGGTACCTGGATGAATTTTCCAGACAGCGGTTATAGTGACCAGGTAGTATTGTCCGAATACACGGCGCGGCAATTGAGTTTGAAGTTGAATGATAAGATCCTGATTTATTTTATCCAGCCAAATGGTGCGCCTCCGCGACCAAGAAAACTAACCATATCAGGATTGTATAGATCGGGAATTGACGAGTACGACAAATTAATTGCAATCTGTGACATCCGGCTTATTCAACGGTTGAACGATTGGCGACCAAATGAGATTGGAGGTTACGAAATTTTCCTGGCAGATTACACGAAAATGGATACAGTGGCTTCTGACATATTTAATCGACTTCCACAAAATTGGAACATTGAGACGAGCAAACAACTTTATCCAAATATTTTTGACTGGCTGAATCTACAAAATCAAACAGTCGTTCTTGTCATTATCGTCATGATCATAGTGGCTATTCTCAACCTCATCACCTGTCTTATCATACTGGTACTTGAGCGGATAAAAATGATCGGCATCCTCAAAGCTGTCGGGTCGCGTGATTCGAGCATACAGGGTGTATTTTTATATCACGGAGCGATCATCACAGTCTTGGGAATTCTCGGCGGAAATATTATCGCACTTTCTTTAAGCTGGCTGCAGCAGAGATATGGTTTCATCACATTACCGGAGGAAGCGTATTATATTTCAACCGCCGCTGTGGATCTGCAATGGTGGCATGTGCTGGTGGTTGATGCGGGAACATTTCTTATCTGTTTCCTCACTTTGAGAATACCTACGCTCATTGTAAAAAGAGTGCAACCCGTAAGAGCGATTCAGTTCCGGTAATTTATTTTAAAAGATGGGACAACACAATTCCGGTTGCGATGGCCACATTTAACGATTCCGCTTTGCCCTTCCTGGGGATGGTTATCTTTTGTTTCGCGCGACTCAGCAAATGTTCGCTCACTCCCTTTGCTTCATTACCTATCAAAATAATTCCTTCATCCAGCGGCTCCATATCAAATAAGGATGTTCCTTTTAGGGCAGTAACATAAAGAGGTGGAAGATCCATTTCGTTGATAAACCGCTCAAGATTCTCGTAAAGAACGGAGACGCGCGCAATGCTTCCCATTGTAGACTGTATAACTTTCGGGTTATATACATCCACTGTATCCTCGCTGCAAATGATGGTGGAAATGCCAAACCAATCTGCAGTCCGGATAATAGAGCCCATATTCCCAGGGTCCTGGATGGTATCCAGCATCAACGAAACGTGTTTGCGATAAGAAGAATTTTGCGGAAATCGGGGCTGGCGAAAAATAGCCACTACCTCGTGTGGCGTGGTAAGGAACGATATTCGCTCGAGTTCCGATTGGCTTACCTCTACAACCGCGTGCAGTTCGGGATGCGCAGCAAGAAATGATTTTGTTGCATAGGCAGTATGTAATGTAACCAGGGGCTCGTCCAATAACTCCAGTACCAGTTTCGGACCTTCTGCAACGAAGAGGTTTTCGTTTTCTCTTAGTTTTTTGTGGCCTAAGTTTTGAATATATTTGGCCTGAGCTTTAGTCAGCATTGCATTCGTTTAGGCATTATGTTACGCAGCCACCAAGTTACATTTTCCCGGTTCAATCTGTTTGCAGTGCTCCTGCTACCTTTCGTGCTCTCAAGCTGCGCCATCACTTTCGTAAAGAAATATCCCAAAAACACACCATTCGTATACCAGACGAATATTGCAGTAGTCGGCCAAAAAAACAGGAATACGAAGCAAGACCTTGAGGTGCGGCTTCAAAATCAGTTGGATGATAGTTTAAAAGTCAGGAGCAGATCCTATCCATTGTGGCAAACAATCACGAAGCCTCCAAAATTTGATACGGTTGCACTGAAAAAATCAGAAGGCTACATGATGGCTCTTTTAAATTCCCTCGGGTATTTTTCGGCAACCATTTGGGATACTTTCTATGTCCGCAAAGTGAAGGACCAGCAGCGGGTATTTGTTGATTTCAAAGTTACTCCGGGAAAAGGACTGATCTTCGATTCCGTGGGTTACGCCTTTGAACAACCCGAATGGCAACAGCTGGTGGTGGAAAGCAGGAAGGAAAGTTTAATGAGAAAAAATGAACCGTATAGTAAATATGTCGTTGGAAAAGAGTTGGATCGCATCATTGAGCTCATGCGCAATAACGGATACTATAAAATGGGCATGGAGGATATTTATGCCGAAGCCGATACGGTTGCCTTTGGATTGATCGATCCTACACTCGACCCTTTTGAACAGGCGGTCCTGTTGCAGGAATTACAAAAGAAACAAGACAAACCGACCATCAAAATGGTGATCAAACAACGGCCGTTGAAAGACTCCACCCATGCAAAGAAGTATTACATCAACACGGTAACAATTTATCCCGATGTGCCATTCAGGCCAGACAGTACGGTAACCGCTGTTTTCGATACCACCCGCATTGGAAAATACACTATCATCTCGCAGAGCGACAAATTTAAAAAGCACTTCCTATTGCATTATTCCGCCCTACGGCCTGGCGAGATGTACAAACAAACAAATTATTATAGAACAGTCTCCATCTATAACCAGCTTGGGGCCTGGCAACAGGCGAACGTAGACATTTTTGAAAATGCAGACATAGATTCAGCGCTTGACGTTCGAATATCGCTTTATCCGGCAAAAAAATACAGTCTTTTACTCGATCTTGAGACCACCGTCAATAACGCACTTGGAAATAACCCCGCCTTTGTAGCAACCAGTAATCTTCTCGGATTCGGCGTCAATACTGGCGTGCGTAATAAGAATTTTGCAAAGCAATCCATCCAATCCACAACTAATGCGCGGTTTGGAATCGAACTTGGACAGGACTTTATTCAATCGTTCCAGGTGAGTGGCGCGCAGAATTTTTATTTCCCCAGGCTTATCATGCCCGGTCTCAAAAGATATGATAGTGTTAGAACCATTCTAACCTTGAATGGCGCATATACTGACAGGAAAGATTATTTCCAGTTGGCTTCGGTTAACCTTGCGTGGGGTTATGAAATTTCCAGCAAGAATCATATCTGGACATGGCGTCCATTTAACATCGAGCAAACGAACCTTGTAGAAACGGACAGCTTGAAAAAAGACATGGAAACCAATTCACTTTTACGATATGCTTTCAATGATGGTCTCGTGGTTGGATTCATTGGAGGCCAGGGAGTATATCGTTGGCAAAAAGTTGTTGGCAACAGCATTCATTCAGTGCGTGCCTCCGCTGAGGAGAGTGGAACGATATTCGGAATGTTCCCAAGAATTGATACCAAGGGTAAATTGTTCAGGTATATAAAGGGCGATCTGCAGTACACCTATACACACCAATTTAAGAGAGGCGCACTTGCTTTCAGGGCTATGGGTGGGGTTGGTTATGCCTACGGCGATAGTAGTGCAGGTGTAAAAGAAAAAACACTTCCGTTTTTCAAACAATACTTTGCTGGTGGACCAAACAGTATGCGGGCATGGCAAGTGCGACAACTCGGCCTCGGGTCAAATAAAACAGCCACCACAACATCGCTTGACCGGCTTGGGGATATTCAAATGGAATCTAACGTCGAATACCGGTTCCAGTTAGCATCGATAGCTGGGATTCGGCTAGGAAGCGCATTTTATGTGGACGCAGGTAACATTTGGGTGCATGACACCTATGGCGATACTTCATTGAAGAATGCAGATTTTAAACTAAACCGGTTGCTCGAAGATTTAGCAATCGGTACGGGAACTGGACTTCGCTTTGATTTTAGTTATTTCCTGATCCGCCTCGATTATGCATTTAAAGTAAAGGATCCGAACAGGCTGGAGGATCCGGATAAATGGTTTTACAATTGGAAATTATTCAATGGACAGTTGCAATTGGGAATAAATTATCCATTCTAACGCAGGGTTTCAGGTTTTTAATTAGCTGCCATTATGAAGCGATTCTGTGATCCTTTGTTCCGCTTCTTCCATCCTCATGGCATCCTTCAAATAAAAACTGCCAATCCTGGTTCTGCACAAGCTAGCCAGGTAACCACCTACTCCCAGGGATTTACCGAAATCGTTTGCAAGGCTACGAATATAGGTGCCTGTTGAACAAACAACACGGAATTCAACATTCGGAAGCTCGATTCCGGTGATCGCAAATTCTTTAATGGTTACTTTCCGGGCTTGCAATTGAACATCCTCTCCTCTCCTTGCAAGTTGATCTACCGGTTTTCCGCCTTGCTTGATTGCCGAATGAATTGGTGGCACCTGCAGAATTTCACCGGTAAATTGTTTTGTCGCGGCGCGGATAGTATCCTTGTCGAGATGAGAATAGTCCTTTATTTCTATTGGTTTACTTTCCAGATCATAGGTGGGTGTTACTGCCCCAAGGGTAAACCGGCCGGTGTATTCTTTTTCCTGCGACATATATTCATTGATCCGCTTTGTAAACTTTCCAGTACACACGATAAGCAAGCCGGTTGCAAGCGGATCAAGTGTCCCCGCATGACCTACTTTCTTAATGCGGACGAGGTTCCTGATTTTTTTAACAACGTCAAACGAAGTCCACTCCAATGGTTTATTGATCAATAATACCTGTCCCTGTTCGAATATATTTTCAGCGTGTTGCAAGTTGAGTATTTCAATTTCGTTGATGAAGACTTCTTTAATTAAGCACATAGGTCACATAGAAGCACATAGTCGCACATAGTTTCCATAGCTGTTGAGATTGCAAAGAATTGAGACGTACCGAATTTCTTCTTCTATGTGAATTCCTATTGTGATCCTATGTGAACTATGTGCTTAACTGCCCAACCCTAAATAGCCATTCGCGCCTTCAATTCAAGATATTTATTCACCGTATTAATAGTAAGTTGCTGGGGTGCGGTTAAGATCACTGCAATTCCATGTTGCTGGAGTTCTTTCACCATCAATCTCTTTTCATACGCAAACCTTTCCGCAATAGTCTTTATGTACAGATCTTCAATATTATCGACGGTAGTTTCAGTCAATTCTTTCAATTCCGTATTCTCAAAAAATATGACGAGAAGAAGGTGCTGCCTTGCAATGTTTCTTAAATAAGGAAGTTGTCTTTGCAAACTGGAAAGGGATTCAAAGTTTGTGAACATAATCAGCAAACTTCTCTGCGTAATTTTTGTGCGGACAAAACCATATAATTTTTCGAAATCAGTTTCGAGAAATTTCGTTTGTTGCCTGTACAGCATTTCCAGTACATGGCTCATTTGGCCGGCCTTCTTATCGGCCGCAAGTACATTTCCCACCTGGTCAGCAAAGGTGACTATTCCCGCTTTATCCTGTTTGATCAGGGCAACACTGCATAAAATGAGCGTTGCATTGATTGCGTAATCAAGTAACGTCATTTCTTCAAATGGCATCTTCATTACTCTTCCCTTATCAATCAGGCAATACACCTGTTGGCTGCGCTCATCAGTGTAATTGTTTACCATTAGCTGTCCCTTCCTCGCAGTTGCCTTCCAGTGGATCGTTCTGATATCGTCGCCCCGTACATATTCCTTGATCTGCTCAAATTCAAGACTATGACCAAGCTTGCGCATTCGCTTACTGCCAGCTTCAGACAGGTTACTGGAATGTGCTTTCAATTCGTATTGCCTGAGTAAGTGATAAGAAGGCAGCACTTTAACCATCTGCGCAGCAGGTTGCACAAGGCGCCGGGTAACTAATTGCAGCGGGCTTTGAACAAAAACATTGATGTCATTAAAAAAATATTCTCCCCGTTCAACAGGCCGAAGGGAATAGGTATGCGTAAGCTCTTCTCCCTCCTTCATTCTCATCTTTATCTTGAATTTCCTTTCCTGGAATTGTATAGGTACTTCATCAATTATACTGAGAAAAACAGGGAACCGAAATTCGTTGCGAATAAATAACGCCACTTTATTTTCATCGCCATTACTAAATCTTTCGGGAACTATCCTTTGTATTTGAAGCCTCGTGCTGCCAAATAAAACAACGTAATCTAACAACGCAAGCACGGCGGTAAAGATTAACAGAATTTCGGCGAATTCGAATAATAAGCTGATCCAATTGGAAAGGATAAAGAGAAGAATAATCCCTACCAGGAGGAAATAAAATTTCTTCCCAAAAAATAATGGCTTGAGATATCTCACATAAAGATCGTTCATCTCTTATCTTGGAATTTCAACTGCCTGGATAAGTTGTTCTATGACGTTGTCTGAAGTCCCGCCTTCCATTTCGTTCTCGGGCGTAATCACTATACGGTGCCGCAGCACCGGAGGTGCAACGTAGATGATATCATCGGGCGTAAGGAAATCTCTGCCTCTCATAGCAGCCAATGCTTTTGCCCCATTCAGAATTCCGATGGATGCTCTTGGAGAGGCGCCCAGATAAATATTTTTGTTTGTCCTTGTAGCAGCTACTATCGAAGTGATGAACAGGAAAAGTTTTTCTTCAACATGGATTTCTCTCACCTGGTCCCTGAGTGTCTTTAATTCATGAGCTGAAAGAACGGGTTGTACTTCATAAACCATACTAGCTAACGTACTGGAATGATGATGCATCAACACTTGCAATTCTTCCTGCTGCGTGGGGTAAGAAACATTTATTTTAAAAAGGAAGCGATCCAGTTGCGCTTCAGGAAGATGATATGTTCCTTCCTGTTCAATTGGGTTTTGTGTGGCTACCACCATAAAGGGAAGTTCGAGCGGGTAGGTGGTACCGTCCACAGTCACTTGCTTTTCTTCCATGACTTCGAAAAGAGCCGCCTGCGTTTTTGCGGGAGCGCGGTTGATTTCATCTATCAAAACGATATTGCTGAATATAGGACCGTGTCTGAATTGAAAATTCGTTTCTTTCGGATTGAAAACAGAAGTTCCCGTTACATCGCTTGGCATAAGGTCCGGGGTAAATTGGATCCTCGAAAAGCCCGTGGAGAGTGAACGGGCCATCAACTTGGCCGTGAGTGTTTTGGCTACGCCAGGAACACCTTCGATCAACACATGACCATCCGCGAGCAGGCCGGCCAGTAAAAGCTCAATCATCGCTCCCTGTCCCACGATCACTTTGCCAATTTCATTCTTTAAATTTTCAACCGCAGACTGCAAACCGCTCAGATCAGTACGTTGTTCAAAAAGTTGTTCTTCCATTTACTATTGATATTTATAAAAATCTTCTGTTTGCCTGTGAAACTCCATCAGCTCAGCATCATTCACAGATTCAAAATCATTGATCATTCTTGCCTTGTAAATTAAATCATGCACTTTATCTTTCGGATAACCACTTTTAAAAGCAAGCCTCGCTATAAATTCCTGATCAAGCGCCGTTGTGGGAACCTGGTATTTTTGCCGGATATATTCCAATAAATGTGCGGTCATCTTGGAACCGAGATTTTTATTGTCGTGATATTGATGATAAAGCCTGCCGACTGTTTTCACGAAATCGAGACTGGCGTTCTTATGCGGCTTGACAATTGGAATGATGCGCTGCTTGCGTTTCGATTCGAAAAGGTAGATCAATGCAAACAGGATTACCGCAAGCCAAAAAGCAGGCCGCAAGTTCCTGTTGGAAAGAATAACCTGCAGTGAATTAAAATTCCTGCCATTTCTTGTGTACCGAAAATATTGGTCCCAAACAACTGCGTCAATATTTTTCGGAAAATAGGAGAACACCTCATCGTAGTAGGCCATGTTCTTCTTATGAAGAAGAAAAAAATTACTCAATGCAAGTGGATCTGACTGAACCGTTATACTGCCTCCCCCGGGAAAGGACTGACGAATAAGATTCGGATGACTCACGTCGTCATGACCCATCACCTGTGAATAGTTGCTATCGTATTGAATAAAATATGTGAAGTCCGATTTTCCCGGATATGCAAATTCCATTGAATCGTTGGTCACGGGATTCTTAATACTTACAGTTAGGGAATCACTGAAATCAAACCTGGTGAAGCGTTGATAGATCTTGAGTTTTAGAGAGTCGGTAAAATCCCGGCCCCACGATAACGTGGAAATGAATATATGATTCCCCGCATTTACAAAGCGCATTAATGCATCGTACTCTTTTTGGTCCGGCTGAAACTCCGGCGTAATGATGATATAAAGTGCTTTTCGTTTGCTGACATCCGAACCATAAAGGAACTCACTGGTAAAGGAAGTGTAGTTTGCTGGTGACTCCTGGTTGACAGTTACAGTAGCAACCGGGAAAACATTTTCTAATTCTTTAAAAGCCACAAATGTTCCATATGGAATTTTGTCAGATTTTTTTAGTGTAATTCGCTCGTCCATGCGCTTCGCTTTAAACAGCCTGTCGCATCCCGTCAAAAACGGAATCAGCAAGATCAGTAACCACGTATGTCGTAGACGACGATTCACTAAATGAATTTTTGAAACCGGTTTTTAAGTATTTGATATTGTTCAGCACTGACGGGAAACTCTCCATACCACGTATATTCATACGCAGACGTGAGGTATCGGAATTTCCCACTCAGTGGATGTCTGCCTAATTGCCTGATGTAATCCCAGTTGGTTAATTCCGGGTGCATCTTGATTAGTTCCCTTGCATT
>Ga0136846_1221539_pt1 | contig 11330 bp, 8 predicted proteins | sample HopSoiMetagenom2_FD_96841 | JGI IMG/M metagenome (GOLD analysis project Ga0136846, IMG submission 96841) | Grasslands soil microbial communities from Hopland, California, USA - 2 Assembly 2016 (version 4) | ecosystem: Environmental > Terrestrial > Soil > Grasslands | place: USA: Hopland... | reverse complement strand
GCGTCATGACGACGTAGGTGAAGAAGGACGGGGCGGTCTCCAGGGCGTGGGTGTAGCGGTGCACACCCATCTCGGAGAGCCGCTGGACCTGCTCTTGGGTCAGCATGCCCAGCGAGCATGCGATCTGGATGTCGACCTCGTTGCGGATCGCCTCGATGCCCGCGGCCACCTGAGCCAACAGCCGCTCGTCGGGTCCTCGCACGGCGGCGACGATGCAGAATTCCGTCGCACCGGTCTTGGCGGTCTGCTTGGCGGCCTCGACCAGGCTCGGGACGTCCAACCACGCGCTGCGCACGGGCGACGCGAAAAGCCCTGACTGAGAACAGAAGTGGCAATCCTCGGGGCAGCCGCCGGTCTTGAGGCTGATGATGCCCTCGACCTCGACGTCCGGTCCGCACCAGGCCATGCGCACCTCGTGCGCCAGCGCCAGCAGCTCGTCGAGCCGGTCGTCGGACAACTGCAGCACCCGCAGCGTCTGGTCCTGGTTCAGGCCCTCGCCGCGTTCCAGTACCTGCTCGCGAGCCTCCGCCAGAATGTCGCTCACCCGTCGCCCTCCATCGCCTCTTGAACACGTCGGCCGAGCCGACAATTGAACGGTGTTCAGGTTAGGCTACCGGTGTGCAGCTCCACAAACGCAACGTGGTCGACGCGGCGACAACGCTGCTCGACTCCTATGGGATTGCCGATCTGACGATGCGGCGGCTGGCACGCGAGCTCAACATCTCCCCCGGCGCGCTGTACTGGCATTTCGCCAACAAGCAGCAGCTCCTTGGCGCCGTCGCCGACCGGATCCTGGAATCGATCGACGATGTGCACGGCGACTGGCGTGACCGCGTCGCGGGAATTTGCGGGCGGTTGCGCGAGGCGCTGCTGTCGCACACCGACGGTGCCGAGTTGGTGTCGGCGAGCTTCGCGGCCGGCCAGTCGGAAAAGATGGCGCGGATTCTCGCGCAACTGGCCGAGGCGACCGCCGATGCCGGGGTGGAACCCGGGCATGCCGAACTGGCCGCCCGCACGGTCGTGTACTACGTGCTGGGGTTCACCGCCGACGAGCAGTCACGGCTCCAGTGGGACGCCGCTGGTGCGGACCTGCCGGACGAACAGTCCGTGCTCTCGGAGGACCCGAGCGCCCGGTTCGCGTTCGGGCTTCGATTGCTCGTCGACGGCATCGCCGCCCACCGCCACGCCGAAAGTCACGTTTCGCAGACAAAGTCCGAGTAGCGGCCTGCAAAACGTACCTCTCGGCGAAGTGCCCTCACGGCACGTCGGCGAGGCGCTGGGCCTCAGTGCGAATAATCGCAATCCGGTCCATGAGTTAAGGATCTCAGTGTCGGACCGCCCGACTAATATCCGGGACATGATCACGGTAGACGATGTACGACGCATCACCGCGTCCCTGCCAAGGTCCTACGAGGTGGTCGTACGCGATCAGATCAAGTTCCGGGTCGGGCAGATCGTCTTCGTTGCCTTTTCGCGCGACGAGACGGTGATGGGCGTCGGCTTCCCGAAAGAGGAACGCGCGGCGATGGTAGCCGCCGAGCCCGACAAGTTCATGCTGCCGCGCGAATCAGACATGAGATACAACTGGATTCACGTCCGGCTCGACGCGATCGACCTTGATGAACTGCGCGAGCTGGTGATCGATGGTTGGCGCATGTGCGTACCGAAAAAGGTTGCGGCACTGGTCAATTGATCGGGTACTCGCGCTTGGAGTTTCCGTCCCAGCGGCGCAGCCCGGCGATGCTCCCGGCGATCTCGGACGGCTTGCCCGCAATCCGCAGCGCACGACCCAGCCGCCCCGGCGCAACGCGTCGGGCGAGCGTGACATGCGCAGTCCAGTGGCCGGGCAAAGAATTCGCCATCGGACCGGGCTGCAGATGCGGCAGGCAGAGTCGATGGACGTCCCCGTGCACTGCAAGCAACTCAGCCGTCGGCACGATCAGTCGCGTCAGAATTACCTGGCTCCTACCGAACAGCAACGGCGCACCGACCACACACGGCAACGGGAACCGGTCAACCAGCCTCCTGAGCAGCCCGTCGACATCGGGATCAATCCGCTCGGCAACCGTCACCGTCGCGTGCGGCCTACTGGCCGGCGCCTGACTCGGAATTCCTGCCTCGCGCAATCCATCCCAGATCTGCCGGACCGCGGCCTCGGTGTCCGGGTCGAAGACCAGCTCGACGGAGTGCACCATCAGCCGACCAGGCTCGTGACCCACTGCGCATCGAACGCGGCCGCGCTCACCGACTCGAACTCGGCGGCGCTCATCTCTCCCGCACCAGCCGGCAACACCGCACGGACTGCGGCCATCCGGCCCAGCGCGTCGCGATTGCCTACCTCGGCCACACTCGGTTCGCGCGGCCAGGCGCCGATCACCAGTCCGGCACATGGAATCCGATGGGCGGCAAGCGCTTCCAGCGTTAATGCGGTGTGGTTCAGTGTGCCCAGCCCCGGCGAGACGACGACCAACGCCGGCGCCCCCAGGTCGCACGCGAGATCACGAAGCGTCACCCCGTCGGCACCCAACTCGACGAGCAGCCCGCCCGCACCCTCGACCAGGGTCAGCTTCGCGTCGACCGACGCGACCGACCCCACCAACTCGTCACGCGTCGGCAGCGCCATCCCGGCGCGTTGGGCTGCCGCCGCGGGCGCCAGCGGTTCGGGATAGCGCCACGAGCCATACAACGCATTCACTCCGGACAGCCGCGCCACATCGGCGAGGTCGTCGTCGCGGGGGCTGCCGGTCTGCACGGGTTTGCACACCGCCACGTCGACACCGGCCAGCCGCGCATGACAGGCGAGCGTCGCGGTAGCCACCGTCTTGCCCACGCCGGTGTCGGTGCCGGTGACGACCAGAACGCTCACGGCCGTGGCGTGAGCACTTCGGTGAGAACGTCTCGGGCCAAGGCCATTTCGTCGTCCGACAACGATGCCCGTGCCGTCAGCCGCAGTCGCGACGTGCCAGCCGGGACCGTCGGCGGACGGAAGCAGCCGACCCGCACACCGCGGTCCAGGCACGCCACCGCCGCGCCGAAAGCCACCTCCGGCTCCCCGAGGATGACCGACACCACCGCGGAGTCGGGCCGCTCCGCGACGGCGCACATCTCGGCGAGCGCCGACGCGTGATCCAGCACGGCCTGGGCGCGCCACGGCTCGTCGATCAACACGTTCAACGCGGCCCATGCGGCGCCGACCGCAGCTGGCGCCAGCCCGGTGTCGAAGATGAAGGGTCGCGCAGCGTCGATCAGATGCGCGCGCACCGCCGCGGGCCCGAGCACCACACCACCCTGGCTGCCCAACGCCTTGGACAGTGTCGTCGTCATCACCACGTCGGGCGCACCGGCAAGGCCGGCCTCGTGCAGCAACCCGCGTCCGCCGCTGCCACGCACGCCGAGACCGTGCGCCTCGTCGACGATCAGCAGTGCACCGTGCCGCCGGCACACGTCATGCAGCTGCCGCAGCGGGGCCAGCACCCCGTCGGCGGAGAACACCGAGTCGGTCACCACGACGGCACGCTCCTCGCCACGCGCGGACAACGCCGCCTCGACGGCGGAGACGTCGCGGTGGGGTGTCACGACGACGCGGGAGCGCGACAGCCGGCAGGCGTCCACCAGCGACGCGTGCGTCAGCGCGTCGGAGACCAACAGCGATCCGGCCCCGGTCAGCGACACCACGGCGCCGAGGTTGGCGGTGTAGCCCGACGAGAAGACAAGCGCGGATTCGGCGCCGACAAAATCCGCGAGCGCGGCCTCGAAGCCTTCGTGCAATTCGGTGTTGCCGGTGACCAGCCGCGATCCTGTCGAGCCCGCGCCCCACGTGCGCAGCGCATCGACACCGCCGTCGATCACCTCGGGATGCTGCGACAGGCCAAGGTAGTCGTTGGACGCCAGGTCGAGCTCGGCGCCGACGGGCGGACGGGCGCGCAGGGATCGCCGCAATCCGGCCGCACGCCGCTGCTGCTCGACCTCGTCGAGCCAGGCCAGCGGGGAAAGACCGACGCGCGTCACCCGATGCTCCTCACTACTTGAACGGTGTTCAGGTTAACAAACGCCAGTTGTGTGCGTTTAGGAGCGCTGAGCACAACAAAACGCACACAAATCGCATCTAGGCCAGGGCGCGCGCGACGCCGACCATTGCCGAGGTGATCTGGTCGATCTCGTCAGGTGTGCAGATGTACGGCGGCATGACGTAGATGAGGTTGCGGAACGGGCGCAGCCAGACGCCACGCTCCAGCGCGGCCGGCGTCGCGACCCGCAGGTCGACGGGCTTGTCCATCTCGACCACGCCGATAGCACCGAGCACCCGGACATCGGCCACGCCCGGCATCGCGGCGGCGGGCGCCAACCCCGCGCGCAGCCCACTCTCGATCGCGGAAACCCTTGACCGCCAATCCTGTTCCAACAGCAGCTCCACCGACGCCACTCCAACGGCACACGCCAGCGCGTTGGCCATGAACGTCGGGCCGTGCATCAGGGCGCCGGGCTCGTGCGTGCTGATCGTGTGCGCGATGTCGCGGCTGCACAACGTCGCCGCCAGCGTGATGTAGCCGCCGGTGATCGCCTTGCCGACGCACATGATGTCGGGGCTGACGCCCGTGTGGTGGGCGGCGAACAGCTCTCCGGTACGTCCGAAGCCGGTGGCGATCTCGTCGAAGATCAGCAAGACATCATGACGGTCGCAGATCGCACGCAGGTCGACGAGGTACCGCGGGTCGTGAAACCGCATGCCGCCCGCGCCCTGCACCACCGGTTCGACGATCACGGCCGCCAGCTCGTCGGCGTGCCGGCAGAGCTGTTTTTCGAACACCTCGCTGTAGGCGGGGTCATACGCGGTCGGAACCTGCGGCGCGAACTCCTGATGGGCCAAAACGTCGGTCCACAGTGAGTGCATTCCGCCGTCGGGGTCGCACACGCTCATCGGCGTGAAGGTGTCGCCGTGATACCCGCCGCGCCAGGTCATCAGCCGGTGCTTGTCGCCGCGACCGATGCTGCGCCAGTACTGCAGCGCCATCTTCACCGCGACCTCCACCGCCACCGAGCCGGAGTCGCTGAAGAACACCGTGTCGAGTCCGTCGGGCGTGATCTGCACCAGCAGTTGGGCCAGCCGGGCGGCGGGTTCGTGCGTCAACCCCCCGAACATGACGTGGTTCATCGTCGCCAGCTGGCCGGTGATCGCAGCGTCCAGCACCGGGTGACCGTGGCCGTGGATCGCGGTCCACCACGATGCCATCGCGTCGAGCACCTCGACGGGACGGCCGTCGTCGATCAGCGTCAGCCAGGCGCCCTTCGCGCCGACCGCCACCACCGGAGGCAGCGCTTCGGCACCGATGGTGCTGTAGGGATGCCAGACATGCGTGGCGTCGATCGCACTGATCTCCGCAGGGGTCAACACGAGCCTGATCCTTTGCTCACGGGCTGTGACGGAACGCCCGTGGCATGAGCCACCAGGCGATCTTAGGTAGATTAACCGTCGACCATGATGACCCTCGCCCCTCCCCGGTCGGCGCCCGTCACCGATCCGGCACCCACACCACGCGCCAACATCGGGACTCGAAAGTCGGGTTTCTACCGACACGATCTCGACGGCCTGCGCGGCATCGCGATCGTCCTCGTCGCGATGTTTCACGTGTGGTTTGGCCGCGTTTCCGGCGGCGTCGACGTGTTCTTGGCGCTGTCGGGATTCTTCTTCGGCGGACGTCTATTGCGCACGGCGCTGACACCCGGCGCGTCGCTGTGGCCCATGCCCGAAGTGACCCGACTGGTTCGCCGGTTGCTGCCGGCGCTCGTCGTGGTGCTCGCCGCCTCGGCGGCGCTCACGATCCTGATCCAGCCGGAGACGCGCTGGGAGACGTTTGCTGACCAGAGCTTGGCGAGCCTCGGCTACTTCCAGAACTGGGAACTGGCGGATACCGCATCGGACTACCTTCGCGCCGGTGAGGCCGTCAGTCCGCTGCAGCACATCTGGTCGATGTCGGTCCAGGGACAGTTCTATATCGCCTTTCTGGCACTGATCTTCTCGTTCGCCTATCTGTTGCGTGAGCGTCTCGGTAAGTACATGCGGATTTCTTTCGTGGTCCTGCTGAGCGCGCTGACCGTCGCGTCGTTCGTCTACGCAATATTTGCTCACGAGGCCGATCAGGCGACTGCCTACTACAACAGCTTCGCCCGGGGGTGGGAGCTCCTGCTGGGTGCCTTGCTCGGTGCGGTCGTCCCGTACGTGCGCTGGCCGATGTGGCTGCGCACGACGGCCGCGTTGGTCGCGCTGGCGGCGATCCTGTCGTGCGGCGCGCTGATCGACGGCGTCAAGGAGTTTCCCGGGCCGTGGGCGCTGGTGCCGGTCGGCGCCACCATGTTGTTCATCCTTTCCGCCGCCAACCGGCAGGCCGATCCGAGCACCGCAGGCCGACTGCCCGGCCCAAACCGGTTGCTGGCCACTGCGCCGTTCGTATCGCTCGGGGCGATGGCGTACTCGCTGTACCTCTGGCATTGGCCGCTGCTGATCTTCTGGCTGTCCTACACCGGGCGGTCGCGGGTCAACTTCATCGAGGGCGCGATCGTGCTGCTGGTCTCGGGGCTGTTGGCCTGGTTGACCACGCGCTATGTCGAGAACCCGTTGCGCTACCGTCCTGCGGCCACGCCAAGGCCGACAGTTCCGTTGTGGAGTCGATTGCGTCGTCCGACGATCGTCCTGGGCTCGATCGTCGGGCTGCTGGGTGTGACGTTGACGGCGACGTCGTTCACCTGGCGCGAGCACGTCACCGTGCAGCGCGCGAACGGCAAAGAGCTGGCAGGACTTTCGGCACGTGATTACCCCGGTGCACGAGCATTGTTGAACCACGCCAAAGTGCCCAAGCTGCCGATGCGGCCCACGGTGCTGGAGGTCCAGGACGACCTTCCGGCCACCACCACCGACGGTTGTATCAGCGACTTCGACAACGCCGGCGTGATCAATTGCACGTTTGGGGACAAATCCGCCACCCGCACCATCGCGCTTGCCGGTGGGTCGCACGCCGAGCACTGGATCACGGCGCTGGATTTACGGGGACAGCTGCACCATTTCAAGGTGTTTACTTACCTCAAGATGGCTGTCCGCTGACCACCGAGGAAATGCCACTGGTGATGGGGGACAATCGGCCCTACCCGAACTGCCGGACGTGGAACGACCGGGTAATGTCCAAGCTCATCGCCGACCACCCTGACTACGTGTTCACCACGTCGACCCGGCCGTGGAACACCAAACCTGGCGATGTAATGCCTGGCACGTACATCGGTATCTGGCAGACGTTGTCGGACAACAACATCCCGATCCTCGCCATGCGGGATACCCCGTGGTTCGTGAGGGGTGGGCAGCCGTTCTTCCCGGCCGACTGCCTGGCAGGCGGCGGTGATGCGATCTCCTGCGGGAGCAAGCGTTCCGACGTACTGTCGGCTCACAACACCACACTGGATTTCGTCGGGCAGTTCCCACTGCTGAAGCCGCTCGACATGAGCGATGCGGTGTGCCGCAAGGACTTCTGCCGCGCCGTGGAGGGAAATGTGTTGCTGTACCGCGACGCCCACCACATCTCGACCACCTACATGCGCACCATGACCGCAGAACTCGGACGTCAGATCGGCGCCGCCTCCCGCTGGTGGGCTAACTGATGTCCTCGGCCGAACCGGCGTCGGTACCCACCATCTGGCCGGGGGAAAGCTATCCGCTCGGCGCCACATACGACGGAGCGGGCACAAACTTCTCGCTGTTCTCCGAGTTGGCCGAGCGGGTGGAGTTGTGCCTGATCGCCAAGGACGGCACTGAGGAGCGGGTGAACCTCGACGAGGTCGACGGCTACGTGTGGCACTGCTATCTGCCCACCATCACGCCCGGTCAACGGTACGGCTACCGGATATACGGACCATGGGATCCCGCGGCGGGTCATCGCTGCGATCCGAGCAAGCTGTTACTTGACCCGTACGGCAAGTCGTTCCACGGTGACTTCGACTTCAGCCAGGCGTTGTTCTCTTATGACCTGAACGCCGACGACGTCGCGTCGGGCGGCACCCCGCCGATGATCGACTCGCTGGGTCACACCATGACCAGCGTGGTGATCAACCCCTTCTTCCAGTGGGCATCCGACCGTGCGCCACGCACGCCGTATCACGAGACCATCATCTACGAGGCCCACGTCAAGGGCCTGACGCAAACCCATCCGGGCATTCCGGAGGAACTGCGCGGCACCTACGCCGGGCTGGGGCACCCGGTGATCATCGACCACCTCAAGTCGCTCAATGTGACCGCGATCGAGCTGATGCCGGTGCACCAGTTCCTGCACGACCACCGGCTGCTCGACCTGGGTTTACGAAACTACTGGGGCTACAACACTTTTGGTTTCTTCGCGCCGCACTACCAGTACGCGGCGAACAAGCACGCCGGCGGCGCGGTGGCCGAGTTCAAGACCATGGTCCGGTCGTTTCACGAGGCTGGAATCGAGGTCATTCTCGACGTCGTCTACAACCACACCGCGGAAGGCAACCACCTCGGACCCACGATCAACTTCCGTGGCATCGACAATGCCGCGTACTACCGTCTGCAGGACGGGGACCTGCGGTTCTACAAGGACTTCACCGGTACCGGCAACAGCCTCAACCCGCGGCACCCGCACACCCTGCAGCTGATCATGGACTCGCTGCGGTACTGGGTGCTGGAAATGCACGTCGACGGCTTCCGCTTCGACCTGGCCGCCGCGCTGGCCCGCGAGTTCTACGACGTCGACCGGCTGTCGGCATTCTTCGACCTGGTGCAGCAGGATCCGGTAGTCAGCCAGGTCAAGCTGATCGCCGAGCCGTGGGACGTCGGGGAGGGTGGCTACCAGGTCGGCAACTTCCCGGGTTTGTGGACCGAGTGGAACGGGAAGTATCGCGACACTGTGCGTGACTTCTGGCGGGGTGAGCCCGCGACCCTCGGCGAATTCGCGTCGCGGCTGACCGGATCGTCGGACCTTTACGAGGCCACGGGCCGGCGGCCCGGCGCGAGCATCAACTTCGTCACCTGTCACGACGGCTTCCCGCTGGCCGACCTGGTGTCCTACAACGAAAAGCACAACGAGGCCAACGGCGAGGACAACCGCGACGGCGAAAGCCACAACCGGTCGTGGAATTGCGGGGTGGAGGGCCCGACCGACGACCCGGACATCCTCGCCCTGCGCGCCAAGCAGATGCGCAACATCATGGGCACGTTGATGGTCTCCCAGGGCACCCCGATGATCTCGCACGGCGATGAGATCGGGCGCACGCAGCGGGGCAACAACAACGTGTACTGCCAGGACTCCGAGGTCGCCTGGATGGACTGGTCGCTGTGCGAGAAGAATCCCGAGCTGCTCGAGTTCACCCGCCGGGTCACCAAGCTACGACGGGACCATACGGTCTTCCGCAGGCGCCGGTTCTTCGAAGGCAAGCCGATCCACACGGGCGACCAGGTCCGCGACATAGTTTGGCTGACTCCGGCCGGCAAGGAGATGACTCAAGAGGACTGGGACTCCGGCTTTAAGTGCGTCGCGGTGTTCCTCAACGGCGAGGCGATCCCGACTCCCGATGCGCGCGGCGAACGCGTTGTCGATGACTCGTTCCTGCTGTGCTTCAACCCGAACGACAAGCCGCAGGATTTCGTCACCCCGAAGGGTGATTACGCCAAGGAGTGGACCGCAACGGTGGACACCTCCGATGCCACCGGGTCGACCGAGTTGGTGGTGACTGCAGGCAAGAGGATCTCGCTACAGGCACGCTCGCTGCTGGTACTGCGTAAGACCGCCTAGCTCATGCCTTTTCCGGTGCTCTCGACGTATCGGCTGCAGATGCGCGGGGACTGCTTCACCTTCGATGATGCCGTGGGCGTGTTGGATTACCTTGCGGCTCTTGGGGTGTCGCATCTGTACCTATCTCCCATCCTAACTGCCGTCGAGGGTTCCACCCACGGCTACGACGTCACCGATCCCACCACCGTGTCCGCCGCGCTGGGCGGCGCGGAGGGGCTGGAGCGGCTGTCGACTGCGGCACGCGAGAGACAGATCGGCCTCATCGTTGATATCGTGCCCAATCACCTCGGTGTCGATAAACCCGAGCAGAACCGATGGTGGCGCGACGTGCTCGAACACGGCCGCTCATCGCCCTACGCCTCGTACTTTGACATCGACTGGGACCTCGACCCCGACGGCCGAATCGTCCTGCCGGTGCTGGGTTCCGACGGCGACCCCGCCCCGCCCGGCTACCCGGCCAACGACAAGCACTACCACGCGATCGGGTGGCGCAACGGCATCTGCGGCTACCGGCGGTTCTTCTCGATCACATCGCTGGCCGGGTTGCGGCAAGAGGACCGCGCGGTGTTCGACGCAACCCATGTGGAGGTCAGGCGGTGGCTCGCCGAGGGTTTGATCGACGGGCTGCGCGTCGATCATCCGGACGGATTGTCCAATCCCACAGGCTATCTTGTGTGGCTGCGGGAACTAGCCGGACCGGACGCGTGGATCGTCATCGAGAAGATCCTGGCCGTCGACGAGCCGCTTGAGCCGACACTGCCGGTCGCGGGCACGACCGGGTACGACGCGCTACGCGAAATCGGGGGACTATTCATCGATCCCAGCGGCGCTGGCCCGCTGACCGCGTTATTCGAGTCAAGCGGTGTCGATTACGACGAGATGCCGCAGCTGGCGCGCCGGCTCAAGGCCCAGGCCGTCACCGATACACTGGGCAGCGAGCTGGCCCGATTACACCGGACCATCGTCGCCGCCACTGGCGTTGACCACCCCGACCTGCCGCGAACCGTGGCCGAGGTGATCAGCCGCGTGCACGTGTACCGCTCCGACTACCTGTCACTGTCCTTGGTGCTGCCCGAGGCGTATGCCGAAACCATCGCGGCGCTACCGGAATTGGCAGAGCCGTTGGCGATCATCTCCGCAGCATTGACCACCAGCGCCGCGTCGGCAGTGCGGCTGCAGCAGCTATGCGGCGCCGCGACCGCCAAGTCGATGGAGGACTGCCTGTTCTACCGCGACGCCCGGCTGGTGTCGCTGAACGAGGTTGGCGGAGAGCCCGCACGCTTTGGGGTGAGCGTCGCGGAATTCCACGAGCGCGCCACCACGCGCGCACGGCTGTGGCCGCAGGCGATGGTCACCCTGAGCACCCACGACACGAAGCGCGGCGAGGATGTGCGCGCCCGCATCGGCGTGCTGTCGCAGGTGCCTTCGCTGTGGGAGCAGTACGTCAACGCCTGGCAACAGCGCACGGCGCCGCCCGATGCGGCAACCGGACTCTTCTTGCTGCAGAACATGTTCGGGGTCTGGCCGACCGATGGCGCG
>Ga0136846_1233219_pt1 | contig 11331 bp, 14 predicted proteins | sample HopSoiMetagenom2_FD_96841 | JGI IMG/M metagenome (GOLD analysis project Ga0136846, IMG submission 96841) | Grasslands soil microbial communities from Hopland, California, USA - 2 Assembly 2016 (version 4) | ecosystem: Environmental > Terrestrial > Soil > Grasslands | place: USA: Hopland... | reverse complement strand
GGGCAGCATGAATTCTCCGACGCTGGAACCTACATCGCCGCAGGTGACACTTACACCATTAACCACGATTGGTACGGATCGCTAACGCTGGGCAGCAGCATCGGCGGGTTCTTCTGGCCCCGACTGCGCGCCGACGGCTTTATTAATAAAAAGTGGTTGGAGCGCGGGCAACTCATCACCACAGCAGGTTTCGGCTACTACTCATCGAAAGACATCCACCGCGACTATAGCTTCTATGCAGGCAGCACCTACTACTTCTCTAAGCCGTGGATCGTGGAAACAGGCGTCCATTTCAACTTGAGTAATCCCGGGCAGGTTTATTCACCTTCAGGATTTGTGGCTGTCACCCAAGGCCGTGACAAGCATTATTTCCTGACTGTCCGCACAGGTTTCGGGGAAGAGGCCTATCAACTGGTTGGTCCCACCGCCAGCCTGAACGACTTCACCAGCCAGACTTTCACGGTGACCTACCGCAAATGGATCCACAAAAGCTGGGGCGTAAATTTAATCGGCGACTTTTATCATAGTCCGTTCTATGTCAAGGGCGGCAGCTTGATTGGTGTCTTTAAAGATTTTTAAGCGATCACGATGGCAGCCAGAAAGCAACTAAGCTGGGCAGATCGAGTCCGCTTTCGCGGCCACCGCGGAGGTGTGATCGCCATGCACCGCGCGCTGGCCCGCTATGTCATGAGCCCGGCCGACCTGATCACCGCCGTGATGATGGTCATCCTGATCACCATAGTCTGGACTTTGGCCGTGCCCGCCGTCTGCGAACTGTGGGTTTATATGATGGACTACGGCATGACCCATCTGCCATTTCACGGGCAGCTTCATATCACGACACATCACATCGTTTCCTTCTTACGGTTTCGCGTCCCATATCCTTCGATAGAACCAATCCTGCCGGATGCGCAAATATGGCGCATCACCGGGCTGATCACTCTGCTTGTTTTTATCGGAACATTTTTCATGCCGTCGCAGTGGATCCCAGTGACATACCTGCTGCGCGGAATCTTATTCGTACAGGCAACTGCATTGGTTTACTTCGCCCTGATTCCAGCCGAGTTTCCCCACACGCCAGATAGTTATTTGGAAGGACTCATGTCCTCAGGTTTGGCGCTTATTTCGATCTTGCCATTGCTGTTCGGATTGACTTTCTTCATCTTCCAGTTCAGCATGCCGCAAAAAGTCCTGTTGACCTTCATGACCATGGGCCATCTGGTCCTATTCTTTCCATTACAAATCCTGCTTCAGGGCTTGATCCTGCAAAAGACCGTCCTTTTCATGCCCATGCTTTACATCGTTTTCGGCATGCCCCTTGATGTCCTGATCATCATCGCCTTCTACGCCTGGGGCATGACGTGGAACTTCCGCGCCCTCGAAGCTCGCGCCGCCCGATAGTGCCATCCCACAAAAAATAACTTCCGCTAAAATGACTGCGCATTTGTATGGCGAAACCCCGCTTTACTCAGTGAGGGAGCAAACGTGGCAACCACAGAGAAAAAACCTTGGGTAGCATTTCTGCTGAGTATCCTTTTGACAGGCGCGGGCTTGGCCTATCTTGGCAAGTGGGGATGGGCATTGCTGAACCTTTTTGGCGCCATCGCCATCTGCGTTGTTGCTGCTTTCATTTATCCAGATATCGTCAGTCCCCTGGGGCTTGGTATTGGCGTCGGCTCAGCTGTCTTGGCGAAGAATCTGGCGGAGAAAATGAACAAAGAAGCTGCGGCCGCTCCAATGCAATCCACCGGCATGATGCCGCCACCGCCAATTGTGGTAGTCAGCCCCGCTCCTAAGCCGGCCGAGCCGATTATGGTCCAGCCAGCCAACGTCGTTTGCTCGAAATGCGGGTCGACGACTGAAGTGGCAAACTTCTGTGCCGAGTGCGGCGCTCCTCTCGAAGTCCCGTTGGCGAAGTAAGCTTTGCTCAGATCGGCCTGATGCTGGCTATAATGAAGCCACTTTATGAACCGGATGATTTTGAGTGGCCTCTGTTTATCGGCGATTTTGTTCGCCACTGACCAAACTGCAAATACCCAAACTGCTTCCCAGGATTCTGCCGCAGCCCATCAAGTACCCGTGATCGATGGAGCAGCCGGTTCATGCTCGGTCGACCTGACGGTCACCGCGGACGGCAAGCCCGTCTACGCAGCCAAGGTAAAAGTCCACATCGCCTACGGATTTGGTTCCATGCGCAAGCTTGACCTGGAAGCCAGTACGAATGTTGATGGCAAAGTAAAGTTCACCGGAATCCCGGCGAAAGTGCGCCGTTCGACGTTGGAGTTTGAAGCGAACAAAGACCAACTATCTGGAACGTGGACATACGACCCAAGTCCCGAATGCCAGGCCAGGCACGACATCGCGCTTGTGAAAGTAAGTTCAGAAACTGGCAAGTAGCCATGTAGTTTTTGAAGCAATGGGTCCGTCTCAGGACAGCGACTTCAGCCCTGCCGCATCGTTGTAAAATCCGACCAACGCGATAGCCGCAACCAAATCATTTCGCGTTGTTCGCGTAGACCTCTCCACCCTTCATCACAAACACTACCTTCTCCATTACCGTGATGTCCGCCAGGGGATCGCCATCCACGGCCACAATGTCCGCAAACTTTCCCGGTTCAATGCTGCCAATGTCCTTTGCCCGCCCGGTCAATTCCGCACCATTGATGGTGGCCGCGCGCAGGGCATCCAAAGTAGACAAGCCACCTCGAACCAACGCCCCGAATTCCTTCGAAACAACATCCGGATCATCATCTACCCCATAGGCAATCTTGATGTGATGAGCGATGGCCCGTGAAAACGCAGGTTGTTGCTCCTTCAGAATGGCTACGCCCTTAGCAAAGCTAACAGGATCCCGCCCCTGCGAGGTCCCGGTTTCCATGTCGTGCTGGAAGCAATAAAGAGTCGGCACCAGCCAGGTTCCATGCTGCTCCATTAGCCGTGCACCTTCTTCATCCATCACTGTCCCATGTTCAATGGAGTCCACCCCGGCACGGACAGCAGCCTTAATACCCTCGGCTCCTTCCGCATGGGCCATAACTTTCTTCCCGGCGCGGTGTGCAATTTCAACCGCCTTGGCCATCTGCTCTTCGCTCAATTCCTGCACGCGGTAGTCGCTGATCGGGTCCATCACCCCGCCTGTAGCCATCAGCTTGATCCAGTCTGCCCCATATTTAATGTCGCGGCGAACCACGCGGGCTATGTCATCGACCGAATCCGCGATATTGGGTTGCGATGCCAGCCCCGCATCCGGAGCCAGTACGTCCCCATCGCCGTGGCCGCCAGTAAGAGAGACACATCCCCCCGCCGAAACCATGCGGGGGCCGCGGATCAATCCGCTTTCCACGCTGTCGCGCAGCGCAAATTGTCCGTAAGCCGCATCGCCCTCGCAGGCATCGCGCAAGGCGGTAAATCCGTGATCAAGCCATACCTGCAAATTCCTCATGCCCCAAATTGCCTTCTGCGCGGAGGACATGCGCAAATTTCCGGTGGAAGACTGGTCCTTGGGATTGCCCAACACATGAGCGTGAGAATCAATCAGGCCGGGAACAACGGTGTATTTGGAAAGGTCAATGACACGTACACCAGAGGGCGCGGCATCGCTGATCCGGACCACGCGGTCCTTGGCAACAACGATGTAAGCGTTCGTAGAAACTTTGCCGCTACGAACGTCGATCAGGTGTCCAGCACGTATAGCCACAGTTGGAGTTTGCTGCCCGTATACGACCAGTGCCAGAAATAAGAAAGTAAATACCAGTGATGCTTTGGTCCGCATTGTTCCTCCCGGGAAATAAAGAGATTAGGCTGTAAAGGGGGGTGCTGACAAGTTGACCTCTGCCAATCATTCGTCGCACAATGTCACCGTTCCCGGAGGAACTCATGCGTATATCTGGCCTTTTCCTTTGTCTTCTTGCCCTGGTTCTAGCAGCATTCGCGGCTGGCACGAAAACGGTGACCAACCCGGAAGGGAATTGCGCTATCTCTGTCCCAGCTAGCTGGACCGCTGGCACGCTCGGCAATGCCGATTCGCCCGACAAAAAAATGTCCATCATAGTTTCCTCGCCCAAACGTGGATTGACCGCCATTGCCCAAGTGCAACAGATGGCGCCGGGGATTTATCCCGATGACAAGGTCACCAAAAGTTCCGCGACCGAATTTGAAATGGAAGGAAAATCAACTTCAGGCAAACCGAATGTTTACCGGGCTGTTCCTGCCGGAGCCAGAGTCTGCATCGCTGAGATTACCTATGAAAACGGCGCAACAGCCGATGCGAGAGCGACCGTCGCAACGTTAAAAGCTGCGAAGTAGCTCATACGCCAGGTTATTTTTCCGCTGGTAATCGAGGCCAAACGGGGCAAGTAGTGCAGGAGGTTTCATGCAGTTTGCGTGGATGCGTTTTGGTTGGCGTCAAATGCCATACGGAGGTTACTCACTCAACAGCGTAATAAGCGTAAGCTCTACCGATCTTGATCCTCATCTCGCTTCTTGCTGTACCGGAACGCCAACACAAACCCCACAGCCATAAACCCCACTGTAGGCCCCAACAGTACCAGCACAGCTTTATTAATAGCCCGCAGCCCATCCTTGCTGGCCGCAGAAGCCGAGCTGTAGCACATAGCGCAGCCCTGCCCGAACGCAGGGGCAACGCATAACATAAACAGCAACAATAAGACTCCTATGCGTTGCTTCATCGAATCCCCAATTCCACGATTCGGTACGCGTCAGGCAAGAAAATACACATGAGCACCAAACAAATCGTAAGCGAGCCCATGGTCAGCCACTTCATACGCGACATTTCATACTTCATGTGCATGAAATAGCCGATGATGAGAGCGGCTTTCACGATGGACAGTCCGAGCAGCAACGTCAGCATGCGGACCAGTTCCATATTCTGGTAAGCAAGATAGACTTCTGCGCCCGTCAAAATTAAAAGTACACCCCACACCCAGAAAAAAGTACTTTTGGGATGGTGCCTTTGTTTCTCCGCCGCTTCTTGCGCCAGTGCTACTTGAATTGCATCCATTGCAGAAGGTCTCCTAGATGATTCGCGTTGACATCAAGTACACCAACGGGAAGATGAACATCCATACCAGGTCGACAAAGTGCCAGTACAATCCCGCGACCTCAACATCGGAAGAATCGTAAAGCTTCGGCTTCAGCCATAAGATAATCGAAATCACGATGGCCCCGATTAGAAGCAGGTGCGATGCGTCATGAAAAGGACTATACGCAGGGGTCCCCAGCCATGCCACTAACCAGAATGCCAGCAAGACAGGAATGAACCACTTTCTCAATGCAATGACACCCAGGTAAATGACGCCGATAGTAACGTGCAGCATGTGCATGCCAGTCAAGCCGAAGAATGTCCCGGCAAACTGCGGGACGGTTTTTGTGACTTCTGTGAACTCAGCTGCGGCATGTGCGTGAGGCGGCGTTCCGAAAATAGGCAACGTCAAACCTTCGGCAATCAGGTTCGACCATTCATTTCCGTGCAAAACAATAAATCCAATGCCGCAAGCCATAGTGGCCAATAACCACAAGCGTTGTGCCTTGGCATTTCCAAAAACCGATGCGCGCACTGCCAGCACCATGGTCAACGAACTAGTCAGCAGGAATGCGGTCATGATGGTGGCGTTGCGAATGCTCTCTGAGTGAAACGGAGTTGGCCAGAGCGATGCACCGTGCTCAGTTCCATAAGAGACACGCCCGTAGGTGTAGGCGGCGAGCAAAGCTCCGAAGGTCAAGGAATCGGAGAGCAGAAACAGCCACATCCCAATTTTCTTGGAATAGGTGCCAAATATTGAAGGCTCAAACTCGCCAGCCACTCCGTGGACTGCGACGTCAGACATGGTCTAGTTCTCCTCCATTTACCTGTGGTGCGTTAGCGCACAAATGCCAGCAAAGCAAAAACGTAAATCCAAAGTGCCGCCATGAAATGCCAGTACCAGGATGCGATCTCAATCACAATGCGACGCGACTCGATCGACTTTCGCAGCAGGGAAGCGCTGACCGCATAAATCAATGCGACGATTCCGCCCATTAAATGGATCGCATGTGTCGCGGTCAGAACATATAAAAACGAGCTGCTGGGATTGCTGGCCACGTAGAAGCCGCGATTTTTGAGCTCCTGCCAAACCAGCCACTGCCCGACAATAAAAATGGCGCCAAGCGCCGCCGTAACGCCAAGCCACAGATTGGTCTTCTCCCGGCCAATTGCAATTCCGGGTATCGCACCCACTGGCGCCAGCGCCATCTGCTGCGCGACCTTCCGCCGCGCCAACTCCATGGTCACGCTTGAGCCCAACAGTAAAGCCGTATTCACCAGCAGCATCGCCACCGGCAAATCCACCGGGATCCAATCTTTTCCAAGTTGATTCGTAATCTGATTCAGGCTCGGCAGATCTTTGCGGACAACGTAAGCGCTGGTGAATGAAATAAACAACATCGACACCCAGACTGCGAGAATGAAGAATCCCACCCTTGCCCGTCGCAAGCGGCGAAAGAAATCAGGCGATCCACTTCCGCCGTTGTTATTACCACCGCCATGAATGGTAGGCGGATCACCACCACGGCCTCCGCGGCCGGTGAGTGGATCGTGAATGGTTACTGAAGGACTCAATGTCGCCATAACGTCTTACTTGTAGTCTGGTAGCGGGCGCCTCGCCCGCCACCTGAGTTTTTAATGGGCCGCCACCGTCACTGGATCAGTCTGCATGACATAGTCCTTAGGCGCACCGGGCACGCTGTATTCATAAGGCCCGTGGTTCACCACCGGAGTTTTTCCACCAAAGTTGTCATGCGGCGGCGGAGTAGCCGTTGTCCACTCCAGAGTAGTGGCTTCCCAGGGATTGTCGCTGGCCTTCGGTCCCTTAAACAGGCTCCAGAAAAAGTTGATGACGAAGATGAACTGCACCAGCACGGTAATGATTGCCGCGTAAGTAATGAATTCATTCATCGGTAACAGCTTTTGCAGATACTGCAGTTCGGTGAACTGCGAATACCGCCGTGGCTGAGCGGCCATTCCCAGCCAGTGCATCGGCATGAAGATGGCGTAGGTTCCGATCAATGTCAGGATGCAGTGAATCTGTCCTAGCCGTTCATTCATCATGCGACCGAACATTTTCGGAAACCAATAATAGGTTCCAGCAAACATGCCGAAGATCGCGGCCACGCCCATGATCAGATGGAAGTGTGCCGGAACGAAAGCCGTGTCATGGAGAGGAATATCGAGCACCGGCTGCGCCAGGAAAGGCCCGCTTAGTCCGCCGGAAACAAAGAGGGAGACGAAGCCAATGGCGTATAGCATCGGCGTCTGTAACCGTATGCGTGATTTGTACAGTGTTCCCAGCCAGTTAAATGTTTTGATGGCTGACGGAACGCCGATGGCCATGGTCATGATGGAGAATGAAAACGCGGTATAAGGACTCATGCCGCTCATGAACATGTGGTGTCCCCAAACCACGAAGCCTAGAACTCCGATGCCCATGATGGCGTAGACCATCGCCTTGTAACCGAAGATCGGCTTCCGTGCGAAGGTTGAAAGTAACTGCGACGCGACGCCCATGCCGGGCAGAATGGCGATGTAAACCTCAGGATGTCCGAAGAACCAGAACAAGTGCTGCCACAGCAGCGGCGAACCGCCGTTATGGGTGATGAGAGTCGTGCTCGACGACAATCCGCCGGGAGGTACCGCCAGGCGTCCGGTAAAGCTCAATCCGCCCGGAACGAAGAAACTGGTACCCACGTTGCGATCAAGCAGCAGCAAAATTCCTGCCGACAGCAACACGCCGAATGCGAGCAATCCGAGAATTGCCGTGATGAACCAAGACCAGCAGGTTAGCGGCATGCGCATCAAAGTCATGCCTTTTGCCCGTAGATCAAGAATCGTAGTAATAAAATTCAAAGCGCCCATCAGCGACGCAAGACAGAAGATCGCGATGCTGATGATCCAAAGATCGGCACCCAGGCCCTCGCCCGGAGCAGCACTGGGCACAGCACTAAGCGGTGCGTAACCCGTCCACCCATGGTTCGGTGCGCCGCCGGTTACAAAGAACGCAGCCAGCATCACCATAAACGACACAAACGTTGTCCAGAACGAAAGCATGTTCAGGACAGGGAACGCCATATCCGGCGCTCCTATTTGTATTGGAAGAAAATAATTTCCAAATCCGCCTTGCGGTGCGGTGGTCAGCACGAAGAACACCATGATGGTGCCGTGCATGGTGACCAGCATTACGTAGGTTTCAGGTTTAATGTCGCCGAAGAATGGAATGGTCGCCGTCGGCCACACCATGTGGATGCGCATGAGCACGGAGAGCAGCATGCCGACAAAAACCGCGCTGAGCGCTAAGAAGTAGTACTGAATTCCAATAACTTTGTGGTCGAGGCTGAAGATGTACTTCCGAATGAAACCTTGCGGGGCACCATGGCCATGCGCTTCTTGGGCAACCATTATTGTTTCTCCGCCTCCTTGGAAGCCAACCACTTGTCGAACTCATCCTGTGTGACCACCTTCAACATCCCGTGCATTTTGTAATGACCAAGTCCGCACAGTTCAGCGCAAGTAACTTCAAAATCTCCGGTTTCAACCGGGGTGAAGTGCATGTGGATGGCAAGACCGGGCACCGCATCCTGCTTGAAGCGCATATTAGGGATGAAGAGGCTGTGGATCACATCCTGCGACTTGAGTGTGAGATCGACTTCGCGGTTCACCGGGAGATACATGACGCCGCTGACCACATCATCTTTGGCGTCGGGGTCATCCATATTCATACCCAGCGGGTTCTGCTCTTCCGCACTGATATTTTTGGCGGATGTTGCCGCGTACGTTCCGTCCTTACCCGGATAGCGGAAGAACCAGGCAAACTGCGCGCCTGTGGCCTCCACTTTTACCGAATCGGGTTTAGCCGGCTCGAATCGTTCTGACGCCCACACGTGGCTGCCCATCAGGTTCAAGCCCACGAAGAGAATGGCCGTCAGAGTCGTCCAAATCGCTTCCAGCTTCACGTTGCCGTGCGAGTACTCGACCGGCTTCGCGCCTGGATGATCGCGATATTTCCATGCCAGCCACCCCAGCGCCATCTGCGCCGCAATAAAAACGACGCCCATAATAACGAGCGTCAAAGTGAATTGATGATCAATCCAGGGTGCAGCGACAGAGGCCCCGTGGGGGAACCAACTTTTGGCGACAAAAAAGTACGTGCTGATCAGAGTGATCAGCCAAATCACTGCGAGAAGGACCAGGCCCATTTACCAGACCTCCAACGGTCTTGGATTTGGACACATCACCGCGCTTCACAAAACTTGGTAAAGCGTCGGCTGGGGCGGAAGTCTATCACAGACTTGCGAATCGTGCGCAAGCGGGAACTAAGAACTAGATTGATTCCTGTAGTTTGCACCAGTGGTACAAGCATTCTTAAAGAAAGGAGCGAGATAGAATCTCGCATATGCCAAGACGTATCGCGGATGGTTCTAAAGCTCCCGTAAAGAAAAACTATTGTTTCGGCTGTGGAAGTGACAATCCCAGCAGTATGCGGCTGAAATTTACCTACGACAAGAAAAACGGCCGCGTCATTTGCCGATTGCGTCTTGCTCCGCAATTTGCCGGCCTGCCAGGGTACGGACACGGTGGCATCATTGCGACAGTACTTGATGAAGCTATGGCGAAGTTAAACAAGCTGCACGGTGTGACGGCAGTCACAGGCCATCTGGCGGTGGATTATTTGCGGCCAGTACCGCTGGACGAACCGCTGCAAATAGTAGCGTGGGAGGTTGATGTTAAAGGCCGCCGCCGATTTCGTGAGGGTGAAATCGTCAATAAAAGGGGAAAAGTTCTCGCCAGCGGGACGGGAGTGTTCATTACGATCAATCCACAAAAAATGTTTGCCAAGTCAGTGAATGAAACTTAGAGTGGGTTACTCAAGGAAAGCCATGAAACCATTTTTGCTTCTCATCTTTAGTACGACGCTTACCCTTTTAATGTCGGTCCAGGCTGCCGCTGAGGCAGAATTTGGCGGTGTACAACAATGGAATCAGGCCCTCCGCGCAGCTGACGGAAACGCGTTAAAGGCAATTTATTCCGTCGATCCGGCTGCCGTTTCCATTGGCAAAGACCACAAACCGCACGACATTGCCGAAGAAATTGAGTTCTGGCAAGGATTGCGAGTCGCCGGACTCAAAGACCTGCAACTTCTACAAAGACAAAGCGGGAACCAACAGGGGTTGCACGTTGTCAGTCTAACTCTCAGCTTTCATGTAACCACGCCGGATGGGGAACGGACACGATATGTCCTGGAAGACCAGGGTTGGTTGCAGGAAGGCGAGACCTGGAAAATCGTGGTGGCAAACCACTCGGATGTGCTGAAATTCGCACAGCCGATGAAGCTGAATTCCAATCTCTATCCGCCTAATGTGGACGCGAAAGCTGAAGTAAAAGAGGCGCTCGCGCAAGCCGGGCGTGGACATAAGCGAGTCATTCTCGTCTTTGGGGCCAACTGGTGCTACGACTGTCATGTGCTGGATTTCGATCTACACCAGCCAGAGATAGCCAAGCTGGCCGATCCTAACTTTGTGGTGGTGCACGTTGATATTGGCGAAGGCAAATTGAATTCCGACTTGGCTAAGCAATACAATGTGCCCCTCGACCACGGTGTGCCGGCCTTAGCTGTGCTCGATAGCCAGGGCAACGTAATTTACAGTCAGCGGCACGGAGAGTTCGAAGCTGCCCGGACGATGGACCCCGATGACGTGGTTACTTTTCTAAACAAGTGGAAGCCATAATTCCTTAGTCGGGTTTGGCGTGCAACCGAGTCAGAACAGATCGACTAGATTCTCTTCAAAGAACGCAAGGTCGCAAGGCTGGCCAGCTTTTTCGGCATGCTTGCGTTGATACTCGCATGCATCGGCCTGCACGGCCTGCTCTCTTACGAAGTCACAAGACGCAGGCGAAAAATTGGCATCCGTATGGCGTTGGAAGCGGAGGCCCGAGATGTTTTGCGTTTGATCGTAAGGCAGGGAATCGCCCTCTCTTCCGTCGGAGCCGTTGCTGGCATCGGCATAGCACTGGCAATTACACGCTATTTAACCGCAATGCTTTACAACGTCCACGCCAATGATCCATGGACATTGATTGCCGTGGCGGTACTGCTAACTCTGATATCGCTGGCAGCGAGCTTCATACCGGCTCGCCGAGCCACGCACGTCGATCCGATGGTCACGTTGAGGTGCGAGTAATTCTTCGCGCGTACGTTTGTTGGCAAGCTAACCAGAATTTGCGGAAATCCGCAGCGCACTTGTCTTTAGCCTTCCTAGTCGCAACAATGTAAAATAGAGAGT
>Ga0136846_1229288_pt1 | contig 11333 bp, 12 predicted proteins | sample HopSoiMetagenom2_FD_96841 | JGI IMG/M metagenome (GOLD analysis project Ga0136846, IMG submission 96841) | Grasslands soil microbial communities from Hopland, California, USA - 2 Assembly 2016 (version 4) | ecosystem: Environmental > Terrestrial > Soil > Grasslands | place: USA: Hopland... | reverse complement strand
ATGTCGGTGATGAAGGCCGCTTGCGCCTCGACCCCGCCGGGCGGGACACCGAGGTTGACGTGATGGAAGCGAGGCATGCCGCCGACGCTAGGCCGCCGGCACGCCCGTGTGCTCCATCAGCTGGCGACGAGCGTGTGGTGGAAGAGCTGCTCGGCGTTCTTGTAGGTGATGGCCTCGACCTCGTCGTCCGGCACGCCGTCGAAGACCTCCTTGGCCTGGACCTGCGTGTGCGGGAAGGGGGTGTCGGCGTGGGGGTAGTCGGACTCCCAGAGGATGCGGTCGACGGTGAAGTCGTGCCGGTACTTGAGGCCGACCGGCTCCTCGATCATGCAGAACCACATGTTGCGGCGGGCCAGCTCCGAGGGGCGCAGCTCGTCGTTGTGCGACCAGAGGTGGCGCTCCCACTGGCGGTCGGCCCGCTCCAGGGCCGCCGGGATCCAGCCGATGCCGCCCTCGGACCAGACCAGCTTGATGTCGGGGAACTTGCGGGGGATCGGGCTCAGCATCATGTTGATCGAGGCCCGGGCGGCGCTGGCGAAGGCAAAGGCGATGGGGACGATGGCCGGTGTGTAGGGGTCCTCGGCCAGGGCGTTGCCCACCGCGCCGGCGCCGGAGCTGCCGATGTGCATGCACACGGGGAGGTCGGCCTCCTGGCAGGTGGCGAACACCGGGTCCCAGTGCTCGGGATGGTGGAACGAGGGCAGGCCCAGCGGCAGCGGGTCCTCGACGAAGCAGAGCGCCTTGGCGCCCTTGTCGACGCAACGCCGGATCTCGGCCTCGGCCAGCTTCGGGTCCCAGAGCTGGCAGATGACCATGGGCACGAACATGTCGGGATCGGCGGCGCACCACTCGTCGAGCACGAAGTCGTTCCAGGCCGACACGCAGGCGCTGGCCAGCTCCTTGTCGTCGAAGGTCGCGAACAGGGCGCCGCCGAACCGGGGCAGGGTCGGGAAGTTGACGCTGGCGAAGATGCCCTGGGACCGCATGTCCTTCGCCCGTTCGACGGGGTCGTAGCAGCCGGGGATCATGTCGGTGAAGCGGGACGGCTCGAGGCTCCACTCCTCACGGGGCTTGCCGGCCACCGCGTTGAGGCCCATGGTCGTGTTCCGGCGGTCCTCGTAGACCCAGACCTCCCGGCCGTCCTCCTCGATGACGTGGGGCGCGGCGCCCCGGAACCGCTCGGGCACCCGCTTCGACCAGACGTCGGCCGGCTCGATGATGTGGTCGTCGACGCTGAAGAGCTTGTACATGTCCCGACTGTCGCACAGATCCAGCCGGAACTCAAGCAGTTGTCTTAGTTACTCGGTCGGCGCCCGTCGGTCACCAGGCGTAGGCCTGTGGCGCCGGCCCACCCGGGCCCGGGAAGATGCGGTCGAGCTCGGCCAGCACCTCACCATCGAGGCGCACGTCGAGCGCCCCCATGGCCCCGTCCAACTGCTCGATGGTGCGGGGCCCGATGATGGGGCCGGTCACCGCCGGATTGGCCAGCAGCCAGGCCAGGGCCACGTCGGCCGGGGGCGCGCCGAGGTTGGCGCACAGCTTCTCCCACGCCTCGAGCTGCGGCCGGTTGGCCTCGATCATCTGCTGGATCCGCTCGGTCGCCCGCCGCCCCTCGGTGACCTTCTGGAGGGCCCCGCCGAGGATGCCGCCGCCCAGCGGGCTCCACGGGATGACACCCACGCCGTAGTCGAGGCAGGCGGGCAGGACCTCGAGCTCGACCGTGCGCTCGATGAGGCTGTACTTGCTCTGCTCGGACACGAGGCCGAGGAAGTTGCGGCGGCCGGCGGTCTCGTTGGCCTTGACGATGTGCCAGGCCGCGAAGTTGCTGCTGCCGACGTAGAGGACCTTGCCCTGTTGCACGAGGAGCTCCATCGCCTGCCAGATCTCGTCCCATGGCGTGTCGAGGTCGACGTGGTGCATCTGGTACAGGTCGATGTGGTCGGTCTGCATCCGGCGCAGGCTGCGCTCGCACGCCTCGCGGATGTGCCGGGCCGACAACCGGCTGGCGTTGGGCCACGGATCGCGCCCGTTGTAGACCTTGGTGGCGATCACCGTCTTCTCCCGGCGCTTGTCGCCCTGGGCGAACCAGCGGCCGATGATCTCCTCGGTCGGCCCGCCCGGCCCGCCGTAGACGTTGGCCGTGTCGAAGAAGTTGATGCCCAGCTCGAGGCCCCGGTCCATGATCCGGTGACCCTCGGCCTCGTCGGTCTGGTTCCCGAAGTTCATGGTGCCGAGGCACAGCGGGCTGACGCGGAGGCCCGTCCGGCCCAGGAAGCGGTAGTCCATGAAGCGACGATAGACGGAGACCCCCACTACCGTTCCGGGCGCCATGAGCGCGACCGAGAAGACCGCCATCCGCTCCAACTGGACCGTCGAGGAGGTCCGGGAGATCTGGGAGCTGCCCCTCATGGAGCTCGTGCAGCGGGCGTCGGAGGTCCACCGGGCGTTCCACGACCCGACCGAGGTCCAAGTCTGCGAGCTGCTCTCGATCAAGACCGGCGGCTGCCCCGAGGATTGCGGCTACTGCTCGCAGTCGGTGCACAACGACAGCGAGCTCCAGGTCCAGCCGCTGATGCAGCTCGACGACGTGCTGCGGGCGGCCCGCCGTGCCAAGGCCAATGGGGCCAGCCGGTTCTGCATGGGCGCGGCATGGCGCGAGGTCAAGGACAACGCCCAGTTCGACCGCGTGCTCGACATGGTCCGCGGCGTGCACGACGTCGGGCTCGAGGTGTGCGCCACGCTCGGCATGCTCACCCCCGAGCAGGCCAAGCAGCTCGAAGAGGCCGGCCTCTACGCCTACAACCACAACCTCGACACCTCCGCCGACTACTACGGCGAGGTCATCACCACCCGCACCTACCAGGACCGGCTCGACACCATCGCCGCCGTCCGGGAGACGAGCATCACGGTGTGCTGCGGCGGGATCATCGGCATGGGCGAGAGCGACGACGACCGCATGTCACTGCTGCACACCCTGGCCACGCTCGACCCCCATCCCGAGTCGGTGCCCGTGAACGTCCTGTCGAAGGTGGAGGGCACCCCCCTCGCCGATCAGGCGGACGTGCCGGTCTGGGACACCGTCCGCATGATCGCGGTGGCCCGGGTCCTGATGCCCACCTCGGTGGTCCGGCTCTCGGCGGGCCGCCATCTCATGTCGTTCTCCGACCAGGCCCTGTGCTTCCTCGCCGGCGCCAACTCGATCTTCTCGAGCGACCGCAACATCCTGCTCACGGAGCCGTCGCCCAACCACAGCTCCGACAAGGCCATGCTCCGAGCCCTCGGCCTGCGCCCCAAGGCGCTGGCGGCCCGCCCCGCTTAACGCGTGGCGTTGTCGATGAGACCCCACCGGCGACGCAACGTCAGGTCGGCCTTGGTGAAGGCGGCATCGATGATGATCCCGATCGTGAGGATCACGAGCATCCACGCGATCAGCAGCTCCGAATCGCTGAACTGACGGGCGAAGTCCAGGCGCGAGCCGATCGACGGCTTGTTGCCGACGATCACGATGAGCTCACCCGCCATCAGGCTGCGCCAGGCAAACGCCCAGCCTTGCTTCAGACCACCGACGAAGCCGGGGAGCGCGGCCGGCAGGATGACGTGGCGGTAGAGGCCAACGCCCCGCGCGCCGACCATCCGCCCAGCGCGAAGCAGGAGCGGTGGGACGTGGTCGACGCCTGAGACGAGCCCATTGGCGATGGACGGCGCTGCACCGAGCACGACGACGAACATGATCGCCCGCTCACTGATCTGGAACAGTGCGATTGCCAACGGGAACCAGGCGATCGACGGCATCGTTTGCAGCCCGGTGATCATGGCCCCGATGGCACTCCGGACGATTCGAGTGCGGGCGATCGAGATGCCCAACAACGAGCCGATGACAACCGCGACGGCGTAACCCGCCAACGCTCGACGCATGGTGATTCCAACGGCCCTCCAGAACTCGCCGACGAAGAGCAGCTCCCAGAGGCGAGGAAGCACCTTGGCGGGACCCGGCAGGACGTACTCGGGCTTCCATCCCGCCCAGACGATCAGCTGCCAGCCGGCGAGGAACAAGCCAAGGGCACCCAGCTTGGGCCAGGTCATGGCCCAGACCCGCGACCACCTACTGGGCGCCTTGCCGAGGACGCTCTCCAGCGCGTCGAGGCCGGCCAGGTTCAGCAGGTGTTCATCGACTGCCATGGCGACGGACCTCCTCGCGCAGACGGTCGGTGACCTTGGCCGCAAGCCCGGAGACCTCAGGCGAGTCGATGCGCCGCGGTCGAGGGATCTCGACCTCGAAGGTGGCGGCGACCCGACCGGGTCGGCTGGTGAGCAGCACGATGCGATCGGCCAGTCGGGCCGCCTCGCGCACGTTGTGGGTGACGAACACGACCGTCAGCCCCGACCCCGACCAGACCGACTCGAGCTCGTCGTGGAGCAGGTCGCGGGTCATTGCATCGAGCGCACCGAACGGCTCGTCCATGAGCAGGATGTCCGCGTCCTGGGCGAGCGAGCGGGCGAGTGCCACCCGCTGGCGCATGCCACCCGAGAGCTCATGGGGCCGGCGGTGGCCCTGCCCCCCGAGGTGCACCTTGTCGAGCAGCTCGGACGCCCGACCGCGCCGCTCACCCTTGCCCACACCCTTCAGTCGCATCGGGAGGGCCACGTTGTCGACGACGTCGAGCCACGGGAACAGGGCCGCCTCCTGGAACATGAGCGCCGGCCGGCCGTCGACCTCGACCTCGCCGAGGGTCGGCCGGTCGAGCCCGGCCATCAGGTTGAGGGCCGTCGACTTGCCACAGCCCGACGCGCCGACGACACACACGAACTCACCGCGCCCAACGGCCAGGTCGATGCCATCGAGGGCGACGACGGCATCGGCGCCGTGGCCGAAGGCCTTCGACACCGACCGGAGGGCGATGGCGGCCCCCGTAATGGGGTCGTCGATGCCGACAGGGGCAGCGACGGTCGTCATGACCTGACCTTGGAGCCGCCCCGCGCCGTCAACACCTTGTTGAGCAGGCGCAGGTCGTAGATGCCCTTGATCGAGGTGTCGGCCGGCAGGAGCTCGACGTCGGCGGCGTGCTTCGCCGAGCCCCGGAGGCTGGCCGCGATGGGGTCGGCCGTGAAGGTCATCCGCGACCACGCGCGGTCGGTCTCCTCCGCAGTGATGTTCTTGCCGGTGATCTTCACGATGCCGGCACCGACGAGCTGCTTGGCCTTCGCCGGCTTCGAGGTGATGAGACGGATGGCGTCGAGCTCACCGCGGAGCAGGCGCTCGACGGCCGCCGGGTGCTTGGCGAGGAAGTCGGCGCGCACGAGGAGGTTGGTCGTGACGAAGCGGCCACCCGGCCACTGCGTGGCCTCGTCGACGAAGACGTGGCCGCCGCCCTCGACGACCAGCCGGGTGGCCCACGGCTCCGGCACCCATGCGCCGTCGATCTGGCCGGCCTTGAACTGGTCGAGCGTGCTGCTGTTCTGCTGGGGGCGGATGTGGACGTCACCCCCGCCGCTCGTGTCGGCCGACAGGCCGTGCCGCTCGAGGTAGTAGCGCAAGGCCACGTCTTGGGTGTTGCCGAGCTGCGGTGTCGAGAACGTCTTTCCCTTGAGGTCAGAGTCCTTCGTGATGCCGGAGCGGGTCACGAACGAGGCACCACCCGAGGTCGCCCCGGCGATGATGCGCACCGCCTTCGACTTGGCGTAGGCGTTGATCGACGGGTTCGGCCCGATGAACGTGGCGTCGATCGCCCCCGACAGCAGCGCCTCGCTGGCTTCGGGCCCGGCGTTGAAGGCGAAGGTCTTCAGCCCGTCGGCGCCGAGGGCGTCCTGGAACAGCCCACCCTCGATCCCGACGATGGCCGGGGCATGGGTGATGTTGGCGAAGTAGCCCAGCCGGACGGTGACTGGCTTCGAGTTGGAGGCGGCGGCCGCCGTCCCGCCGTCGCCCCCACAGGCGGTGAGGAGCAGGACGGCAGCGACGGCGGCGGCGAGGAGCGTGAGGGTTCGGCGGCTCGGCATCCCGCCAGGATACCCACTATTCCTACTATGTCAATAGGAATTGACGAGATCAGTCGGCTTCCTCGATGGTGACCGAGTTGATGACCACGTCGTCGAGGGGCCGGTCGCCGGCGCCGGTGGGCACCTTCTCCATCTGGTCGACCACCTCGAGGCCCTTCACGACCTTGCCGAACAGCGAGTAGCTGGGCGGCAGCGACGCGCCATTTGGCCCGCTGATGATGAAGAACTGGCTGCCGTTGGTGTTGGGACCGGCGTTGGCCATGGCGAGGGAGCCGACCTCGTAGCGGCCCGGCTTGGGCAGCTCGTCCTCGAACTTGTAGCCGGGGCCGCCCCGGCCGGTGCCCTCGGGGTCGCCGCCCTGGCACACGAAGCCCTGGATGATCCGATGGAAGATGACGCCGTCGTAGTAGCGGTTCTGGGCCAGGAAGACGAAGTTGTTCACCGTCTTCGGCGCCGCCACCGGGTCGAGGGCGATGACGAGCTCGCCCAGCGAGGTGTCCATCCTGGCCGTGTAGCGCTTGGCCGGGTCGATGACCATGGGCGGGGGCGCGTCGAAGCTGGTCTTGCGGGGGGTGTCAGCCATGACAACAGTCTGTCGTGGAATTTGTAGCCTCCGGGCCGTGACCGACGTGAAGCCTGTCCGTGAGCGATGGACCGCCCAGTGGGCTGAGCTGTTCGACGAGGTGGTGACGTCGGGCCTCTGCACCGGCTGCGCGGCCTGCGTGGTGGCCTGCCCGCACGACGTGCTGGGCTACACGCACGAGACCGGTGGCTATCGGCCCTTCCACCTCGAAGACGAGCTGGGCCCGTCAGATTGCACGCATGGCCAGAAGGGCTGCACGTCCTGCACCCGGGCCTGCCCCCGGTTCCGGTTGTGGGAGACCGACGCCGACCAGTTCCTCTTCGGCCGCGACCGCGAGCCGGCCGAGGTGGCCGGCGTGTCCTCCGACGTGGTGTTGGCCCGGGCCACCGACCCCCGCGTGCATGCCGCCGGCCAGGACGGTGGGCTCGTCTCGGCGATCCTGATCTGGGCGCTCGAGAACGGGATGGTCGATGCCGCACTGGTGTCGGGCACCGACCCGGCCGACACCTGGAAGGCGGCGCCGGCCGTGGCCACCACGGCCGAGCAGGTCCTGGCCACGGCCGGGAGCCGCTACACCTACTCGGCCAACACCCTGGCCTATGCCGACGCCGTGGCCGGCGGCGCCGAGAAGCTGGCCCTGGTCGGCATGAGCTGCCAGACATCGGCCGTCCCGGTGATGAAGGCGCGGAAGATCGGCAAGGTCGGCCGCCGGTTCGAGCTCAACATCGGGCTGCTGTGCTCGAAGAGCTTCGACGACGCCATCTTCGAGGAGCTGTTCGAGGCCAAGTACGGCCTGGCCCGCGAGGACATCCAGAAGACCAACATCAAGGGTGTCTTCCAGATCTGGATGCGCGACGGCAGCTACCACGAGGTCCCCCTCAAGGAGTGCCACGCCTGGACCCGCCCGGGCTGCAACCTGTGCCCCGACTTCGCCGCCGAGCACGCCGACATCTCCACCGGCGGCATCGGCGCCTTCAACGACTGGACCCTCACGATCGTCCGCACCGAACGGGGCCGGGAGGTCATGGCCGGGATGCTGGCCGCCGGGCTCATCGAGACCCGCCCGGGCGACGACGACCCCGGGGCCATCGAGCTCCTCCACAAGCTGGCTGCCCGCAGCCGCAAGCGCTGGCCGGAGACCGCCGTCGAGGCCCCCCGCCGCCTGCCCTAGCGCCTGTCCATGTAGCGACTGCTTGACAAATCAAGCACTCTCCGGCACACTGGGGGCACCCCCCCAACCCCACGCCGGAGGAACCATGACAACCACCCCTGCAGCCGAGACGATCGACAAGGCCACCGCCGCCACTGCGACCTACGCCGCCGGCCTCAAGGCCGCCAGCGACCAGGTCCTGGCCACCACCCAGAAGACCAGCGAGCTGGCCTTCGACCTGGCCAAGAGCTTCATCAACATCGCCGTCGAGGTGGCGCCGAAGTTCGCCACCGCCCCGTACGTCCCCTCGAAGAAGGACATCCAGGACCTCCTCTCGGCCAGCTTCGCCCCGGTCGAAAAGGCCGTTGCCATGCAGCGCGCCGCGGCCACCGCCCTCCTCGACGCCACTGGCGTCGTGAAGGCCTGAGCAACACACCTCGCACCGACGCGAGCGGCCGGGCCAGCTGGCCCGGCCGCTCGGTCGCGTTTCCGCCTTCTCAGAGGACGCCATGAGCAACCAGGACCAGCCCGAGGACAAGCTCCAAGGTCTCGGCGACTTCATCCGCCAGCAGCGCCGCCTCGCCAACCTCTCGCTGCGCAAGATGGCCGACCTCGCCCAGATCTCGAACCCGTACCTGAGCCAGCTCGAGCGCGGGCTCCATGAGCCGTCGGTGCGCGTGCTCCAGTCGATCGCCAAGGCGCTCAACCTCTCGGCCGAGACCCTGCTCGAACAGGCCGGCCTCCTCGAGCACCACGACCCCGTCGACGGGGCGGTCCCCGAGACCGAGGCTGCCATCAGGGCCGACCGTCACCTCAGCGAGCACCAGAAGCTCGCCCTGCTCTCGGTCTACCGCACCTACATCGCGGGTTTTTCGCCGTCGGAGGCAGAGCCTCCTCGGCGAGCTTGATGCCGGCGGCTGCGCCACCGGCGTGAGGCAGCGACCGGCGAAGCCGGATCGCTGCGACGCTCAGGCTGCTGCTTGCTCGGTCTCGTCGCTCAAGAACTCCTCGATGACCGCGGCCACGTCACGAAGATCCTCACGCAGCAGGAAGGAGTGACCGACACCGGGCACGACGACCTGTCGAGCACGGTGGATGTGCGAGGCCAGGTACTGGCCGGCGGGCACCGAGCAGATCGTGTCGTGCTCACCCGAGATGATGAGCGTTGGCACCGTCACCTGGTCGAGCCACGCCCGGCTCGACCACCGGCTGGCCGCCAGCAGCTGGTAGCAGTAGCCCAGGGAGCTCGGCGGCCGTAGCCCCCGGGCTCGGTCGGCAGTCGAGTAGTCGCCGCCACCGCCGTCGCCGAACACGCTGCGAATGAGTCGCTGCCCGGCAGGTCGCAGGTAGTAACGGCTCGGCGTCAGCATGATGCCGAGCGCCATGGGCACATGGACCGCCGAGCGGCCGCCCAGCTCCCGCAGGTCGGTCAACGAGGTCGACCACCCCGCGCTGGTCGCGGCCAGCACCAGCCGCGCCACCCGATCGTCGGCCCGAGCCAGCTCCTGGGCCACGAAGCCCCCGAAGGAGTACCCGAGCACGTCGACCTCGGCCACGCCGGCGGCATCGAGCACCTGACGGGCGACCGCGGCGACGGCGGCCATGTCGTACGGATGTCGCGGGGTGCCCGAGCCGCCGGTGCCCGGCGCGTCATAGGCGATCGTTCGCCGGCCCAGCGAGCGGCGGAGCGGGGCCAGCATCTCGAGGTTGGCGCCCAGCCCGTTCAGCAGCAGCAGCGGCCGCTCACCTGCTGCGCCACCGTCGCCCGGTTGGCTGTCGGACCACCGCACCGACGTGCTCCCGACGGCAAGCATCGCCGTCGGGAGGGTTTGTTCACGCTCGGACATACTCCCCCGGCGCATCGCAAAGGGCAGGGTAACGGTCGTTCCCCAACGGTGGATGCACGCTCAGGCTCCCCGACCGGTCGCTGATCCACGCCAGCCAGTCGTTCCACCAGGTCTCCCGGTGCTCCGTCGCACCCGCGAACCAGGCATCGGGATCGACCGGGAGCTCGTCGTTGGTCCAGAGCCTCGACTTCGGGTTCGGTGGGTTGACGATCCCGGCGATGTGGCCGGCAGAGGTCAGCACGAACCGGCACTCCCCCTTGAACAGCTGTGTCGTCTTGTACGAGCCACGCCACGGGACGATGTGGTCGTCGATGGCGGCGCACACATAGGTCTCGGTCGAGATCTCCGAGACCATCAGCCGCTGCCCCGCCAGCTCGACCTCATCGCGGGCAAGGGCGTTCTCGACCCAGCACTTGCGCAGATAGAACGAATGCATCTTGGCCGGCATGCGGGTCGAGTCGCTGTTCCAGGCCAGCAGGTCGAAGGCAGGCGGCCGCTCGCCCATCAGCCAACCCGACGCCACGTAGTTGAAGATCAGATCGTTGGCCCGCATGAGGTTGAACGTCCGCGCCATCTGGCCGGCTTCGAGGTAGCCGTGCTTTGCCATGCGACGCGAGAGGCCCTCCACGCTCCTGTCATCGGAGAAGACGGTCCCGAGGATCCCGCCGATCGAATGGTCGTTCAGGCAGTTGAGATAGGTCGAGCTGTTGACGATGCCACGATCGTCGACCGCGTCGAGATAGGCGAGAAGCGCGGTGTTGAGCGTCCCCCCAATGCACGCGGCGACCGTGTTGACGATCTCGGCGCCGGTGATGTCGCGCACGACATCGAGCGCCGCGCGCGGCCCCTGGAGCATGTAGTCGTCGAAGCCGACGTCGCGCATCGACGCATCCGGATTGCGGTAGCTGATGACGAACACGGTGAACCCGTTGCGCACGCACCATTCGATCAGGCTCTTCCCCGGAGCGAGATCGAGGATGTAGTACTTGTTGACCCACGGCGGGCAGAAGAGCAGCGGGATCTCGTAGACCTGTTCGGTCACGGGCTCGTACTGGATGAGCTCGATGAGCTCGTTGCGAAACACGACCTTCCCGGCCGTCACGGCCAGGTTGCGGCCCACCTCGAACGAACGGAGGTCGACCTGGTTGGGATAGCCACCGTTGGTCCTCACGTCGTGGACGAAGTTCGCGACGCCGCGCACGACGGACCTGCCGCCGGTCTCGAACGCCCGCCGGAGGGCAGCCGGATTGGTGGCAAGGAAGTTGGTGGGCGCAAGGGCGTCGGCGATCAGCTGGGCGGCGAAGCGGGCCTTCGACGCCGACGGCTCCTCGAGCTCGGCGATGTCGACGGTGTCGAGCACCAGCCGCTGGGCGGCGAGGTAGGCCTGGAGCATCCCGTAGTAGCCGGCGTTCTCGGACCACGCCGGGTCGCGGAAGCGCTTGTCGTTCGCCGCCGGCGCCAACGGGCCAGTGGCATCGATGCCAACCGACCGCTGCGCCGATGCAGCAGCCGCCCGGGCCAGGTTCGACGCGAACCGGGTGAGGTTGCCGACCGCCGGGACCGGGTGCTTGGCGGCCCCGATGACCGCTCCACGCAACGACCGGCCCAGCGCCAGCGGATCGACGGAGCTGAGCATCGCCTCGGCCGCGCCGAGGGACTCCTCGACAACTTCGGCGTTCGGCTCCATGGTCGTCCTCTCGACGTACCCGTCGTCTGGCGAACGTTACGCCTCGAGCGCTCTGGCCCGTACGAAGAT
>Ga0136846_1210688_pt1 | contig 11333 bp, 10 predicted proteins | sample HopSoiMetagenom2_FD_96841 | JGI IMG/M metagenome (GOLD analysis project Ga0136846, IMG submission 96841) | Grasslands soil microbial communities from Hopland, California, USA - 2 Assembly 2016 (version 4) | ecosystem: Environmental > Terrestrial > Soil > Grasslands | place: USA: Hopland... | reverse complement strand
GGGTGCGAGCTGATTGATTGCACCGACATCGCGGCGACGGTCGATTTTCGCGTGTTTCGCGAGACGGCCGACGCGGGAAAGAAGGTCCGCGGGCTCAACGCTCCGGGCGGCGCGAGCTTTTACAGTCGCAAGCTGATCGACGAGCTGACGGAATACGTGAAGCAGTTCGAGGCGAAAGGGCTGGCGTGGTTTCGCGTCGAGCCGGACGGCAAATTGTGGTCGCCGGTCTCGAAGAACTTTACCGAGGAGCAGCTTGGCAAGATTAAGGAGCGGATGAAGGGCCAGCCGGGGGACTTATTGTTCTTTGTGGCGGACACGTGGGCGGTGAGCTGCAAGGCGCTGCACGCACTGCGGAAGAAGGTTGGCGCGGACCTGAAGCTGTATGATCCGAAGGCGATGCACTTTTCGTGGATCGTCGAATTTCCGATGTTCGAATACGACCAGGAGGAGAAGCGCTGGAACAGCATGCACCACCCGTTTACTGCGCCGCGGCCGCAGGACGTGCCGCTCTTGGAAACCGATCCCGGTAACGCAAGGGCCGTGGCTTATGACCTCGTGATCAATGGCAGCGAGGCGGGCGGCGGCACGATCCGCATCCACGATCAGGCGACGCAGAGCAAGGTCTTCCGATTGCTGGGAATCGACGCTGAGACGGCCAAAAATCGCTTCGGCTTTCTGCTTGACGGGCTGCAAATGGGCGCGCCGCCGCACGGCGGAATTGCACTGGGGATCGATCGCATCGTGATGCTGTTTGGCAACCTCGACAGCATTCGTGAGGTAATTGCATTTCCCAAGACGCAAAAGGCAACCGACCTGATGACCGGCGCGCCGAACGTCGTTGAGGCGAAGCAGCTACGGGAATTGGGTATCAAGATTGCCGGCGCAGCGGACAAGGCCTAGTCACTTTGGTTTAGTTCGTCATCGTTCCGACGTTGAGGCAAACCAGCTCTCCGCCTCCGCTGCGGACATAGAGGCGGCCGCGGGAAAGAGCGGGCAGCGCGCGAGTCGGACCGCTGGCGATGTGAGCCGTGGCGAGCTCGCGATAGGCGGCTGGGTCGGCGGCGGCCAGCGCGAGTTGACCGTCGGTTTTTTGAATCAGCAGCTTGTCGCCAGCGAGGATGATGTGAGCCACCCCGTAGCCAGTTTTTGACCAGCGGACGTTTCCGGTAGCGGCTTCGACGCATCGCAGCTCAGCGACGCCGACGTCTTCGCGGCCATGAATGCCGTAGATGAAGCCGTTGTGCTCGATGGGCGTCGCGTACTGGCTCGACATCGTATCGTCGTTGGACCAGATCGGCCTAGTGGACGAGCCGTCGAGCGAAGCGAGCGTGGCGCCGACGCCGTAGCTGGAAGTGGCGAAGAGCTTGTTGTCGAAAATCAGCGGCGTGGCGGCGTTAACCGTTGGCCCGCGCTTGCCGAACGGAAACAGGGTGGTAACGTTGCCCGTAGCAGAATCGGCCAGCACGCAGTTCATGCGGGTAATAAATAATGCCTCTTCCTTGCCGCCGATTTTGGCGAGCGCCGGAGAAGAATAGCTGGCCGCCTCGTCGCTCGATTTCCAAGCCGTCTTGCCGCTGGCCGGATCGAGGGCGACGATGCCGACACCGCGGCCGCCGACGTTCACCAGCAGCTTGCCGCCAATAAGGATCGGCGTGCTGCCTGCGCCGAAATATCCTTCATCGCCCTTGTAGTCGGCATAGAGCGAGCGCGACCAGCGTTTTTCGCCGGTATCGAGCGCCACCGCGTGCAGGTCGCCCGCGGCGCCAAAGACGTAGGCGGTATCATCGGCCAACAGCGGCACACAGCGGGGACCGATGTCTCTGTCTGGATCGACTCCACCTCGATAGCTGGCCGAAAAATCGGCCTTCCACTGTGATTTGCCGCTAGCGGCCTCCAAGCATTCGACCCGCTCGCTCGCGCCGACGCGATGAAAGACGATGGCGCGCTGGCCGAGCAATGCCGCGCCGGCGTATCCGCTGCCGAGCGGGTATTTCCAAAGCACTTTTGGCCCGCTGGCTGGCCAGGAATCGCTGAGTCGCTCGCCGTCGGCGTGGCCGTTGCGGTACGGGCCGAGGATTTGCGGCCAGTCGCCGGCGCTAGCGGCTCCGACGGCAAGCAAAAGCCCTGCCATGGCAGTGATGCGATGAGCGAAAGACATATCGATGTACTCCGATTGAAACATCGGGGGCTATTGTATCCGCCCGATTATGCCGCTGCCGCGGTAGCAACGACCTTGTTTTGCTGCCCATAGGCGCGTTTGTCGAAACGGGGGAAATTACCTATGATTTAAGTAGTAGGGCGCGTGCAGTGCTAAGCGGCGGGCCGTGTGCGTTGGCGCGGTGACTTCATTTCCCCAGCGCGGAGCGGCGTGTGGCTCGACTTTTCCGGTTTGTTGAAAAAAAGCGCGGTGAGCGCCGGACCGGCTCCAATCTCGTCGGCAGCTTCGGCGAAGCGGCCTTCTGTGGCTCGCTGTTTGTGCTGGGCACACTGCTTCTAGGCATTATCGTCGGGACGCAAGTTGTTCAACCCGATCCGAGCCAGTTCAAGTTCGGTTATGGCCGCTGGCTAATCATTTTGGTTGGCGCATCGTCGGTGGTTTTGGGCGGCGTAGGGCTAATTTGGACGGTGCTTCGCCTGGGCACGTCGATCGAGCGGCGCAGCGCGATGGCCAGGCGGGCGGCAGAATCGGATTTTGCTCATGCAGCCGCACCGCGGCCGAAAAATTACCCGACGTTGCCCCCGTTTGATGGACTGACAAACAGCCCCGGCATCGAGTTGGCCTATCGGCTGCCTGCTTCGCAAACGCCCGGCTGGCGTCTTTTGGCGACGACAATCTTCGCCATGCTGTGGCTATTCCTGGTGTTCCTGCTCACGGTACCCGTGATTCGCTGGCACATCGCAGGTCGGCACGAATGGCTGCTGTCGGCGCTGCTCTTGCCGTTCTGGGCCGTCTGCTACTGGTCGGTGCGGTCGTTCTTGCAGCTTTTGATGCTGAATAGTGGAATGGGACAGTCGACGATCGAGATTTCCGATCTGCCGTTGATTCCCGGGCGCGAATATCAGGCGGTCGTTGCGCAGCATGGTCATGTCACGATAAAGTCACTCGAGGTCGCGCTGATCTGCGAGGAAGAGGCGACTTTTATGCAGGGGACGGATATTCGCACTGAGGTGCGGGAGGTCTATCGCAATACCTGCGCGGCGTGGAGCAATTTTCGCATTGAACCGCCGATTCCGTTTACGGCCACATGCGGCATTCCTGTCCCCGCCAATATCATGCACTCATTTCAGTCGCCGCATAACGTTGTGCGATGGCGGCTGGTCGTGCGCGGCGAGCCGCAGAATTGGCCGATCTTCGAGCGCGGTTTTCCGCTGGTCGTTTATCCGGGTGAGGCGACGATGCACGTCGAAGGCGAAAGTCGCGCCGAGCGTAGCGCGCTGCCCGAGCCGGTTGTGGTTAGCGGAGCATCTGCGTGACCGAGCCGCTCTTGAGCCTGTGCATTGTCGGGCCGAAAAAGTGTTTTGCAGTCGGCGATGAGCTGATCTGCGAGTACCAAATCGACGCTGTCGATCCGGCGGAGATTCAGGCCGTTGAGGCCTCGATCCTTTGGCACACGCAGGGCAAAGGGGAAGACGACCTGGGCGTGCATTTTTTTGAGCGGCGACTGCCCGCCGACGCCGATGACGGCGATCTGCGGCCAATGCGGCGACTGAAAACTCGTCTGCCAAACAGCCCGCTCAGCTATCGCGGTGCGATTCTGAGCATCGAGTGGTGCATCCGCTTGCGTCTGTTTTTGCGGCGTGGTCGCGAATATGTCGTCGAAGAGGGATTCACACTAGGCAGCGTTCCGGCGGTGTTGCCGGCCGTAGTGGTGCATGCGCAGGATGAGGAACAATAGGCGTGGCGTCAAATCCCTTTTCCACGCGCTTCATTCGACCGGGGGCAATACCTTTTTTGTTCGCTGGCGATGACTCAGCGGCGTCACGGATCGAGCGGCTACAGGAAAATGGCTGGTGGGGCCAGATCATTGGTCACCATGGCAGCGGCAAATCGACGCTACTGGCGGCGCTAAAGCCGGAGCTGGAAGCTGCGGGCAGACAAATCGTGGAGATTGCACTACATCAAGGCCAGCGTCGAATGCCGCCGCTGAACCGCCGTAGTCTGATGGCCACGACGCAGCTTGTGATCGACGGCTACGAGCAGCTTTCCTGGTGGTCGCGGTGGCAAGTGAAGTTGCTGTGCCGGTGGTGCGGCGCGGGGTTGCTCGTTTCTTCGCACGCGGACGTAGGATTGCCGACGATTTGCCGCACGGAGGCGAGCGAGCAGATTGCGCGGGCGATTGTAGCGCAGCTACTGGGTGATGGTGAGGCGATTATTACGTCGAGCGACGTCGCCGCAGCGTATGAGGCCACGGGCGGGAATGTGCGCGAGACGCTATTCAGGCTGTACGACGTCTATCAACAGAAAGCAATGCAGCCGGCGGCCAGGTAATTGGCTGTTCACCGCCCCTTGGCTGAAATTGCGACGCCTAGCACGCCAACCACAACAACCACGGCACAAATTCCAATGACGATGAGCGGCAGGAAGAGGGCAAGAGCGGCCTTTCCGCCAGTGGTTTCGTGAGCCCGCGACAGGCCGACGATTTCCAGCACAACGACCCACACAAAAATCGCGAGCGGCCCAACACATGGAATCACATTCAGCCAGGCCGTCGAGCCTTGAGCGAAGGCCAGCACTCGCAGCGTCGTTTCGAAGTTTTGCCGTGCGCCGCCGACCATCATTAAGCAAACATGGACAACAGCTGCTCCGATCAATAGCCCGATCGTTGCCCCGAGCACGACGCTGGCCACTGCCTGGCCGAGCTGCACGGCGACTTGAATACCCATGAGCATGCCTGCGTCGGGTCCACCCTCCTGTTTGCCGAGCATGGAAATACCGATCACCATCGGAAGGTTCCAAAGCAAGTTACCCACAACTCCAATTGCCAGACCAAAGGCGCAAAACAGCATCGGCGAGCCCAGTCCGCCTTGCAGACGCATGATCGAGAAGGCGTAAGTTGGCTGCATCATGCAGAGCTTTGCCGTTTCCCACCATGCACTAAAACCGTGCCCTTGATACTCCCACGGCAAGCCTGGACGAGGCCCGCCGGGCATTACACCGTAGGCATAGGCCGCCGGGGCAGGCGACGCGTAAGGATTTTCTGAGTAAGCCGGCGCGCCGGCCGATGCGAAGGGGATATCAGCCGCGGGCTTCATCGGTGGCGGTGGAAAACTGGTGGCCGGTTGATCAGTGGAAAACGGATTGGCTGGCGGCATGGGCGCGGGGGGCACGCTGGCCGGTATGGGCGCTGGCGGTTCACCCACCGCGGCGAGGGCTGTTGCAACTCCCGGCACCGTCATCAAGGCCTGGCACTTCGGACAGCGGGCGCTCTTGCTGGCGGCCGCCTCAGGAACACGCAGAAGCTGGCCGCACTGGCTGCAGCGAAATTCGATGGGCATGAGAGCGAAGCTCCAAGAACCAAGAGCCGAAGAACCAAACAGCAGCCACTGAAACGCAGGATTTTGGAAAGCACTATAATCGATTGTGCCTGGCTTTGGTTCTTCGGATCTCTGGTTCTTGTATTTTTCCTTTCTGTGATTTCGCCCACTTCTATTCTCGGTCCCCAGGGGCGTATCGCGGCCAGGCTGCCGGGCTACGAACACCGGCCGCAGCAGCTCGCGATGGCCGACGTGGTGGAGCGAGCGATTGTCGATGGCCATCATTTGGTGGTTGAGGCCGGAACCGGCGTCGGCAAGAGCTTTGCCTATCTGGTGCCGGCGATTTCGTATGTCACGGCGGAGCCGCAACCGCCGCCGAGTGAAGACGAGGATGAAGAGCAACCATTTGCTGGCGGAATACAAAAGCCGCGGCGGCGGGTGATCATTTCAACGCATACAATCAGCCTGCAGGAGCAGCTTTTGCAGAAGGACCTGCCGCTGCTGCGAAGCGTGATTCCGGACGAATTTTCGGCCGTGCTGGTCAAAGGCCGCGGCAATTACTTGAGCTTGCGCCGGATGAATCTGGCGGGGGAACGCGCAGGCAGCCTGTTTTCGCAGGAGGAAGAACTGCACGACCTGCGGCAGATCATCGCCTGGTCAAAGCAAACTGGCGATGGCTCGCTGAGCGACCTTTCGTATCGCCCGCGGCCGACCGTGTGGGACGAAGTCGCCAGCGACAGCAGCAATTGTCTGGGTCGCAAATGCCCGACGTACAAGGATTGCTTTTATTTTCGAGCTCGGCGGCGGGTGACGAACGCGCAGCTTCTGATCGTCAATCATGCCCTGTTCTTCAGTGACCTCGCATTGCGCCGCAGCGGCGTCAGCATCTTGCCTGACTATGACGCGGTGATCCTCGACGAAGCGCACACGCTGGAAGCAGTCGCCGGAGATCACTTGGGGCTAAGCATTACCTCCGGCCAGATGCAATTCATTCTGAACAAGCTCTATAACGACCGCACAAATAAGGGCTTGCTGCTCACGCGCAAGCTGCGCGCGGCGCAGGACCTCGTCGTGGAATGCCACATGCGGGCTGATGAGCTGTTCGGCGACGCCTGGCAACTGGCCCAGCATCCGGCAAATCGCACCGGACGGATTCTGAAGCCCAATCTGATTGAGAACCGGCTCAGCCCGCTGCTTGTTAAGCTGGCCCGCGAGCTGCGTCAGGCGGCGAAGGAAATTGAAAGTGAATCGGAACGGCTCGATTTCACGTCCGCCCACGATCGAATCACCGGCCTGGCCGGCGAATTGACACACTGGATCGAACAACAAAGCGAAGGGCTCGTCTATTGGATTGAAGGAGGCTGGGGCCGCGGAGGTCGTCCGCGCGTCGGCCTGTCGGCCGCGCCCGTCGATGTGGGCCCTGTGCTGCGCGAGCATCTATTCGAGAAAACCCGATCCGTAATCATGACTAGCGCCACACTCGCAATCGGTCAGCCACCGCGATTTGATTTTTACAAGTCGCGTATTGGATTAACGAGCTGCGAAACGCTGCGGGCCGGCAGTCCGTTCAATTTCCGCGAGCAGGCGAAGCTGATTATCGTCCGGGGGCTTCCTGATCCAACCGCCGAAAAGGAGAAATTCGAAAAGCAGACGATTCCGCTCATCAAGCGCTATGTGGAGCGGACGGACGGCCATGCTTTTGTCCTCTTCACCAGCTACGAATCGCTGCGGCGAGCCGCGGCTGCTTTGTCCCTGTGGCTGGCAGAGCATGACCTGGCTTTATACAGCCAAGCCGATGGGGTGCCGCGGTCTCAATTGCTCGATCAATTCAAGAAGAATTCTCGCGGCGTGCTGCTGGGCACTGACAGCTTTTGGCAAGGCGTCGATGTGCCGGGCGAGGCGCTGACGAACGTGATTATCACCAAATTACCGTTCAGCGTGCCCGATCAGCCGCTCTTAGAAGCTCGTCTGGAGGCGATCCGCGCCGCCGGCGGCAATCCCTTCCGGGATTATCAACTTCCCGAGGCGGTGATAAAACTGCGGCAAGGATTCGGCCGGCTGATTCGCACGCAGCAAGATCGCGGCATCGTCGTGATGCTCGATCCGCGACTGCGAACGAAGCCGTATGGCCGCGTGTTTTTGCAGTCGCTTCCCGATTGCGAAGTGGTGGAGGAGTCGGTAGAAGGCGAGGCGCGGACAGTGACTGGTGAGTGGTAAGGAGCGGTGCGATGAACATCAATGTGTTTGCGGCCTGTTTGTCCGTCATTCTGCTTTCGATATGCGGAGTGAAGGGCGCAGAGCCGCTGTCTGTGGGATTGGTCAACGTCGATCGCATTCTCAAGGAATACAAGCCGCTTAACGACAAGATCGATCCGCTGAAGACGGAAGCGAAGGACTTGGATGGGGCCGTTCAGGTGCGTCAGGCGGAATTGGAAACAGTTGCCAATCAGGCCCGTCAGACTCAGCCTGGCTCGCCCGAATTCCAGCGACTGCAGATTCAACTCGTTAAGCTGCAAACGGACCTGCAGCAATTCGTGGCCAAGGGGCGACACGATCTGCAGCAAAAGGAAGCAACTGTCTATTTGGCATTTTTCCGTCAGCTCGATGCCGAGATCAGTAAATACGCCAAGGCCAATGGCCTCAAGCTGGTTCTGCGGCAATATGAGACATCGTTCGAGGACGGCCAGTCACTGCCTGACGTCGCCAAGGCGCTCAACCGCACGATCTTGTATGAAGAAGGACTCGATATTACGGACTCGATTTTGAAAGCCATGCGCACGCCGGCGAGCGGTGGCCAGCGATAGTCTCGTTCGATACGATTTGTGGAGATATCTCATGCGACGAAATGCTGTTTTTCTACTCATCGCTGTATCGACGTCGCTTATGGCGACAGCCGCCGATTTTCAGTTTCGCGATCAGGAGCTGCCGACGAGATTGACAGTCGGTTATGCGGTCCGATTGCTCGACATGAACGACGATCGCCGGCTCGATATCTGCATTGTCGATAGTGAGCGGATTTTGTGGCTGGAAAATCCGAGTTGGACCGAGCAGGTGATTCTTCAGGGCCAGACCAAGAAGGACAACGTCTGCTTTGCTCCTTATGACATCGACGGCGACGGGCGTCTCGATTTTGCCGTCGGCGCGGCATGGCAGCCTGGAAGCCCCGACGCAACAAAGACCGGCGGCACGATTCAGTGGATCACTGGGGGCAACAATCCGGCCGGGCAATGGACGCTTTATCCCATCGATGAGTATCCGACGACGCACCGCATGAATTTTGCCGACATCGACGGCGATGGCCGCCAGGAGTTGATCGTTTCGCCTCTGCAAGGCAAGGACACGACGCGGCCTAATTACGCTGAGCATGGCACGCCGCTGCTTGCCTATCGTGTGCCGGCCGACCCCGTGAAAGGGCCGTGGAAACCGCAAGTGATCTGCGAAGACGTGCATGTCACGCACAATTTTCAAGTCACCGATTTCAACGGCGATGGCAAACTCGATATTTTGCTGGTCAGCTTCGAAGGGGTCCACCTGCTTGAGCGGCAGGCCGACGGCCGCTGGAACCGGACACGGCTTGGAACCGGCAATCAGGAAACGAGCCCCAACAAGGGATCGAGCGAGATCAAATGTGGCAAGCTGGCGGGCGGCGCCGATTACATCGCCACCATCGAGCCATGGCACGGCCACCAGGTCGTCGTGTACACGCGTCCCGATCAGCCGCGGCCTTCAAACGGCGAATGGCTCTGGAAACGGCAAGTTCTCGACGAGGATTTGAAATGGGGCCACGCCGCGTGGTCGGCCAATCTCGATGGCGACGAGGACCAGGAGCTGATCATCGGTGTTCGCGACAATCTGAGCGACACCGCGAAGTGTGGCGTGCGGATTTACGATCCGCAGAATGCTGCGGGAACAAAATGGTCGCGGCAGCTTATCGATCCGGGCAGCGTCGCTGTCGAGGACCTCACTGCGGGCGACCTGAATGGGGATGGCCGCATTGATCTAGTCGCTGTCGGCCGGGCGACGCACAACGTGAAGATTTACTGGAACGAAAACAAATGACGAATGGCAAGTGACAAATGACTCGCTGTCATTGTCATTCGTCATTGGTCATTGGTCATTTGTATGCTCGACAACTGCCCGTTTCGCACGCTCAAGCACAAAGAGCTCACGATCGAGGGCTATTCACGTGCGGCCGTGCAGTCGTATTGGCGAATCCCCGAGCTGAAGCTGGGTTTCGACCTCGGCGGTCAGCCCTGGGACTTCATGGGCACGCCGACGTGGTGCATCACGCACACGCATCTCGATCATCTGGCGGCGCTGCCAGTTTATATTGCCCGGCGGCGGATGATGAAGATGGAGCCGCCGACGATTTATCTGCCTGATTACGCCGTGGACCTCGTCGATCATCTGTTGAAAATCTGTCAGCGGCTCGATCGCGGGCGGCAGAACTGCGAGCTGATCGGCGTGCGGCCGGGCGATGAATTCGAGCTGTCGCGCGAGCTTATTTTGCAGGCGGTGGCCACTCGGCACACCGTCTCATCGCTGGGCTACCTGGTTTGGGAGCGGCGCAAGAAGCTCAAAACCGAATATCAGGGAATGACGGGCGACCAGATTCGCGACATCCGCCTGTCAGGCGTCGAAGTGTCCGAGGAGCGCCGGATGCCACTGTTGGGATTCACAGGCGATACATCTCCGGAAGGCCTCGATTTGAATCCCGACCTGTACGAAGCGAAGGTCCTGATCACTGAGATGTCGTTCGTCGCGCCGGGCCATCGCAAAGAAAAGATTCACAAGCACGGTCACATGCATCTCGATGATTTTGTCGAGCGGCAAGCGCGCTTCCAGAATGAGCTAGTCATCGCGGCTCACTTCAGCACCCGCTATCACGACAAGCAAGTGCTGCACTATGTCAAGAAGGCATTGCCCGACATGATCGGCGGCCGCCTGCACCTGTGGCTATAATCCGTTTCCAAATGGGGATCCCTGTGTTTCAACTCGGGTCACTGTGCTGCCTTAGGCCATCTGGTTTTGCGATCGTGCCGCGGAGAAGATCGTGATGATGTCGGGTGACATAAGCACGGCGAGGCTCCACAAGCCGACAGGAATCCCGACAACGCAGCAGCAGCTTCCGATGTTGAGCATCGCCAGAACCGATCCAGCCACGGCCATGCCCCAGCTCTGCAGCTTCATCATCTGCACGGCGCAGACGATGATGAAGACATTGAGCATGGCGAATCCGCCCTGCAGCGCCGTGGCCACAGGTCCGACCGTGCCTCGCTGAAATTCCCTCACAAATTCTGGAGCACTTGGATCGATATGGGCTTGGCCGAACGAAAGCGCGAAGTTGTACACCGAGACTGCCAGACCCAGGCCGGCAATCGCGATTAACGCCATTGCGGGCGCCAGCAGCGAGCCAGGCGCTTGTTCGCGCTGCTGGCGAGGAGCATAACTGAGGGGAGAGCTGGCATAAGGGTTCACGCTACCAAACTGACTGCTCATAGGCACTGCCTGCTAAAACCAGGGAAATCGCACGGAACCGAAAACCATAGCACGGCAGGAAACCGCGCGCCCGTCTTTCTGACCGTTACAACCGCTCCATGCGGCGCAAAACTGCTTGATAAGAATGGCCAACCGTGAGCTTCCATCGATCGAGTCGCCTCGCGCGGCCTATATCCACGTCCCCTTCTGCCGCCATCGCTGCGGCTATTGCAATTTCACGCTGGTCGCTGGACGCGGTGATTTGATCGCCGATTTTCTCGAGGCACTGGAGCGTGAACTGAGCGGCCTGGGGCAGCCCCACGAGGTCGATACGCTGTTTTTCGGCGGCGGCACACCGACGCATTTGTCGTCTGAAGAGT